>SDBS01005812.1_pt1 | contig 11995 bp, 10 predicted proteins | sample 2277091 | NCBI WGS metagenome assembly SDBS01 (sample SAMN10404972, study PRJNA504765) | marine sediment metagenome | isolation source: marine sediment core GS10_PC15, 163 cmbsf | place: Arctic Ocean: Southern Knipovich Ridge | collected 2010 | reverse complement strand
TACGGGAAGAACTATCTTTTTATAACTAAGAATATTGACAGGATCGAAACAGATAAGATTTTTAAAATAATAGAAACAATTGAAGGGAACAGGAGACACCTGGATTACTCTATAAATACAGAGCTGGCTTTGGACAATATTTTCCTTCAGTTTCAGGATATTGGTCAATGAAAGGTTGGTCGTAATGGCATTAATAGCAGGAATAATGTTCAGGAAGAATGATACGGTCCATTATTATGACCCTGCAGGGGTAAAAATGGCAACGGGGGATAAAGTTATCTGCCACATGGACGAAGGCATAGAAATCGGTGAAGTCACGGTGCCGCCGGTGGAGATCAAGGAACATGATATAACAGCTCCCTTAAATAAAATCATCAGGGGCGCTACTTATTACGATCTATCCGTTGATGAACTGAACAGGAAGAAAGAAAAGGGAGGCTACAGGAAATTTAATACGCTGGTCAAAAAATATAAACTGAACATGAAATTGGTCAATGTTCATGTAATGTTTGATAAAAGTAAGATGATCTTTTATTTCACTGCAGAAAAAAGAGTGGATTTCAGGGAGATGGTCAAGGAATTGGCCACTCACTTTAAGATCAGGATAGAATTAAGGCAGATCGGAGTGAGGGATGAAGCAAAGATAATCGGCGGGCTGGGCCCGTGCGGAATGAACCTGTGCTGCAAAAGCTTTCTGTCAGATTTTGAATCGATTTCCATAAAAATGGCCAAGGACCAGAACCTGCCGCTTAATCCCTTAAAGATCTCGGGGATATGCGGAAGGCTCATGTGCTGTCTTAATTATGAATATAATGAGTACAGGGATTTTATTAAAAAAGCTCCGGAAAGAGGAGTAAAGGTAAAATGTACCCATGGCTGCGGAGTAGTATGCGGGTATGAACCCTTAAAAGAATCCTTGCTGTTAGAATTTGAAAATGAATCCAGAAAATCAGTTCCCCTGGAAGAAGTAGAAGTGACCAATGAGAGGGTGGCATTAAAAGAGGACCGGGTCCGAACAGATAAAGATTTAAAAGATAAGACCAGGCACCAGAAAAGGAACCCTAAAAAAGATAAATAATCAGGTAAATACCTGTCCGCTAAATTCAAGCCAGCCGATGTAGCTCAATTGGAAGAGCAGCTCATTCGTAATGAGCAGGTTATCGGTTCAAGTCCGGTCGTCGGCTCCAGGTAAGGGAAAACATTGCTAATAAATGATTTAAGACAAAAACTGATAGGCTATGTCTCCGGATTGGATGTAGATACCCCAGATCTTTCCGGCATTACGATAGAAGAGCCAAAAGACAAAAAGTTTGGAGATCTGTCGACTAATGCTGCAATGGTCCTTGCGCCTGTTTTGAAGAGAAGCCCTATGGATATTGCAGAGGATTTAAAATCAGGAGCCATCTCGGGATGGCCCAATGTTGAGAGTATCAGCATTGTAAAGTCGGGTTTTATAAATTGCTATATAAAAGAGGATTTCCTGAAATCGGTCCTTGTCGAAGTCGCACGGGAAAAAGAAGACTTTGGTAAAAATACCATCGGCAGCGAGATCAAGGTACAGCTGGAATATGTCAGTTCAAACCCGACCGGCAGCTTGCATATCGGCCATGGGCGGTGGGGAGCACTGGGAGACAGCCTGGCAAATATATATGCAGCCAATGGCTTTGCGGTCTCCAGGGAATATTATGTCAATGATCATGGAAGCCAGGCAAAAAATTTTGCTGGCTGTGCATGGAGCCTTTATCTCAGGCATTTTAATGAAATATGCGATTACCCTGAAGATGGTTATCCAGAGGAAGTCGTCCTGCTTGCAGTGAACCGTTTAATCGATAAATCCGGTTCAGGTTTTTTAAATACTGGAAAAGAAATAACAGATACTTTTAAAAAAGAAGCAATAAAGGTAATGGTCTCATATATCAGCGAGACCTTGCAGTCCATGGGTGTTAAATTTGACAGGTGGTTTTATGAAAGCTCTCTTTACGAGGATTCAAATTTTGATAAAGTCATAAGTGAACTTGAAAGCAAGCAGGTCTTTTATATGAGTGATGGGGCACTCTGGTTCAGGTCTGAAAAATTTGGAGACATAAAAGACAGGGTGGTGACCAGGAGTGATGGCAATCCCACATATTTTGCATCAGATATCATGTACCTGAAAGATAAGGCTGGCAGGAATTTTGATAGGATGATCTATATACTTGGAGCGGACCACCATGGTTATGTGGATAGAATAAAGGCTGTGGGGAAGGCCCTCGGAATCGAAGAAAAAAAACTGGTAATAATCATCGGCCAGCTGGTAAATATCATAGAGGATAAAAAAACTATAAAGATGTCCCGGAGGAAAGGCAAGCTGTTTACCCTGAGGGACCTGATAGAAGAAGTGGGCAAAGATGCCATAAGGTATTTTTACAGCATGAATTCTTTCGATACTCCTATGGATTTTGATATCGGGCTTGCCAGGCAGAAATCCAACCAGAACCCTGTATATTATGTGCAGTATGCTCATGCCAGGATTGAAAGCATATTGGGAAAGATCAAGCAAAACAATCCTTCAAATCTTGATCCGGACCGGTTTGATCTGGATGAAGCAAGCCTTAAGGAAATGGATCTAAAAGATGAAGCTGACAAAAACCTTGCAAAAATAATGATACTGTTCCCTGACACGGTCCACAATAGCTGCAGGTATAATGCTCCGCACCTGATAACACAGTATCTATACAGGCTGGCAGCAGAATTTCATCACTTCTATAATAAGCACAGGATCCTTGATGACAGCAAAGAAGAGGCGGTAGTGGATATAAGCAGGTATATTTTGATCCTGCTTGTAAGGATAGTGCTGCAAAATGGCTTGAAACTGATAGGGGTCAGCGCTCCAAAGAAAATGTAGCAGTATTTTTGTTTCATAAAAATAATTATATATTATATTATTAAGGTTTAAGTATGGTTCCAGCCGTAAAACCGGCCCGGGGACCGAAAGGATAAGAGAGGACAGGATATGGTACTTCCGGTGGGTTCAGAGACGGGCAGCAAAGGGCATCTTATAATTGGAGGATGTGACACTGTCCAGCTCAAGAAAAAATATGGGACCCCCCTGTATATCATGGATATTGCCACAATAAAGGATCAGGCCAGAAGTTATATAAAAAATTTTAATTTCCCGGATGTGGATGTGGATATTGTCTATGCTTCCAAAGCATTTTCCTGTACCGCGATGTGTGAACTTATGAAGAAGGAGGGGTTTGGGATCGATATATCCACCGGAGGAGAGCTTTTTATAGCATTAAACAGCGGTTTTCCGCCCGGGAAGATATTATTTCACGGCAGTAATAAATCCCTGGATGAAATAGAGGAAGGCCTGTTCAGCAGGGCAGGTTTTTTTATTGTGGATAATTTTTCAGAGCTTGAGACCCTGGACAGGTTGTGCGGGGAGAAAAAAATAAAGCAAAAGATAATGCTCCGGATCACACCGGGGGTCAAGGCCTCGACCCACGAATATATCCAGACCGGCAAGATAAAATCTAAATTTGGATTCGGGATATCTGATGGCCTTGCCATAAAAGCAATAGAGGAGGCTGCGCGAAGTAAAAATCTTGAACTTACCGGGATTCATGCCCATATAGGCTCCCAGATCTTTAATCTTTCCAGTTATGATAAATTGATAGAGATCATGCTGAAATTGATAAAAGATGCCAGGGATAGGCTGAAAGTGACCATCGCCAGTTTAAACATAGGTGGGGGCCTCGGGATAAAATATGTTCCGGAGGACAAACCCTCCAGCATAGAGGATCTTGCGGGAGTCGTCTCGGGGGCCCTGAAAAAATACCAGGAGAAATACGCCCTGAAACTGGATAGATTATACCTGGAACCCGGCAGGTCCATTGTGGGAAATGCAGGCGTGACTTTGTATGAGGTGGGAGCTGTAAAAGAAATAAAATCAGTCATAAACTATATATCCATTGATGGGGGCATGTCTGACAATATCAGGCCGATGCTGTATCAGGCAGGCTATGATGCCTTCCTGGCTAATAGGATGAAGGACAGCCAGGATACCGGAGAAGACAAAAAGAAACATTACTCCATTGTGGGCAAGCATTGTGAAAGCGGGGATGTGATAATAGAGGACATAAAATTACCGCCCGTGGCAAAAGGCGATCTTATTGCCGTGGCCGCAACGGGTGCATACTGTTATTCTATGGCCAGCAATTATAATGGCCAGCCCAAAAGTGCAGTGATAGCGGTTGAAGATGGAAAAAGCTGGACCTGGGTCAAGAGGCAGGCTTATAAAGATCTGATAAAAGGAGATAAGAGATTATATGAAGAATGAAAATAAGCAAATAAATGATATAAATATTGGAATGATAGGTTTTGGCTATATTGCAAGCGAAGTGTTCTCCCTTATAACAAACCAGAAGGATTATATAGCCAAAAAAATCAACAGGAACCTTAATGTAAAAAGGATCGCTGAAAAAGATCCGGATAAAATAAAGGGTGCAAATACTGCCGGCCTGGAAAATGTAGAGGTCTCGACTGATGCAGAAGATGTCTTAAATGACGGGAGCATTGATATTGTAGTGGAGCTTATTGGCGGGGTCGATCCTGCATTTGATTATGTAAGCAGGGCTTTGAGCTCAGGAAAATATGTTGTGACAGCCAATAAGGACCTTATAGCCAACCGGGGAAAAGAGCTGTACCAGGTTGCTGAAGAAAATAATGTAGATATATTATTTGAAGCCAGTGTACTGGGCGGCATACCGATAATCGGCCCCCTTAAGACCTCCCTGGCCGCTAATAATATTGAAAAAGTCGTAGGGATCGTCAATGGGACCACAAATTATATACTCACCAGGATGGACAGGGACGGACTGGCCTTTGACGTGGCCCTAAAAAAGGCCCAGGACCTTGGAATTGCAGAAAAAGCTAATCCGGCTTCGGATATTGAAGGTTATGATGCCGCCTGTAAAATTGCAATCCTCAGCTCCATTGCCTTTAATTCAAGGGTAGTGGTAGATGATGTTTACAGGGAAGGCATCACCAAGATCACTTCTGATGATATGGATAATGCGGCCGAGCTGGGATACAGGATAAAACTCCTTGCAATAGGAAGTGAAGAAGAGGGAGAGATAAGCGTCCGCGTACATCCGGCACTGGTACCGGAGGCCCACATCCTGGCTTCAATTGAAAATGAATTTAATGCAATATATATATACGGTAATTATGTCGGTGAGATAATGAGTTATGGAAGAGGAGCAGGGGATAAGCCGACAGCCAGCTCGATAGTAGGTGATATCATAAGTATTGCCCGCAGTTATGACAGGGATAAAAAAACAATACTTAATGGGTGCAGCTGCTTTGAAAAAAAGAAGATCAAATCTATCGATGATACAATAAGTAAATTCTACATGCTGCTGGATGTCGTGGACAGGCCTGGTGTACTGGCCAGGATAGCCAGGGTCTTTGGTGAAAATTCGGTAAGCATTAATTCCATGATACAGAGACAAATAAACCGGGAAGGCAGTGCAAGGCTTGTTTTTATTACCCATGAAGTCTCCAATAAGAATCTATATAAATCAGTAAAGGAGATATCGGAACTGGAAGTGGTCGACAGAGTGATAAATATAATAAGGGTAGAGGACCTGGATTAATATCGGCCTGCAGCGGGCCGGGGGAGGCGGTATGCCAGATTTATATTACAACAGTACGAGAAGCAGCAAAGAAAGATTGGTGTCCTCACAGGCGATCGTGAAAGGTATTGCAGCAGATGGAGGGCTTTTTGTTCCAGAGGATATCCCCGCGATAGACAGGCCCTTTAGTGATCTTGCCAGAATGGATTACCGGGAGCTTGCCTTTTATATTATGGGCAAGTTCTTAACTGATTTTACAGAAGATGAACTGGGTAGCTGTGTTGAAGGAGCATATGATGATAAGTTTGACACCCCCCTTATAGCGCCGCTGGTTGAAAAAGACGGAGCTTTTTTCCTTGAACTTTATCACGGCCAAACACTTGCCTTTAAGGATATGGCACTATCAATACTGCCCCATCTTTTAAAAACTGCTGTAAAAAAATTGGGAATAGACAGGGAAATAATAATTCTTACTGCCACTTCAGGAGATACGGGGAAAGCTGCGCTTGAAGGCTTTACAGAGGTAGAGGGCACGAAAATAATCGTGTTTTACCCCAGGGATGGAGTAAGCAAGATCCAGGAAAGACAGATGACCACGCAAACGGGGGACAATACCCATGTTGTAGCGATCGAAGGCAATTTTGATGATGCCCAGAGAGGGGTAAAGGAGATCTTTGGCGACCAGGAATTTAATGGGCTGCTGGATAAAAGAGGGTACAGGTTCTCTTCAGCAAATTCCATCAATATAGGAAGGCTCATACCCCAGGTCGTATATTATTTTTATGCATACCTTATCTTAAGAAAAACAGGGAAGATAGCTCCGGATGAAATGATAAATATCGTGGTCCCGACCGGTAATTTTGGAAATATCCTTTCAGCTTATTATGCAAAAAAAATGGGACTTCCGGCAAAGGTGCTTATCTGCGCTTCCAATGAAAATAATGTCCTTTATGATTTTATAAATACTGGAATATATAATAAAAAAAGAAAACTTATAGTCACCAGTTCCCCTTCCATGGACATCCTGGTGTCAAGCAATCTGGAGAGGCTTCTGTATGACCTCGGCGGCAGGGATGCTGGTATAGTCAGGGGCCTTATAAAGGACCTGGACCAGAAGGAAGAGTTTACGATAAATACTGCCATGAAGGAGAAGCTGAAGTCTGATTTCTATGGAGGATTTGCCACGGACAGGGAGACCTCTGAGACAATAGAACATGTATTTAAAGATTTTGATTATTTGATCGACACCCATACTGCGGTAGGATACAGGGTCTTCCAGAAATACAGGGAGGACAGTGGGGACAAGCTTAAGACAGTGATCGCCTCGACTGCAAGCCCGTTTAAATTTCCGGGCAGTGTATTTGAAGCAATAAGTGAAAAGCCCGCCGGAACTGATGAATTCACCCTTCTTGAAAAAATTGCAGAACTTTCCGGCCAGGAAGTCCCTGAAAGTATAAAGGATATAGGAAGAAGAAAAGTCATCCACAGATCAGTTTGCAGGGCCGGCCAGATGAAAGAAGCAATATCAGGATTTTTGGGGATATAATATGAAATATGCAGTGATCCTTATTGACGGGATAGCAGATTACCCACTTGATAAGTTGGGGAAAAAGACTCCCCTCCAGTATGCCAGCACGCCTGCCCTTGACAGCATGGCAGCCGGCGGGGAGATGGGAATGGCAAAGACTGTCCCTGAAGGGATGGCACCGGGAAGTGATATTGCCAATCTTTCTGTTCTTGGATATGACCCGGAAAAATATCATTCCGGCCGTTCCCCCCTTGAAGCTGTAAGCCTGGGAATAGATCTTTCGGATACGGATATGGTCTTCAGGTGCAATCTGGTGACCCTCTCAGGGGAGAAAGATTACCGGGACAGGACCATGATCGATTACAGTGCAGGGGAGATCCCTACCCGGTTATCAGAAAGATTGATCAAGGATATCAGGGAAGAGATCCAGACCGGGTCCATCAGGTTTTATCCTGGAGTCAGTTACCGGAATGTCATGGTCTGGAAGGCAGGGCCCTCGGGTTTTAAATTGACTCCGCCGCATGACATATCCGGCAAAAAGATCGCCCCATACCTTCCTGCAGGAAACAATAATGATATACTGCTTGATATGATGATAAAGTCGAGCATTCTGCTTTCGGAACATGCAATAAATAAGGAAAGGATCAAAAAAGGGCAGAGGCCCGCCAATTCTATCTGGCTCTGGGGCGAAGGGACAAAACCCGGGCTGGACAGCTTTTACCAAAAATTTGGATTAAAAGGCTCTGTAATAGCTGCAGTGGACCTTATTAAGGGGATCGGGATCTGCGGGGGCCTGGAACCGGTCGAAGTGGATGGAGTGACCGGGACCATAAACACCAATTTTACAGGAAAAGCTGATGCTGCAGTAAAGGAGCTCCGGGAAGGAAAGGATTTTGTATTTGTGCACCTGGAGGCTACTGATGAATGCGGGCACCAGGGAGACCTGGAAAACAAGGTCAGGGCCCTTGAACTGATCGATGAAAAAGTCGTAAGCAGGATAAAAAAAGCCCTGGAAGAGAGTGGTCTTGATTTTAAGATAATGGTAATGCCTGACCATCCTACTCCAATAAAGTTAAGGACCCACACATCTGATCCTGTGCCCTTTTTAATATATGACAGCACAAAGGCAGCCGGGATAAAAGCAGGCGCCGGCTCAAAGGACAGAGCGGATGTTTTACCGGGAGCAAGGTTCACTGAATCCGAAGCCGGGAAGACCGGGTTATTCTTTAAAGAAGGATACAGGCTGATGGATTATTTCCTGGACCGGTAGGGAAATAATAATATAGTGCATGGATAAAAGCTTATTAAAAACAATATAGATCGGCAGGAGGATAATTATGGCCAGGATGAGTACCGGAAAAATAGTCGGTATTGTGCTGCTGGGTATCTTTGTTTTATTTGTATTTTCTGGCGGGTGTTTTTTTGCGGGCCTTCTGGGCGGAGGCCTGGGCAGGACTTCTTATGTCCTCGGTGATTCTATCTATATGATCAGGCTGGAGGGAATAATATCTGCAAGCAAATATACAGGCTTATTTGGCGATGCCACTGTTACCCCTGAAGAGATAATAAGCCAGCTGGATGAGGCTCAAAGTGATCCAAGCGTAAAGGCGATCTTGCTGAGGATAAACAGCCCTGGAGGCAGCCCGGCTGCTTCGCAGGAGATATATGAAGAATTAAAAAAGACCAGCAAGCCCGTAGTCGTATCAGTCAGTGATACCTGCGCTTCCGGAGCATATTATGTGGCAAGTGCAGCTGATATGATCATTGCAAATAAGTCCTCTTCTGTTGGAAGCATCGGAGTTATAATCCAGATACCAAACAGGGAAGAGCTGTATGAAAAGCTGGGGCTCAAATATACGACAATAAAGCAGGGAAAGTATAAAGATATCGGCAGCCCTGACAGGCCCCTTACCCCCGAAGAGATGAAACTGCTTGAGGACCAGACAAAAGAGATCTATGAGCAGTTTATCTCTGATGTGGCAGAGGGGAGAGACATGGATGTCGAAGAGGTCAAAGAACTTGCGACAGGCTGGGTCTTTATCGGGACAGAAGCTCTCAAGCTCGGCCTGATCGACGGTATCGGCACCTATAAGGATGCAATAAGGATCGCAGCTGAACTGGGCGGAATCGAAGGGGAGCCCAATATAATCGGGCAGGATCCCGGATTTTCACTACTGGACCTTATCATGGGCTATTATATAAGGTCCGTCCTTTCAAGGATTAATTTCTAGGGCGGCTTCTATATTCCCCCGGGTATTATCCGGATTTTAAAGATCCGGGTAGACTGGATGATCTTTTACCAGGTCCCTGACTTTGCCTGCTATATCTTTTAAGGCAGATTGCCTGTCTTTATTCTTTAAGGCTCCTGATATATAGGCGCCGATCTTATACATTTCCTCCACGCCCATACCCTGGGTCGTGACCGCGGGCGTACCGATCCTGATCCCGCTGGTTATGGTAGGGTCGAGCTTATCATAAGGGATCACATTTTTATTTAAGGTTATCCCGATAGGTGTCAATATATCAACTGCTTCAGCGCCGGTTATGCCCATATTGGAGAGATCCACAAGGAAGAGGTGGTTATCTGTGCCGCCGGACACGATCGTAAAACCTTCGTCAGCCAGGTATTTGCATAAAGCCTTTGAGTTTTCAATGATCTTTCTGCTGTATTCCTTAAAGGAATCTTTGAGTGCTTCCCTGAATGCAACAGCCTTTGCAGCGATTATATGCATCATCGGTCCCCCCTGGACTCCCGGAAATACTGATTTATCGATGAGTCCCTGATATTTTTTATCTGCAATGATCAAACCTCCGCGCGGCCCCCTTAAAGTCTTATGGGTGGTGGCGGTTGTAAAATCTGCCACACCTACTGAAGTTGGGTGAAGCCCGCTTACCATCAGGCCCGCTATATGGGCGGTATCAGCCATGAAATATGCGCCTACTTCATCAGCAATATCCCTGAACCTGTTAAAATCTATGGTCCTTGAATAAGCGCTGGCCCCGGCAATAATAAGCTTTGGCCTGTTGATCCTGGCCAGTTTCCTGATATTTTCATAATCGATCAATCCGGTTTCAGGGTCCACACCATAGGTATGGATCTCATAGTATTTGCCTGTAAGGTTTTGCTTATGGCCGTGGGAAAGATGCCCGCCGTCCCGGAGGTTCATGCTCAGTATCTTATCTCCACATTTCAGGATCGACAGAAAAACTGCCATATTGGCATTGACTCCGCTGTGAGGCTGTACATTGCTGTAATTTGAGCCAAACAATTTATTCGCACGGGTCCTCGACAGTTCCTCAACCTGGTCCATATTGTCACACCCGGCATAATACCTGAACCCGGGATAGCCTTCTGCATATTTATTGGTCATGACGCTTCCCATGGTCCTTATGACTTCACGGGAGGTGAAGTTTTCTGAGGCTATAAGGATAATATTATTTTGCTGCCTTTTGACCTCAGCTGTTAAAATATCCCTGATTCTGGTATCTTCATCTTTTCCCAGAGTATAGTTTTTATGATTATTTTTATCTACTCTGCTCACAGGCCCTGTTCCTTTCTTCAATAGCCATTATTTTTTTAACTCTTCTTACATGGCGCGGATCTTTACTGGCAGGGGTCTCAAGGAATACCCTTGCCACTTCCAGGGATTCTTCTATGGATATAAACCTTGCTCCCATGCATAAAGCATTTGCATCATTATGTTCCCTTGCCAGCCTGGAGGTCTCCCTGTTCCAGCATACAGCAGCTCTTATGCCTTTTACTTTATTTGCCGCCATGCTTATTCCTATTCCAGTCCCGCAGATAAGGATGGCCAGGTCGGCTTTCCCGCAGGAGACAAGCAAGGCTCCTTTTTCTCCAAAGTCCGGGTAATCAACCCGCACATCACTGCCGGTACCGACATCCAGGGGGATATGGCCCATTGACTTTACAAGTGCCATGATCTCTGTTTTATACCCGGCACCAACATGGTCAGAGCCTATTGCTATATTCAATCGACCTCCACTTAAAAGAATTTAAATATCTCTTTAGATTTTACCTTTTTACAGGCTGTTTTCAAGTTTTACTGCCCCTTCCCTTACCAGTTCCGGGCTGTGCCGGCTGGCATCGATGATAGTCGACTGGATCCCTGGAAGCGGCTGCCCCCAATCTACTATCAAGTCAACCTCCTCCTTTATACTGCGGGGGATATCCTTTATTTCTAAAGGCGGATCCTTTGTCCCGGAGATCGTGGCACTGGTGGATACTATGGGACCGCATATATCTATAAGCTGCCTTACAAATTCCAGGCCCGCGACCCTTATTGCTATATTCGGGCTTCCACCGGTTATAAAACCCTCCAGGCCTTTATTTTTTTTAAAGATCATGGTAAGGGGCTGGGGCGGATCAATGTTCCAGTATTTTTCTATCAGATTATCTGCTGCAGGGCTGATACTGTCTACCATGCCCTTCAAGCTAGAAGTGTCCGATATCAGGATAATAAAGGGAAGCTCTTTTTTCCTCCTTTTGATCCTGTAAATATTTTCAATTGCGGCCCTGCTGTCAAACTTACAGCTGAGCCCATAGATCGTGGCTGCAGGCAGGATGAGAGTCTTTTCTTCAAGCAAAGGCACCGATATCTTTTTTACTGTAGCTTTGCTTATTTTCTGTTGGTCCTTAATTTTTATAATTTCCATAATGGGTGATTATTTCCTGCGGCCGGAAGAGTTAATAAAGGGCCGGATCCAAAAAGGCAGAGAAGATATTCACGGCAGTCCAGCCAGACCTATCCATGATTTTAATCTATAGCAAAAGACCGGATAAATCAATTTAAAGTTATCCGGCAGCCGGGATAAGGTCAAATAAATTTAC
>SDBS01005810.1_pt1 | contig 11996 bp, 11 predicted proteins | sample 2277091 | NCBI WGS metagenome assembly SDBS01 (sample SAMN10404972, study PRJNA504765) | marine sediment metagenome | isolation source: marine sediment core GS10_PC15, 163 cmbsf | place: Arctic Ocean: Southern Knipovich Ridge | collected 2010 | reverse complement strand
GCATAGATAAAGCTTCCCTCAATATTAATCGTACAGAAACCATCCTTTAACTCTTCAATAACGGTAACCAGTCGCGGAACTTCTGATTCACTTTTCTTTAATAACATTTACTTGCCTGATTTACTCAGTTTTTGTTTTTTAAAAAGAAAACCCATTGCATCATACCATCTTTTATGCCAAGTAACAATTGCCAATATTGTTGATATAATAAATGCAATGATCAGAATTAATATATTCAATCTTATAAAAATTTCAAACTTATCATAAAAGAACAAATAAACACCTAGAAAAATCACGACAAGTGTTCCTATAATTAGTGCCGTTTTATTTATTCCAGAATAAAATGTCACTAATAATCCTTTTCTCGGCTTTTCTATAAAGCCCTGTAACATATAGTAATTTTCTATATAATTTTCATTTTCTAAAGATTCTTGTTTGTTTAAATAATTTAGACGGAGAATCCAGAGGATAGTAAAAATCAAGTAAAGAATTGAGTCAAAGTATTGTGCAAAATATACAAATAATAAATCGTTTTCAAAACTGAAGGCGTGTAGGATTCCAAGTCCAATTAAAACTGTATAAATTGATAGAATACTGGAAAGATATTCTGAAAAAATTAATTTAGTCTGTGTATATTGGTGCCAAAACACAATCAAGAGCGAAAAATTTATAAGAGATAGATAATATGATCTTATGAAAACAGGCTCAAGACTTATGAGATATTCACCTGATATAAATATAGGTAAATAAATAATTGCTGATATTACTAGTGTAAACATTATCGATACATGTAAGTAATATTTGTTTGTTTTGTATGGATATAGTGATAGAAAAAAAACGTACAAAGTTATAAATAATTGATATGTGTTTAAATATACGTATGCAATATGATAATTAATATAAACAACGAGTTCAGAGAATATTGAAACTGTAAATATATAGAATAAAACAATTATTATATAGGGAGTATACAGAATACTTAATATTAGTATTATTGGTTTGTTAACTTTGCTTTGCTTATAATTCATCCAGGCTAAACAGGCAATTATAAAATGAAAATTTAAGTTAATATTATAAATTATCTCCTGATCATCATGAGGTATTGTTATTACAGCTATTCGTAATAATATTAAAAATACTACGTCGTAAGCAATTACTCTTAAAATAATTTTTAATAAATTATCTTTCATCAATACATTCTCTACAATCCGGAATTTTCCGGATTGAAACATTTATAAAAATTTGTTTAAATCGATAAAATTTCTTTATGAAGAAATTTTTTGATATTGTTCTGTTCTATTCTTTCCTGCTTCATAGAATCCCGGTAACGAATGGTGACCGTGCCATCAGAAAGCGTTTCTGAGTCAACCGTGATACAAAAGGGAGTACCGGCTTCATCCATCCGGCGATAGCGTCGACCGATGGAACCACTGTCATCATAAAATATCCGGTATTCACCACGTAAGTCATTAGTTATTTTCTCTGCAATTTCCGGCATTCCATCTTTTTTCACCAATGGAAAAATGGCAACTTTTATCGGAGCAACTGCCGGAGCCAGACGAAGCACAACCCGCTCTTCCTCCTCCTCATAGGCGTCAACCAGGACTGTTAATAATGTACGATCACATCCAATCGATGTTTCGATGATATAAGGAATATATCGCTCATTGGCCTGGTCATCAAAGAAGCGCATGTCTTTTCCCGAGTATTCCATATGCCGGTTTAGATCAAAATCTGTGCGGTTATGTATCCCTTCAATTTCATGCCAGCCAAATGGAAACTCATATTCTATATCAAAAGCGGTTTTTGCATAATGGGCCAGTTCATTATCAGCATGCTCATGAAAGCGTAATTTTCCCTCCCGGATGCCCAACCTCCGGAACCAGTTTATACGTTTTTCTTTCCAGTATTCAAACCATTTTTCATCTTCATCCGGTTTCACAAAATATTGCATTTCCATTTGTTCAAATTCCCGGGTTCGGAAGATAAAATTTCCTGGTGTTACTTCGTTTCTAAATGCTTTCCCGATTTGAGCTATCCCAAAGGGTATTTTTTTTCGGGCACTTTCTCTGACGTTATGGAAATTAACATAGATACCTTGAGCGGTTTCCGGACGGAGAAATACCTGGTTAGCCACATCTTCCAAAGGACCCATAAAGGTTTTAAACATCAGGTTAAACGATCGCTGGTCAGTAAAATTAGACTTACATTCGTCCGTAATCGGCTTTTTTGTATTGGGACAGATTGCCTCATCCAACTGATCTGCACGGAATCTGGCCTTGCACTTCTTGCAATCAACGAGAGGATCTGTAAATCCCTCTACATGACCTGAGGCTTCCCACACCCTGGGATGCATGAGGATACTGGCATCAATGCCCTCAATGTCATTCCTCTCATAGACCATTGCTTTCCACCAAAGATCTTTTATGTTCTTTTTTATCTCAATCCCCAGCGGTCCATAATCATAACAACTGTTAATGCCACCATAGATCTCGCTGCTTTGGAATATAAATCCTCTACGTTTAGCGAGAGATACCAATTTATCCATAACAGAAATTGTTTTGCTATTTCCCAAATATCACTCCTTGATTCTAAAACACCGATTCCAGGGGGTTTTCTTATCATCGGTTAGTTTATATGATTCATTTACTTTTTTTTTAAAAACATTTAAATAATTTTAACGATGAAAGTTCCAATTTTTCATCTGAATGAAATCTTAGATATGTTAGTAAAAAATCAGTAAAAGCAAACCTGTTATCCAGGCTAATCGAAACGGATGAAAGCCTTTTGTGATTGAGTTTCTGTAGATCGGAAAGAGACTTTCTCGCTGATGCAGAAAGCATCCATCGACTATCAGCAGAAGAGCCACAATTATTGCATATAATGGCTCCTTCCCGAACTGAAAAACCAACTTCTTCCGAAGCTATTGATCTGTTGCAAGTTGTACATATATTAAATTCTGGTCTAAATCCTAAATATGAACTTAATTTTAAAAGAAAATACCAGAACACAATCCTGGGATCGGTTATTTTTCCGATTTCAGATAACAATGCTTTTAAAAAATCAAAAAAAACTGTATCAACGGAACCCTCTTTAAAAAAAAGATCTGTTAACTCGAGTAAAGCGAATGTATAACCTGTCTTTTCAAAATCCGCCCGAATCTTTTGATGGGTGTCCTCTAAAGTGGCTTGTCCTAATATTTGCAACTTGCGGGTTGTCGACATATAAATAACAACCTCAAGAAGATTAATCGACTCCAATATCCCTTGATATTTACTTTTAGATTGTCTGGCCCCTTTTGCAATGACACTCATCTTACCCTCTTCTCTGGTGAAAAGAGTGACAATTTTTGAAGTATCTCTCCAATTGATAGATTTTAGTACTATTGCTGATGATTTGACCGAAGACATTTTACAGATAATAAGGAATAGAAGCAGTTATAAGTACCAAATATATGAGAAGACCTAAAATATCATTAAAAGTGGTGATAAAAGGCCCAGAAGCAAGAGCAGGATCAATATCGACTCGTTTGAGAAGGAATGGAATCAGACCACCAAACAAAGTCGCCTGGAGAATAACAAGATTCAAGGCGAAGCCAATAATCAAACCCATCATATAATTACCAAGCCATAGCCCAACGACCAGGAGCATTATCACCCCAAAAATAAATCCGATAAATAGTGATACCCGAAATTCCCTGAAAAATCTTCTCCATGTACTTTCTACGGATATTTCACCCGTGGCTAAACCTCGAATCACTATAATGGAAGATTGAATTCCACTATTTCCACCCATCGCCATGATTACCGGCATAAAAAATGTCAAAGCTATTATCTGAACTAACGTTCCTTCAAATTGTTGTATAATAAATGCTGCTATCAGCTGACCAACAAAAGCAACCATAAGCCAGGGAAGTCTTACCCAGGATATTTTCAGGAAAGAATCTTCCTGAAGTTCTTCATCGCTGGAACCTGCAAACAGTGATATATCTTCAGATGCTTCTTCCTCAACAACATCGATGATGTCGTCGATTGTAATCTGACCCACTAGCTGATGAGAAGAATTAACTACAGATAGAGCAACGAGATCATATTTGCGAAAAAATATCGCCACCTCTTCCTGATCCATATCTGTATAAACATATTTAATATCTTTATTTACAATTTTGGAAATTATAGTCTTGCCCTTTGCCAGTACCAGATCAGTAAGGGAAACATTGCCCAGTAATTTTTCATCATCATCGGTTACCCAGATCGTATGTACCGTCTTCATTTTTTTTCTGACTCTGCGGATCGCTTTTATAGTCTGATTTACGGTGCTTTTATTTTTCACGGATACAAATTCCAGCGCCATAATACCGCCGGCAGTATCCTCATCATAAAGCAAAAGTTCTTTTACATCCTCAGAGATTTCATCCGGGATTTGTTCTAACACACTCTGGGCAACGTCATCAGGCAATTCAGAGATGATATCGGCGGCATCATCGGAATTCATTTTATCAACCAGTGTGGACAATCGTTGTTCTGAAACATCCTCTAAAATCTGATCGACAATTGGAGGATCAAGCTCGGTCAATACCGCGCTTGCTTTTTCAGCCGGAAGCAAAGGAAATAGATATTTCCTTTCATCTTTTTTCAGATCAATGAGTAAATCTGCAATGTCAGCCGGGTGAAGATCGATGAGAAGATTTAATAGTGCACCCTGGTTTTTCTTTTCTATTAGTTCCCGAATACTACTGAGAATTTCTGAAAAATCAGTTTCAGATATAAATTTCATAATGTCTATACCATTTTATTAGATATTTCGTTTGTCAATATTTTAAAATCTTCAATTGAGAGTTCTTCCGGCCGTCTGTCCAATGAAATTGAAGAAATTTCATCTATATCATTTAATATTAACAGTTTCTTCAAACTGTTGCGTAGCATCTTTCGTCTGGAAGTAAATCCGGTTCTGACAATTTTTTTAAACAATCGATAGTCAAAGGTTTTATTCTGCAAAATATCAAAATCGAGACAAACAACACTGGAATCAACATTTGGAACCGGGTAAAAATTTTCACGGTTGACATTAAACAGGCGCTGAACTTTACTATGAAAGCCAACAAAAATAGTTAATATACCATAGTCCTTCGTTTTTGTTTCTGCTACAAGACGGCTTGCCACTTCTTTCTGTACCATCAAAACAGCACGTTTGATGTATTCATAATTATCAACAATTTTAAAAATTATATCAGAGGTGATATTATAAGGAATATTTCCAATTATTTTAATTTGGTCATCTTCAGCAAGTTGTTCAAATGATACATTTAGTATGCTATCCTGGATAACGGTAAGATCGGTTGAGAACTTCTCCTCTAATAATATTGCTAATCGTTTATCAATTTCTACGACAGATAATTTTTTATATTTTTTCTGTATCAGAAGTTCAGTCAGCACTCCTTTTCCGGCTCCAATTTCGAGGATGATATCATTTTCTCTACAGTTTAAAAAATCAACAATTTTTTCCGCATAATATTCATTCTGTAAAAAGTTTTGACCAAACTTTTTCAGAGGTTTAATTTGAGTTGCCATTGATCGCTTAAATGAAAAAGATCTTTTGCGTTATCACTTGTAATTTCTGCTAATTTATCAGGAGTAGTTCCCTTAACCTGGGCAATTTTCTCAGCAATATACCTGACATATGATGGTTCATTACGCTTACCTCGAAAAGGAACAGGCGCTAAAAAGGGACTATCAGTCTCCAGTAAGAGTTGTTCCAAAGGTACACATTCTATAAGCTTATTATAATTGGTGTTTTTAAATGTAACCGGTCCGGTAAAAGAAACATGATAATTTAGAGCCAGGATCAATTCAAGAAATTTTATATCTCCGGAAAATGAATGAAACACACCACTTATTTCTTCTGCTTTTTCTTCTTTTAAAACATTATATATATCTTCATGAGCATCTCTGTTATGTATAATAATGGGTAATCCAAGTTTACGGGCAAGTCGGACTTGTTTTCGTAAAACATCTTGTTGTTTCTCTTTGGGTGTATATAATCGATAATAATCCAGACCTATTTCGCCTATTGCAATTGCTTTATCCCTTTGTGCCATTTTTTCGATTTCCTCCAGATCGGTCTCAGACGTATTCAGGCAATCATTGGGGTGGATGCCCACAGAAGCATATACTACAGCAAATTTTTGAGCCAGATCTAGTGCATCACCTGATGATTTTATATCCGTTCCAATGGTTATCATCACGTCAATATCATTTTTTATGGCGCGCTGAATCACCAATTCTCTGTCTTCGTCGTAACTTTCGAATTGAAGATGTGTGTGTGTATCAATAAACATAATAAATTCTCATTATCCGTTTAATCCGGTAATCAACTGATTTTTGCACCAGACTCTATATCATCAATCGTTGTTAGTAATGTCAATTGACCATTATCATTTGCGGTAAGTAGCATTCCGTTAGAAATTTCATTCCTGATTTTGGTCGATTCCAAATTTGCGACAACAATTATTCGTTTGCCAATGATCTGGTCAATTTCATAGTGTTCAGCTATTCCCGCCACAATTTGACGATTCTCCTTACCAATTTTTATCTGAATTTTCATTAACTTATCGGTTTTGGGTATTCTCTCAGCTTTGACCACCTCTGCTACCCTCAGATCAATCTTGCTGAATTCATCAAAAGTAATCAGGTTTTCTTCTGTTTGAACATTTTCAGCTGGTTTGGCGGGACCTTTTAATTTTTCAATTTCTTTTTCGATAATATCATCCTCTATTTTTGCAAACAATATTTCTGGTTTGTTCAACCTGTGCCCTGAGGGGAGGCTGAATTCACCGGAACTATCCCATTCATTTATTTCTTTACTGTCCGGCAAATTGATCAATTTTTTTATCTTTTCCGCAGTAAACGGAATCACAGGCTCCAATATTACGGATAATGTCTTAATTGTTTCAATACAGAGTGAGAGTGTTGTTGCACATTTTTCAGGTTCTGATTTTATAGTTTTCCAGGGCATTTTATCATTAAAATATTTGTTTGCAAACCGGGCAACATCCATCGCTTCCCGCACACCCTGTCGTAATTGAAAGTTATCAATATAATGTCCAACTTTTTGAGGTGATTCAGATAATAATTTTTTTAACTCTTTATCCGAAGAATCTAGTTTTCCTTTATCCGGTACCTGTCCATTAAAATTTTTATGTATAAAAGTCAGAGTGCGATTAATAAAATTCCCCAGGATATCTGCCAGTTCATTATTAAATCGTGCCTGAAAATCCTTCCAGGAAAAATCAGCATCTTTCGTTTCCGGTAATATATTGGCTAAACAATATCGTAACGGATCCGGATCAAAAATTTTAAGATAATCATCCAGCCACACAGCATAATTTCGACTGGTTGACAGTTTATCTCCTTCAAGATTCAGGAACTCATTGGCCGGTACATTCTCAGGTAGAACAAAATCACCATGTGCCATTAACATCGCTGGAAATATCAGACAATGAAAAACAATATTATCCTTACCAACAAAATGGATGAGCTTTGTATCATCCTGCTGCCAATATTTTTTCCAACGATCCGGATTTCCCTGCTCCTGAGCCCATTCTTTTGTTGCTGATATATACCCAATTGGCGCATCAAACCAGACATATAATACTTTACCCGACGCTTCGACATTCTGGCTTTTTGCCACATCCTCAGGCACAGGTACTCCCCAGGTCAAATCCCGGGTAACAGACCGGTCTTTCAAACCCTCTGAAAACCAGCTCCGAATCTGACCCAAAACGTTTGTTTTCCATTCAGGATGTGTGCCAATCCATTGTTCTAATGCCTTTTGAGAATCTGCTAACGGCAGGTACCAATGTGTGGATTCCTTGAGAACAGGCTTTGCATCTGTGATAGCACTTCTCGGACCAATCAAATCAGTAGGGCTGAGAGATGAACCGCATTTTTCACACTGATCACCATAAGCATCGGTATACCCACAATTGGGACAAGTTCCAATTATGAACCTATCCGCCAGAAAAAGTTTAGCCTCCGGATCGTACAATTGTTTATCAGTTTTTAAAATAAATATATCTTTTTCAGCCATCTTCCGAAACATTTCCTGGCTGGTCTTGAAATGTACCGGAGATGAAGTCCGTCCATAATAATCAAAACTTATTCCAAATGCGGCGAAACTTGCTTTGTTTTTCTCATGATAGAAATCTGCTATTTCCTGTGGCGATTTGTTTTCAGCCCGGGCTCGCAACATGATAGGAACACCATGTTCATCCGATCCGCAAATAAAAACGATATCATTCCCTTTAAGACGATGATAGCGGACAAATATATCTGCCGGTAAATATGCTCCGGCCAAATGTCCCAGATGAATGGGACCATTAGCATAGGGTAGGCCGCTTGTAACCAGGAATCTTTTTGCAGATGGCACGATTTACCTTCTTTATTGTTTAATGGTATACAGGCGGAAAATATACGGATTAGCGATTACTAGAACAAGAAATGTTTATATAATGGTCGATATGATTGTTATTGTGCGACCGGTTCGTGGGATTTTATATTCCGGTTGATTTCAGTGAGTGAATATTCTTCATACTCCTCTCCATCGAATCGCAGATAGACCCGGTCGTTGAAAATATCGACCTTATCTACATAGCCGATACCACGATCCATTCGAACCGGAGTATCTAATGCGGGAAATCTTTTTAATGAAGAGCTATAGAATCCTTTTTCATATAGGATACAACATTTAAGCCGGCTACAAATACCAGATAATTTAGAAGGATTCATTGGAAGATTCTGATCTTTGGCATCACTGGTCGAAATAGGTGAAAAGTTTTGTATAAACGATGTACAACATAATTGTTTACCGCAGATACCGATACCACCTAATTTTTTTGCCTCTTCCCTGACACTTATTTGGCGTAATTCTATTCGCGTTCGATATTTACTCGCTAAATCTTTCACTAACTCGCGGAAATCAACCCGTTGGCAGGAAGTAAAAAAAAAGGTTAGTTTTTTAGTGTCAAACTGATATTCTACATCCACGAGTTTCATATTTAAATTTCTTCGCTGAATGTATTCTCTGCCGATATTAAAAGCTGAAGCTTCGTTCCGTCTGTTTTCCATCAGTTTCTCTGTATCTTCAGGTTCTGCTTTACGAAGAACATTCCCCGGTTCATTTTTTATATCTTTAAGCATAACCAGGCGGCCTGTTTGTGTAATCTGACCCATATCTTTGCCTTTATCAACCTCGACAATAGCATATTCGCCAAATTTTAGATCTATATCGTTAGAGTTAAAAAAATAACTTTTTCTATTTCTCTTAAAAGTAACTTCTACAACTTCGGGTGACATTTATCATCTCCATTTAAGATCGTGTTCTTTGAAGGTGCTTCCTAATCTGAATTCCCAATACCGTTAATATCAATGGTGTATACACATTATTTCTTACATTTGAGACCGCGTTTTCGATTTCTGTAACAATGAGTTCAAAATCAGAATTTGTATAATTTTTCGCGAAACGTTTAATTTCTTCTTCAAAATCAACATTGATAATTTCTGCCCTGTCATCCACAGAAATAATATGAATTGTATCCTTGAACCACAAAATAAGTAAATTTAGGATGTCCAGCAAGAAATTTTTATCGCGTCTTTGAGCGATCAAATCAACCACTTCCAGGATTTTTATTGCACTTCCACTTGCCGAGGCTTTTAAAAAATCATATACAATTCTTCGTTTATCATCTATTTCCTGATCGAGGATCTCAAATATATTCTTGAGATTACCCTGAGAAATCCGAACTAGTTTACGCTCGTCATCTGAAATATCCCTATATTTATTTACAATTAATAATGCTTCTTCAAATGACAATGTTGGGAAATACACTATTTGGCAACGAGATTTTATCGTATCTAGGATAGTACTCAATGAACTATTAATCAGAATTATAATCAGATTATCAGGTGGCTCTTCAAGTAATTTTAAAAATGAATTGGCGCCCTCACGGGTTATTTTCTCGGCTTCAGTGAGGATAAACACTTTTTTTTGCCCTTCGTAAGGCGTGTATTTTGCCTCATTTTTCAAATCTCTTATCTTCTCAATAGAAATACTGGTTGTGCCGGTGTATTCTATTCTTGAATACGGATTTTCCGCTTTTAACTGATACTTTTTCTGTATATCCTGTGAATTCCACTTTTTCGCTTCCGGGATAATAAATTTTACATCCGGATGTTTCAACTGACTGATTTTTGCGCAAGATGGACACTCATTACAGGGTCTTTTCGCCTCATTCTGACAATTTAGTGCTTTAGCGATTTCGAGGGCAATCGCTTCTTTTCCTCCTCCTTCCGGACCATAAAATAAATATGCATGTGCTAGACGACCGGTCGTCATACTTTTGCAAAATCTATCTTTTACAGCTATCTGAATCGTTAACTCTTTGAAAAAATCCACGAAAATTGATCACATCCTATTTTAAAATGAGTCTGATTTACACTCATTTATTTAAGAGCCATTGGGGAAAGGTTTACTGGTTGATATTATAATTTTATATATCCCCTCTTTACGTAACAAATCCATAATTTTTATGATAATCCCATGAGTGACCTCTTCATCGGCATGAAGGACCACGCTTTTATCGGTCTGTGCCGAGATCAACGCCTCAACAGCTTCAGCAACATTTTCTAATTCAACGGGATCATCATTAAGAAATACATTTTCTTCTTTATCTACATAAATAATGACTTTTTGGGCCGTGTAAGACTGACTGCTCTCAGCTTCTGGTAATTTTAATTCAATCCCCGGTTGTTCCAGAAATGTTGAGGAAACCGTGAAAAAGATAATCAGAATAAAAAGGACATCAATTAACGGGGTTAAATTTATTCCTATTTTCCTTGCTGGTTTTTCTATTAATTTCATTGACCTGGTTCTAAAATGTATTCATAGTTAATTTTTTAATAATCCATTGACCTGATTAATGATGTCAATACCTACTTTGAAAACTGTTGAGATTTCTCCTCTTTTGTAAGAGAAGTCATCTTGCTTAATTTGTGAATTTTCTGAATGAGAATGATTGAATATTTTTCAATATCCAGAACAAAAATTTCTGCCTTTCTTGAAAAGTAATTAAAAAAAATCAGTACAGGTATACCGACAAACAAACCGGTTACAGTTGTAATCAAAGCCTCCGAGATACCCCCTGAAAGAGCGGCTGCCTGTCCAATTCCCTGCTCCTTGATTACACCAAAAACCTTGATCATACCCAGCACCGTTCCCAATAATCCCATCAAAGGGGAAATAACTGCTATTGTTTCAATAATAGTCAGACCTTTTTCAAGATGTCTGACTTCCTGTCGTCCCTGATCTTCGATCAACTCCTTTATTTCTGCTCGTTCCAGATCAGTATTTTCCAAACCGATTTGAATCAGGTTGGAAAGTGGTCCGTTGTATTTTGCACAAATATTTTTTGCAAGTTCTATATCTTTAAATGAACTGAATTGTTCGACCACACTTATTATTTCCGGGATAATCACTTTTCTCTTTTGTAGAGAAAAGAATCGTTCAATAATTATTGCCAGTGCAAGAACCGAAGCAAGAATAAGGGGGTACATCATAATACCACCCTTTTCAAAAATCTCAATCATACAAATATCTCCTCATCTCAGTTTGGGATAAATTAAGCGGGCGGTAATCGTCAGATTATCCTCCGGAAAATTATTAGGCAATTTTTTAAAAGGAAAAAGGGCCGTTATTGCATTTACACTAGATTTTTCCAATGATTCATGTCCCTGATGATCATGTACTTTATAATATAGCAATTTACCTTCTCTTGAAATACTAAACTCAATTACCGTCTGTCCATATATTAATCCCAGTCTATGATAGGCTGCCGGTGTAAACCAAACCATATATAGTTTTCGCTTTAGGGCATTTATATATGGTGCCCATTCCCAGGCATAAGTACTTAACGATATGTCTCCCAGCTGATCAGCTGAAAA
>SDBS01005809.1_pt1 | contig 11996 bp, 10 predicted proteins | sample 2277091 | NCBI WGS metagenome assembly SDBS01 (sample SAMN10404972, study PRJNA504765) | marine sediment metagenome | isolation source: marine sediment core GS10_PC15, 163 cmbsf | place: Arctic Ocean: Southern Knipovich Ridge | collected 2010 | reverse complement strand
AATGTATGCGTGGTTTTAACCCTCACTGAAGGATGATGTACCTTTTGTAGCTGCCCGGGCTCCCACGCCCGAGGATCCGGTCATGGTCAGGGGTGCACCTCCCACTTCTGATCTGACCGGCTCACCTGCGAACTGCAAATTGCGAATAGCAAATGGCAAATTGCCAAGCTCATGTGGTTTGAGCCAGCCATGCATTTTGCGAGTGAAGCGAGCAAATATGCCAAGCTCAACGAAGTTGAGCCGGATAAAGAAATGAATGATCATTCAGATAGTGTAACGAGCCTTGTAGCCGTTGTGGTTATTATATGGGCTGTTGGATGCTTTTGCGGCACACTCATAAGCGCTTCCATCATCCTTTCACTTCTTCAAACTCCTTGATCCAGATGCCGTCTCATTGGATTGCGCAATCGTATCTTACATAATGATTACCTTCACCGAAGACTAACCTGCTATTCGCTATTCGCTTCTTGCCATTTGCTACTTGCTATCTGCTATTTGCCATTTACTATTATGCCTTCTCGAATCCTCACCGACGTAGGAAACATCTACTTCACCGAAATCGACGTAACCGCCGATTGGACTACGGCCGCAAATGCAAAATCAGACATCCAGACAGCGCTGGGAATGAACCTGGCTGCTCCTGCCTACAGCCTATACTTCTTTTTGTGGGAAGGCGCCAACGACAGCGATGACTACGCCTGCCTGAAGATCGCCAAGACCACCGGCACAGCCACCTATACTGATGAATTTGCCAGCTCCACCCCCTGGTCATCCGCTCCCACAACAGATGAAGCTTATCTGATCGGCACCTCCATGTTAGCTTGAAATGCAATTCGAACTTCTAATTTCGAATTTCGAAATTCGCTATGTCCGTCTCATCAAAGAAACGCATTCAACCCACTTCACTGCCCGCCTACTTTATCCCCATCGGGGTTACCAAAGATTGGTCGACTCCCCTGAATGCCGGTCTCGACATCCACGCTGCCACCGGTTTCCCGATCATAGGCGAGCCAATAGGGATAATCTACGATCTCTACTTTGAACTGTGGGACGGGTACGACGATGACGATAATTACGCTTCTTTGAAATTCGATGCCAGCGCTAACACTTTTGAGTACAAAGACATCATGGGCAATGGGACCTCCTGGACTTCTGCCCCTGATAGCGGAGATGCCGCTTATCTGCTCATGACCCGGGTGAAGAAATGAGTTTGACCGCCAGTAAAGATACCTTCATACCCGCCGGTGGTGGTGCGGTCACCCTGCATTCTGGCGCCGGAAAGGTCCTGACCGTCATTGCTACAACTACCCAAACAAGCGGAGTGCAGACCATAACCCTGTATGACAATATTGCTTCCTCGGGTCCTGTGCTGATCAAACTGCGCGTGCCCCAAAGCGACTACATGAACATCAACTTCGCTCCCGATCGTGCCCTGTCTTTCTCGACCGGGTTGACGATCGATCCCGGCGACTGCGATGTGCATCTGACCATTCTTACAAAATAGGAGCTTGATATGCTGACTGGTAAGGGAATGTTTATCTGGAAGATCAAGAACGTCGCGGGCGGTGATGGAGGTGCAGCCAGCATCGCAGCCCTGAACGCAGGTCTGACCCACGTTCTGATCAAGGTGCTGGATGGACCCTGGGCGTACAACCAGCGCCCGGTTTATGACGGTCGGGGGAATTTGAAAGGCTACGAAGACGACATACTCAAACCTTTTATGCAGCCGTTCCGGGATAAGGGAATCCGTGTGTGGGGATGGCAGTACGTCTATCACCTGCATCCGGTACAGGAAGCGGAAGCCGCCAACTCCAGAGTGGCTGATTTAAATCTGGACGGCTTCATCATCGACGCAGAGACAGAGGTAAAGCACAAGAACAAAGAAGCCGCCCGGTACATGAACCGCCTGGATGTGGGGGTGCCGGTTGCTCTGTCTTCTTACCGCTATCCGGTTTTGCATCAGGAATTGCCCTGGGGTGTGTATTTGGGGGGTTGTGATCTGGTTATGCCCCAGGTTTATTGGGAAGGTTCTGTGAATTCGGGATCGCAGCTCGCCTGGTCGTACAACGAATACCGGGATTTCTTGAAAACAGGTTTGCCCTACGTTCCCACAGGCGCTGCATACGCCCGGGGTTCCTGGCACGTGACGCCTGATCAGGTGGAAAGGTTCATGGACATGGCTTTAGCTTTAGAACTGCCAGCCGTGAATTTTTACAGGTGGGAAACCGCCAGGGAACTGCCGGGGGTGTGGGAAGCAATAGCCCGTTACGATTATGGGACCCAACCAGCTCCTCCCCCACCGCCATCAGAGGCCATCACAGCCCGGCTGGAACTGGCTCAGGGTGTTTATTCGGGTGAGCTGTATTTGGAGGGTTGATCATGGCATATTTGAGATACGAACTCAGAGCGCTTTGCAGGCGCAGGCTTGGGGACCTGACATCGCCCTACATTTGGAGCGACGACCAGGTCAACCAGTGGATCAACGACGCAATCGCCGCTTACTCGATCCACTTCCCGCGCCGCCGTTCAACCACAATCGCCTGCTCCGATGATGACCGCTCTTATCAAATGCCCGCCGGCGCCATTTCCATTATCAGCGTGGAATATCCGGACGGCAATGATCCTCCATCCTACCTTTACCAGCGCGAATTGACCCATCCCGATTTCTGGGGGCAGGACGGTTTCTATGCCTTCGCTCCAGCCAGCACGGACACCAGCATCGCCAGTCTCTACATCTCAGAAAAACCCTCCACCGGTGAGGACATAGTAGTCGAGTACAATGCCGAGCACGATTTCCTGGACGATGATGACACCGATCAATGCACGGTCCTCGAACGCCACCTGGATCTGATCATCCTGTACGTGCGCATGGCGGCTTTCCAGGAGCTCTCCACCACCGAAAACGCCGACCCCGACACAACGACTCAGATGTCCGCCACCCTCGAAACCAACGCCGCCAGAGCCGAAAGCGCCTATCGCAAGACATTGCAGGATTTTATTACAGAGGAGTCAACCTCAAGTACCGCCCGCTGGGACATGGACAGGTACGATAGAGTATACTGATTACTGGGAATCTCTACACAACCGGTCATGCCATCCCCCCCAAGAAGCGATTATTAAGTGTCCCATTTTATGGGTCCACTATAGCACTATAAGTCGATTTATCCCAAGTTTGGCTGTTGATATGACCCGGATAAAAGACTTTATCCAAATGGTATTCATTATTTGATTGTATAATATGTATGAAGTGGAGATAATACATTAAGAACTTGCTTATCAACCCATTAGATGGCTTAGATAAAACTAAGGATTTGAAGAAGTGGTTGTTATTGGGCAAAATATCAAAATAGAGCGAAATTCGGAACCATATTCAAACATTGGTTTTAATGGGAGGTTTAATGCTTGAATTGCCACTCGGTCTTCGAACAGCAATGGAATCAGGCAAATGTGTTCTTTTCCTAGGCGCGGGATTGGGAGAACATGTAAGGGATACAGAAGGAAGGACTTCACCCGATAGTGCGACCCTTGCTAGAGAACTTGCAGAAGAATTTTCAATAGAAATTTCATCGGAACCCAATCTTTCCCAAGTTGCTAGTGTAGTCGAGCTCAGAAGAGGTAGGCCTGATTTAAAGGCATTTCTTCAGAAGAGACTTGCGGATCTCACACCCGATGAATCATTACAGTGGTTATTCACCATCAGGTGGTCTGCAATATTCACAACTAACTATGATGAGGTAATTGAACGAGCCTACGAACTTATAGCCGATCCACCTCAAAATCCGATACCAATCAGCCTAGCATCTCATTTTGTCCAACATGACCCCCGGATTGAAGTACCTATTTATCATCTACACGGAAGGTTATTTGGTGCGGGAAGTCAGCACATCCTCATTACTGAAGATGACTATGCCAAATTTCGAGAACCAAGGAGGATGATCTTTGAAGTATTGAAATCAGAATTCGCCTCCGCACCTGTCCTATACTTAGGTTACTCTAATAGAGATCCGAACTGGAAAACATTAATTGGTGAACTTACCGCCGAATTCTACCCAGAAGAGATTTCCCAATCTTATAGAATTTCCCCTCACACTGATGATCTAGAAGAAGAAATTCTTCAATCAAAGAATGTTACAACGATCGATGGAACATATCAGGAGTTTTTTGAAGTTGCGTCCACAATTATATCTGGAGCAACACAGGACTCAGGAAGGTACCTCGAGTTGAGAAATGAGATCCCTCCTGATCTATTAACCCATTTTGATGAGAGCCCTGCTCCAATTGCAAGGCTTATTTCATCTTGGGACTATGTAACTCAGGCCATATTTCATGAGAAACCAAACATTCAGTCCTTCCTTCATGGGAATCGGCCAAATTGGTCACTAGTCGGTGCTCGAAAAGTTTTTGAAAGGGATCTAGAGGACGAGATTTATGATGATCTGCTTGATTTTGCTACAAGCTCATCAAGCAACCCAAAGATAGCCATAATTGTTGGGCCGGCTGGCTATGGTACTACGACACTTCTAATGACTATTGCTGCCAAGCTTGTCAATGATAAGGCAGGACCAGTTTTCATGTTGCGACCTGGGAATCGGTTAGTGGAAGGTAACATCGATTACGCTGTATCCCTATTTCAAGACCGTTTATTCTTTTTTATTGATAACGCAGCTGATCACGCAGATTCTATACACACTATTTTTAATCGTTTGAAGCATTTAAAGCAACCGGCCTTTCTCGTTTTGGGTGAGCGGCTCAATGAATGGCGCCAAGGTCATGGAAGATTAAATGTCAATGAATATATGATTGAATCGTTGAGTGATCCTGAGATAAATAGGTTAATCGATCTTCTTGAAGAAAATTCAGAACTGGGTGTGCTCTCGGCTCTGAGTCGCGAAATGCAATTTGCCGCGATAAAGGAAAAACATAGAAAAGAACTTCTTGTAACCCTAAGGGAGGTAACGGAAGGTAAGAGCTTTGATGCAATACTCGAAAGCGAGTATCGAGGAATTAGCCCGCCCACAGCACGCGATTTGTATCTTGCCGTGTGTTGCTTCCACCAACATGGTGTTTACATAAGAGACAAACTATTAGCAAAAATCTTGGGTACATCTCTTATGGATATGTATGATTGCACATCTGATTCGACAGAAGGAGTTATTCTTTACGAAAATATCAATAGATCTAGTGAAGCATATGGAGCGAGGACGAGGCATCGGATTATCGCCAAAGTTGTTTGGGAACGTTGTGCTTCTCCGGACGAGCGGGATTCACTCTTGAGCAGATCGTTGTCTGGACTTAATCTGAATTACGGCCTTGATAACTCTGCATTTGAAGAGTTCGTCCGCTCAGACCACACTATCGACCAAATTAGAACACTTGATGGTAAAATTAGGTTTTTCGAAACCGCAGCGAAGAAGGATCCAGACAGTCCTTATGTGAAACAGCATTTTGCCAGAATGCTCTTGAGGGAAGAAAAATTTGATCTTGCGTTAGCGCAAATCGAACTAGCTATCAAACTTTCTCCTAGAACTAGGGTTCTTTATCACACGCGGGGAATGATTCAAATGTCACTTGCCTTCTCGGCCGAGAGCCCAGAGATCGCTATAAGGCGACTAATTCAGAGCGAAGCTAGCTTTAGACATGCCCTTAACTTGTACGAACGTGACGAGTACAGCTACCAAGGATTAATTCAACTATATCGAGGATGGGCAGAAAGAGCTCCCACCGCTGAAGAATCTGCTGACTATATAACTAAGGCCGAGGAAGTTGTGAACGAGGGGCTGAAGCGAGTAAAGGTACGATCAGGCCTGTGGATTGAATCTTCAAAGATACAAGCGTATTTAGGTGATCAACCATCGCGTCTTGAGGCATTAGAACAGGCCGTTCGAGATTCGCCCGGGAGTATTATCGCGAGATATTTGCTGGGAAGGGCATATAGGATTGCGGGAAGAATTAAAGAATCCTTATCAATTCTAAAGCCTGTTATTCAGAATCATCATGAAGAATTTCGTTGTTTTGTCGAATATGCACTCGCATTATCGATCATCCAGGAATCTTATGATGAAGCTATAGCTATCCTCCGACTGAGCACTCTTTATGGTCTTTCCGATCCAAGATATATTGCCACTCTTGGGGGGATGCTCATAATGACAGGTCAGATATCAGAAGGCGAGAAGGTATTTGAAGAAGCTTTTAAGCAAAACTTCAAAGGGGACGAAATGAAAAAAATACAATTCCGGCCTTGGAATCTTTCAAATTACCCAGATCCTTTGCGATTAGAAGGCAGAGTGATCGTGCGAAAGGCTGGGTATGCGCTCATTGAATTTGAGGGGTTCCCTCCCTTCCTAACACCAGGCTTTAGATTTGGTGACTTGTCGATGGAGCTTAACCAGAAAATTTCCTTTGAACCTGCATTTTGCGCAAGAGGTAGTCTTGCTCTTAATCCTGAAATTGCAGAATAAAGAATACTTGAGTCTACTGAAAACAGGTCGATTTTCGAAATACTTAAGTGGGAGTGCACCTCTTTAGTGCTAAAATAGCCATATTCTTTGGAACGGTACACTAAAAAAACCATTTTTCGATGATTGCTTCCCACTTTCGAACACAGCCTTACCTTTTTTCATAGGTATCATTATCATAAATCTAAAACAATTTATAATTTATTTATTCTGCCATAAATATCCATGTCCCATCGTGTATCACAACTTTCGCCGGCTCTAATCGATCGGCGCTTTTGTCCTCGGGGCAAGGCTCGGGGGCTCGGATAATTGTCATTAACCTTATAATGGTCATTAGGTGGCTAATGATTAAAATAATAACTTGCCAGAATTTATCCAGAGCGGAGCGAAGGACTTACCTTGCTCCTCTTCCTCGGTCGGGAGCGGCTCGCATTTTATAAAACCCTATTATCAAGCTCCCCGCACCGCCCCCTGCCTCACTCAGTCGCCATCGGTCGCTCCATCTACGATCACTTGCCCCACCTTCAAAAAACATTCGGTCGGGGTGCCGGAGAAGATTTTCTGACTTAATTCATGCAAGAGAATAAAGCATAAAAAACTAAAAACATACTAATTCAATGGTCAGTTTCTAAAGTTAAAGGGGTAGGTTTTTCGATTGACAAAAACATGGTATCGCATCTGCACCAGAAATGCACCAATATAATACTTGGTATGAGGAGGGAAGGTGATTCAAAACTACCTGAAAGATAAATTGTTGGGTTCAGTATGAGGGGTTGAAAATTAGTGGGGGTGGGTTGACCTTACGTGTTCCCTCATATAGCCTGGTGTAAAGCAAGACACCTGACCCGCCTGGAGATAGGTTAGGAATAAACAATTACCTCAAAATGATTATCGGCAGCGGCAATGGCGCAATCAAAATCCACAGCCTGTCCATGTATAATAATATTCTGTATGGGCTGAAAAGACTCTCTTAGCTAGATTGCAAGGTTTGCTCAAAATGCTTAGACAACATACATCGATGGGATTATTAAACGGTCACAAAATTGTTAAATTTCGGGGAGAGGAAATATAAAACATGAATATATACATAACAAAAATAATATGTTTACTCCTAATTGTCTTAACTCTCACATCTTGTTCTAATGCAGTTGATCAAACAGCAATCATCTCACCTACACCCACTAGCAGTTTTACACCAACAATAACGCAAATTAGCAAATATACGCCACAAGTTACGCTTAAATCTACAAGCACTCCTATTCCCCAGGTAATTGTTATGAGCAACACACATTTATACGAAGGACCAGGAAATTATGGGTATCAAGTAATTGCAGATTTAGATAAAGGAACCATCTTAGTTCCAGAAGCAGAATATGGGGACTTCCTAAAAGTAAACGCGGTTTTTCCAGATGGGGAAAAAGAAGGTTTTGTTTGGAAAGATACACTGCAAGGTGATTATGAGAACGTTCGCCAAATTGACGAAGATGAAGTTCCTTGGATACTATATTTGGATTTATTGAATGAATTTGTATTCCACAATTCACATGTTGAAGATAGTGCTTTCATAGTGGATAATCTACATAATGATGATTGGGAGGGATATGATGAAGGCTGGTATATACTTGATGGACCACTAAAATTGAAGATAAATATTGGAGACAGTAGTGGTAGACAATCTTCTGTACGAATTTCAGGAAGACTGAAAAATCCGGGTGGAGATTGGTGGGAAGGAATTCACTGGTTCGTGATTGCGAAATATCAAGGGCAGTACCAAATTGAGATTCATGATGGTACATCAGAGAATAGTATTAAACGCATAAAAATTCCAAATTCCATAACCGAATCATTTTCAATCGAAATTTTAGATAATTTGGGAAAAAAGATAATTGTACGTGATGACGAGGAAAATACTGTTTTAACAATTGATGTTCCTTCTTTGGATGTAGTTTCCCTGCCTAACGGTATTTTTCCTGATGGAAGAGTTTATTTTGGAGTCTTAATCGGTCCTGAGTCCAAATTAGTTGCTAGTAAACTAGAAGTATATAAACTACCAAGTGGGGACTATGTTGAAAGTGATGAATTTATAGATAGCTTACAAAGAAATGCGGAACTTATTGAGTTAGATATTGGAGCGCATATCAGCTATTGGGATCTAAGGAATATTCAATTGAGAGATATTTTTGAGACAGAATATAATCGGCAGGTTATGGAGTCATTTCATTGGCTATATATTCGTCCATCAAGAGATGAATTTGATTTTTCAATCACAGACAAAGCCGTAGAGTATGCACTTGATAAGGGAATGACAATTGAAGGTCACCATCTTGTATGGGGAGAAAAAGACCATCTTCCTGATTGGTTACTACAGGGGAATTTCACCCGGGATGAATTGATCGATATTTTACATGATCATATTTCAACAGTGGCTGGTAGATATAAAGGGAAAGTAAAAGTTTGGAGTATCGCAAACGAAGCACCTAGCAGAGGTCTTTGGGGATTAGACTTTTGGAGAAATCGAATTGGAGCAGATTATATTGATATGGTTTTTAAATGGGCCCGAGAGGCTGATCCCGATGCAATTTTAATGCTAAATGATAATAACAACGAAAGTGCAAGGGATAAATATTCATCTCAGAGTGTTTACGCAATGTACAATCAAGTTGAAAAGATGAAGAAAAAAAATACTCCAATCGACGCTATTGGATTGCAGATGCATCTTTTAAGTCCATTTAGCAGCCCATATCCCCCAAGAAAAGATAAAGTAATTGAAACAATGAATAAATATAGTGAACTTGGTGTTGAAATATATATTACTGAATTTGATATCAATCTCGCAGATTATCCAGGCTCAAAAGATGAGAAATATGCATTCCAAGCGGATTTATATCGGGATATGTTGGAAGCATGCATTGAAGTTGAAGCATGCAAAGCCTTTTCAACCTTTGGAATATCAGATAAATATTCATGGTATCGAGAAGGGTGTCTGGGTTGTTTAGGTATACCAAATGCAGCCCCGCTTCCATTTGACGAGAAACTTCAACCAAAACCTGCATATTATTCGATGTTAGAAACAATAAAAAAAACTCATTGAATAATTCCCTCTAACGAACTATGTGGAGTAATTACCCTGGTGGTGAGCAGGAGAGGGTTGTGCCTTGCCCCTCGTCCACGGTCGGGAGCGGTTCGCATTCTATAAGGACAAGTGAGCAAGCTCGCCGCCCCGCCCTCCGCATCGCTCAGTCACCATCGGTCGCTCCGTCTCCAGTCACTTACCCCACCCTCTAAAAACATTCGGTCGGGGTGCCGTTCACTCCGCTATGCTCCCTCAGCTCCCTCGCTTGCGTCAGCACCTCCCTTGTCCTTCTCGATCACCGGTATTCTCTACACAACCGCTCGTGCCATCCCCCAAGAAGCGATTATTATGTGTCCCACTTCATAGGTCCACTACAATATTCCCGATAAAAGGTTTTTAGGGTGTAGGGTTCATTTCTGTGAATACAATCACCTATCCGGTTTATGTCGAATTATCCCAAATTTTTGCCGTTGATAAGACCTTTATAAAGGACTTCATCTAAATCGTGTTCAATATTTGTATTGTATAATGTATAAAGTGGAGATATTATATTAATAATTTTGCTGATCAACCTTGTTGGGTCGTCACTCACAAAGCAAATGGGCTATGAACAAGAATCTGTCTCGTCGGTACTTTCTCAAATTGATTGCCAGAACCTCAGTGGGGCTATTCCTCTCGGCATGTGGCCTCAAGGATGTTGATTTGTCCAAACCGACTCAAACACCTTCTCTAACCTTATCGCCAACATCCAATCCGACTTCAACCAACACTCCCCAACCAACAGAAACGGCAACACCGCTACCTACGAATACATCCACACCAACAGCAACTCCAAAGCCGCCTGAGATTCTACTAGAATTCGCAGAAGCACTCGGAATCAAGTTTGGTGGTGGAACAGCAATAGGGTATTTTCAAAGTTGGCAACCTGAATATAGTAAGATGGTGCCATTTTTTCTTCAGAATTTCAACCTTTTTGAAAATGGGTGGGATGGTTTATGGGTAAATCCCCATGAGCCTCTCAGACCATCCGAGGACAAGTTTGATTTTTCAATGATGGACAAGTATGCCGATTTTCTTCAGAAGAATAGATTACGAGGGCGAGTCAATTCCTTGGTGTGGGGAACCAAAGCGAACGTTCCTGATTGGTTATTAAAAGGAACCTTTAGTGAGAATGAGCTTCTCGAAATCTTGGAAAAGCATATTGACACTGTTGTTAGTCGCTATAGGGGAAAGATTCAAGAATATGTAGCAGTCAATGAAATTCTTGGCACGCCTTGGGAAAGTGGGAACAGGTTCTGGTATGATCGTCTAGACAAAAAGTTACAATGGGTCAGAAATTGCTTTCTATGGGCTCATGAAGCAGATCCAGACGCATTGCTTCTGCTCAATGATTTTGGTATTGAATTTCCTGGGTTCTATATCTACGACCCAAAAAGAGATGAGTTTGTTTACAATTTGATTCGTACCCTAAAGGAAGAAGGAGTACCAATTCATGGTGTCGGCTTCCAAATGCACTTAAACACGGTAAAAAACTTTGTCCCGTTCAGCAATACCCCACCATTGATGGATGCATTGTATAAACAGATTCAAAAGTACCAGACACTTGGAGTTGAAGTTTACTTTACAGAACTTGATGTGGGACTGTCTGGCCTCAAAATGCCCACTGATGAAAGGTTTAATCTTCAGGGGCAAATCTACGGTAGTGTTTTGGATACAGCGTTATCTGCTGAGATCAAAAGTATCACGATTTTTAATCTGATTGACCGATTATCCTGGCTTGAGACCCCAGAAAACCCTCCCTATTCTGGCAAAGACGCTGATCCTTGCCCGTGGGACGATAATTACCAGCCCAAGCCCGCGTATTTTGCTATTCTTGACGTAATGAAAAAGCATTATCAGCAGAGAATACCTTGATGTTCTTATTGATAACCCAACCAACGCATGCAGCCGACACGCTCCACTGCGCTGCGCCTTCTTTACATCGCCTGTATGCTGCATCGCAGAATGCCCGGGTGGGTGTAGCATCTCCCCCCCGGATCCCCCCCTCTGTGTTCGGTTAGGACTGTGCCCTTGCGGTCTTTGCCGCGTCGGGCTTCGCCCGTCTGATCCCCGCCTCCCCTCCCCGACCCCCACCTGGATCTGATCATCCTCTATGTGCGCTTAGCTTAGCATTAGTACTCCTCAGCAGGCTTTCTAGGAGCTGTTCCCAACCGAAAACGCCGACCGCGACACCACCACCCTCATATCCTCCACCCTCGAGCTCAACGCCTCCCGCGCCGAGAATGCTTATTTCAAAGCTTTCAACTATAGTAAAATCAGAGAATTAAATCATCGTCCTCAAAATGGGGTATTGAGGATTAATTTTTGGTAAAATCTATTGAGGTATCATAAGATCAATCAGTTGCTCTTTGTAGTTGAATCCAAGTACCTTTCTAAAGATTCGGAGATAAGAATATGAAAAAAACGAC
>SDBS01005807.1_pt1 | contig 11997 bp, 11 predicted proteins | sample 2277091 | NCBI WGS metagenome assembly SDBS01 (sample SAMN10404972, study PRJNA504765) | marine sediment metagenome | isolation source: marine sediment core GS10_PC15, 163 cmbsf | place: Arctic Ocean: Southern Knipovich Ridge | collected 2010 | reverse complement strand
TTTATCTATCTTCCGGAAAAGATTCATGCCGGCCGCAAGAATTGGGTGCACCCCATCTACATGGATGAATGGAAATATTTTGATGCGAAAAAGAATAAATCCTTTGCCTATTGTAAGACGGTTTTGCTCCTGGCTTTAAAAGACGGGGAGGCCGCAGGCCGGGTAATGGGGATCATTAACGACCGCTACAACAAGTACAAGAACGAAAATACAGTCAGATTTGGCAATCTCGAGACTTCGGAAGACGAATCCGTAGTTCGGGCTCTCCTCCAGGAAGTCGAGGAGTGGGGCCGGAAAAACGGAATGACGAAAATCGTCGGACCATATGGTTTTACAGACCAGGACCCGGAAGGCTTTCTTATTGAGGGTTTTGAAAACCGCGCCACAATTGCCACATATTACAATTACGAGTGGATGCCCCAATTGGTGGAGAAACAAGGGTATTCGAAAGACATCGATTATTTCGTCTACCGGATTGAAGTCCCGAAGGAAATGCCGGAGTTTTACCGGAAAATTTACGAACGGGCCAAGAGAAAAGGCGACTACCACATCATCGAGTTTAAGAAGAAAAAGGAGTTTAAGCCATGGATTAAGCCCATTCTCCACCTCATGAACGAAACGTACACAGCCAGCGACATCTATGGTTATACTCCCCTGGATGAGAAAGAGATGGAGGCCCTGGCCAAACGCTATATGCCCGTTCTTGATCCCAGGTTTGTTAAAGCCGTGACAGTTTCCGGTGAGGTTGTTGCGTTTGTCATTGCCATGCCGGATTTTACAGAAGGCATCCAGAAAGCACGCGGACGGCTTTTGCCGTTTGGGTTCATAAAAATCCTAAGAGCGGCCAAAAAGACCAAACAGCTCGACCTGCTTCTCGGTGCCATAAAGGAAAGCTACCGGGGCCGCGGTTTGGATAGTATGCTAGCGGTGAAAATAATCCAGTCCGCACATGAAGCCGGGCTGGAAGTTATGGATACGCATCATGAAATGGAATCCAATGTGAAAGTGCGAGCCGAAATGCTCAGGGTAGGAGGAAAGCTGTACAAGCGCTTCCGCATTTTTCAAAAAGAGCTGTGAGGCGTATAAATTAGTCTGAAAGGATTTTTATCATAATCTTACGGCAGGTGACCTTGTTTCCCTTCTCCACGCTTCCTCCCGGGTGAACCTGTATCCCCACGGCGCCCTCTGTGGGAACCCGAGCTTTTCCATCGACCAGAGAATCCTGGAAATCGACCACTTTTGTGCCGTTAATCCAGGCTTCGATGTGAGGGGGCTGGCCCTTGATCCGTGCACGGACCGCATTGAATTCTTCGGCCTTCCAGAGATCTTTTCCATTTGGAGTATGGACCAGAAATCCACCTCCGCCGGGACTGTAGATGCCGCCAACCTCCCCTTCGGGCCTGTAATCGATGGTGACTTGATAGGACAGAATCTCCGGCTGGATACGCAGAAAGAGACCCGAATCGATTGGATAGTCCGCTTTGATCTCCATGTAGACCTCATAATGACTGTAGAGTGTTTTTGTGACCAAAATCCCCCCTTCTCTGTTGGGCCCTTGCTCCCCAACAATGGCCCTGTCTGCAACGACCCACAATCCTCCTTCTCCCTGACCATCAGCGAGCGGATGCCATCCCCCGAGTGACTGCCCATCGAAGAGAGGCGTAAATCCCTCGAGAGACATCCCATCGAGGGCGACGTCTTCCTCTAAACATGAGATTGAAAAGAGGGACATCACGAGACATAGGGCCAAAATGTGGTTTTTTTTCATTTCATTCACCTTTATTCTTATATTCGGGCGACTCCAAGAAACACTGCATGAAGGCTGACGATGAGCACAATAAAAAGTTTTCTCGCGCTATCCGGAGACAAGCGGAAAAAACGGTATTCTATCCATCGATCTTTGCAGCTTTTGATGCAGTCTCCACAGAGGGTGCAGGTTCTTCCGGGAGTCCTGTTTTGAATGTCTTTCTCTGTCAATGCGTCATACCGGCAGACGACGCTGCATGCCCCGCACGCATTGCAGCTGGGAGTGATTCTGATGTTAAAGGGAGACAGGCGGCCAAACCAGTTAGCCAGAAGGCCAATGGGGCAGTAGGTGATACAGTGAGTCATCACCCCGGATTTCCGTGACCAGAGGATCATCATTCCAATTCCAGTGAGGCCAAAAGCGAGTCCGAATCCCCCCGCCACAGCCGCTGAAACTCCGATCCAACGAAGGAGAAGACTGACCGCCCCGATAGATAAAAGGATGCCGATCCGAACGGGGTGCCGCCACTTGGGCATAGACAGCGGCTTTTTTTTATGAACCGATGCTGCCGCATCCCACGCACCGAGGTAGCACAGATGGCTGCACCAGGCTGGACCTACCAGAAAAACGGTGGAGGCAAAGAGGATGGGCATAAAGAATCTTTCGGCGCGGAAAAGAGGTCCGGCCACAATCATGGCTGGAACGGGAATATGGAGCGTCCCCGTCATAAGGAACTGATCCACTCCGAGCAGCCCGATCAGAAGCTGGGAGAAAAAAACGAAGGAAAAGAGAATCCAGATGCGGAGCCGCCACCGTGGGGACTGTAGTGGATTAAGCATTTTTCCTGCTATAAATCCTGCATACAGAGACAAGGCAAGGATCTCGAACCAGCCCCATCCGGGGATAAAACGTTCAACGATAAGCATCGGCCGGGCAACCCTCAATTGGATGAAACTCAGGAGAGAGGCGGTCAGGAAAAAGACAATGGCTTGGAAAAGAATAGGTTTTGTGACGGCCTCCAAAGACTGCTTTTTACTAAGCATTGTTTCAAGTTTCGATTGAACCGTCATTATAGAAAATTGAATTCAAAGTTGCCACAGATATTGTGGTTGGAAGGGCAAGAAGTTTTTTTAGAATAGAGTGTAGATAAATGGGGCAACGGCAGATCCCTGAGAAAAAATCAGGAGGAGACCCACAAGAACAAGAATTACAATCATCGGGATCATCCACCACAATTTCCGGCGCCAGAAAAAGATCAGCAGCTCACCGAATATGCCCATACGAGAGAGGAATTTTTTCATGGATCATCCTTTATTTTTTTACCAAAAATTTCTCCATCACCAAGGTGTCAATTCCGCTAGTCTTGAATGTATTGTACGCATTTTGCGGAGTATTGACAATCGGTTCCCCGCGAAGGTTAAAAGAGGTATTGAGCAGCACGGGAGTTCCTGTGGCCTCCCCGAATTTTTTAACAATCCTGTAATAACGGGGATTCCATTCCTCTCTGATCGTTTGGAGCCGCCCGGTCCCCATGTGATTGACCGCATTTAGCGGCCCTTTCATGTCTTTCTTAAAGGGGAGGACAACGAGCATGTATCTTGAAAGATATTGATTGACAAAATTGTCCGCATCGAAATATTCCTGTGCGTATTCTTCTAAAACGACGGGGGCAAATGGACGGAACGGTTCTCGGAATTTGATTTTGATGTTTACCAGATCTTTCATCTCTTCGCTTCTCGGATCAGCCAGGATACTACGATTACCAAGGGCTCGCGGACCCCATTCGAAGCGGCCCTGAAACCAGCCTATGACCTTGCCCGCAACGAGCTCCTCTACGGTACGGTTGAGGAGGGCTTCATCATCCGGGAAATATTCATAGGGGATGTTTTGACTTTCAAGGAAATCTTTAATCTCTTCCTCAGAATAGTCTTTTCCCCAGAATGCGTGCTCCAGCACAAAAGACCGGGATTTATTCAGAAGACCATGATAAACATGAAGTGCCGCTCCCAAGGCACCACCGCTGTCTCCGGCGGCAGGCTGAATAAAAATGTTTTCAAATGGTGCTTCCCTCAGGATTCTTCCGTTAGCCACTGAATTGAGCCCCACCCCCCCAGCCATACAGAGGTTTTTAAGTCCTGTTTTTTTGTGCAGAGAGTTTACGAGCTTAAGCAGAATCTCTTCGGTGACTTTTTGTATGGATGCTGCGACATCCGCGTAGTGCTCATTCAACCGGCACTGCTCTCTGTAGTTAGATGGTTTTTCTCCAAAATAGGAGGGGTAGCGGGTGTCTGAAGTAAAAAAGTCCATCTCTGGACTTTTCGGTTCGCCAAAAAGATCGATAAATTTTTTGTTGAATGTTTTATTATCCGAATAGTGATAGGAAAAATAATCCATATTCAGAGCGAATGAGCCATCGTCGGCTACACGAATAAGGTTATCGTAAATTTTATCCATATACCGTGGCTTGCCGTAGGGGGCCATTCCCATGACCTTGTATTCTCCGTTGTTGACTCGAAATCCCAAAAAAGCCGTAAAGGCACTGTAGAGAAGTCCCAGAGAATGGGGAAACTTTATTTCGTTGAGCAGTTTAATGGTGTTGCCTTCCCCGATTCCCATAGAGGTTGTCGTCCACTCGCCGACGCCGTCTACGGTCAAAATGGCGGCACTGTCGAAAGGAGAGGGATAGAAAGCGCTTCCTGCATGGGAGAGGTGGTGTTCTCCAAAAAGAAGTTTGTCCTCATCGACACCAAGTTTATCCTTGATTATGCTTTTGACCCAGAGCTTATCCCCAAGCCAGGTGATCATGGATTCTCTAAATATCTTCCAGGATTTTGGATAACCCTGGAGTGTTGTCATCAGGATTCGTTCGAATTTATGGAACGGCTTCTCGTAAAAAACAATATAATCCAGATCCTTGGTCGTAATTCCCGCCCGATCCAAACAAAAGGCCGCAGCTTGGGAGGGGAAGTTGGAGTCATGTTTAATCCGAGAAAACCGTTCTTCCTCTGATGCCGCAATAAGTGTCCCGTCTTTGAGAAGAGCGGCCGCGGCATCGTGGTAAAAACAGGAAAGCCCGAGGATATACATCAGAACTGCCTCTTATAATCTTCCAAGTTCGAGGAAGGGCCCTTTTTTTCCTGCCAGTGAGTTTCACTCGTTCGGGTTTTTAAATTCAAAGGATCTGAAAAAATCTTAACGATTAAGGCAAAGGGAAAAATCAGGATGAAAAAAATAAAAGACAGCAGCATCCGACTCTGAAAAGCTCCCATTCTTTTTGAGAATTCCTTCCACGTTTCCCAAAGATTTTTCCTGGTCTGTTGTTCATCTTCACATGGAAGAACTTTTTTTTCGTCGGGAGAAAAATCGTCTTTTGGCATCCTGAGCCAGTGGACGATAAATCCGATGATAAAACTTACAAATGCTCCGATAAGGATCAAAATCCATTTACTCAGATCGAGTGTCATCCGTGAAAAAACGGCAGCGGTCCAGATAAGCAGGACGATGAAGATGTCAAGAAGCCGTGGTTCTGGGTCTTTTCCTTTTCCGGCCCGCTTGGTCACTCCGGCAGAATAGCCGGCCAGAGACAGCAGGATGAGAACGATATACGAGAGCGTTTCCATTATACTGAACCCTATAATAGCAGGTTGAAAAATAGAGTCAATCACACTTAGAGAGGAAAGGGGGGAGGAACTTCTATTTGACGCTTTTTCCCTTTACAGATAAGCTGTAACCAGGATGGGCCCTAAAGATCTGTCATTAAGAATCAATTGTCTAAACAGCAGATAGGATCAGGATTTAGAAAGAGGATTAAAATCCTGGCAAAGATTCTTTTTGGAGTGATTATTTTTATTTTGTCTCGGCCCAGTTGACGCCCCAGCCAAGATGGACTTTTAAAGGAACCTCGAGAGGATAGACCTTTTCCATCTTCTTCTTTACAAGCTCTTCCATGACTTCCTGTTCATCATCAGGGACTTCGAACACCAGTTCATCATGGACCTGAAGAATCATTTTGCTCTTCAGCGAATGCAGGCGAAGTTCCTCCCAGATGTCGATCATGGCTTTTTTAATGAGGTCGGCGGCGGTCCCTTGAATAGGCGTATTGAGCGCAATGCGGCGGCCGGCCTGCTGTGTCATATAGTCGCCCTGCAAAAGCTCGGGGACCGGCCGTCTTCTTCCGAAGAGGGTCTCGGAATAACCTCTCTTCTTGGCGTCTTCCACGCTTCCTTCGAGAAAGTCGCGGACGTTCGGGTATTTTTCAAAATACCTGTCGATGAACTGTTGGGCTTCGGCGGTTGTCGTTCCCAGCTCTTTAGCCATAGAAAAGGCCGATGCGCCGTAAATCATGCTGAAATTGATGATTTTGGCCCGCCGCCGCTGTTCGTCTTCGAAGAGAGAGGACGCAAGACCAAAGACGCTGTTGGCGGTTTCCTGGTGAATATCCTGGTCCTTAAGGAAGGTCTCGATAAGGGCCTGGTCTTTAGATAGATGAGCCAGGACGCGAAGTTCGATCTGGGAATAGTCTGCGGAAAGGAAGAGATGGCCTTCGGCCGGGACAAAGGCCTGCCGGAACCGCGGGCCCAGTTCTCCCCGGACCGGTATATTTTGAAGGTTGGGATCGGAGCTGGACAGGCGTCCTGTTGCGGCCACTGTCTGGTTGTAAGAGGTGTGGATGCGCCCGGTTTCGGGATTGATGAGCTGGGGGAGTGCATCGGCATAAGTGGATTTGAGTTTGGCCAGCTGTCTGTATTCCAGAGCATGCAAAGCAACAGGGAAGTTCCGGGAAAGTTCCTTCAGGATGCTGAAGCTTGTCGAATATCCTTTAGTGATTTTGGTTTTACGCGATGCAGGCAGCTTGAGTTTTTCAAAAAGAATATGAGCGAGCTGCTGCGGCGAGTTGAGATTAAATTCTTCCCCGCTGATTGTGAAGATTTTTGTCTTGAGCCGCTCCAGGTCTTCATGGAGTTCAATGGAGAGCGTTTTTAAGGCCGCGGAATCGAGTTTAATCCCCCACATCTCCATATCGGAAAGGACAGGAATCAGAGGCAATTCGATCTGCCGGTAGAGCGATTCCAACTTTTGATCCTGAACTCGAAGCCAGAGACAGTCGCTCAGCTTGAGGGCTAAATCTGCATCCTGGCAGGCATAGGGAGCGACTCGCTGGATGTCGACCGCATTGAGGGTTTTTGCGTCCTTGCCTTTTCCTGCAATCTCTTGAAAGGGAACGGTTTTGACTTGGAGATAGGAAAGGGCTAGTCGATTCAGGTTGTGCTTTCCCCAATTCGGTTCCAACAGGTAGGAGAGGATCATCGTGTCCAGGTCGATCCCTTCAACAGGCAGCCCCGCTCTCTTAAGCACGATGGCGTCATACTTGATGTTCTGCCCGATCTTTTTAATTTTCGGATTTGAGATGATGTCCTTGAGGAGAGAAAAGGCCCGCTTCTTCGATATTTGAGTGGGGACATCAGGGTAATCGTGACCGAGGGGGAGATAATACGCCTTGTTTTTTTCAATCGCAAATGACATTCCCACCAAACGGGCCCGGGTGGGAAAAGGGCTGTCGGTTTCCGTGTCCAAGGCCACGCGTTTGGCCTTTTTTATTTTATCCACAAGCTCTTTGATCTGGGCTTCTTCCCAGATGATTGTGTAGTCCTTGTTGTCTTGATCGGACTTCGTCAGGTACTCAGAGAGAAGAGAAGAGAATTCCATCTCCTGAAGAAGGGGAATCAGTGCTGCATAGTTGGGTTCGCAGAGAGTGAAATCCTCCGGATCGAACGGGATCTTCAGGTTTTTTTCGATGGTCACCAGCTTCCGGCTCATGTTCAACTGGTCCAGATTCTCTTTAATTTTTTCCTTGAGCCCGATTTTTTCGATATGGTCGAGATTGTCCAGCATTTCATCGAGGGAGCCGAATTGCTTGATAAGGGCTTTCGATGTTTTTTCTCCTATCCCTGGGACTCCAGGGATGTTGTCAGAAGAATCCCCCCAGAGGGCGAGGACATCTATAATTTTAGACGGAGCCACGCCAAAAGTCTCCTTAACTCCGTCTTCATTGAGAAGAAGGTCTTTAGAGCTGTTGTAGACGGAGGTATTTTTGTCCACGAGCTGGAGCAGATCTTTATCGTTCGAAAAAATTATTGTATGGAGATTGTGTGAGGGAATGATACGGGAGAGGCTACCGAGAACGTCGTCGGCCTCGTATTTTTTTTTTTCAAGAATCGGAATATTCAAGGCCTTCAATATTTTCTTCAGCATGGGAATCTGAATGACGAGATCGTCGGGCATCGGTTTGCGGTGGGCTTTATAGTCTTTAAATGCCAGGTGACGGAATGTCGGCCCTTTGGTATCAAAGACGACTCCCAGGGAATCGGGGTGGTGCTGGTCCATCAACTTGCGCAGAGTTGAGATAAAGCCAAAAATAGCGTTTGTCGGAAATCCCTTTGAATTAGAGAGACTCTTGATCGCATAAAAGGAACGGTAGAGGAGATGGTTCCCATCGATCAGAAAAATAGTTTTTTCAGCCATTCGTTTTCAAGATGCTCTAGGTATGGTTGAACTGTCCATCGGTTATGGCTTTGAGTACGGTTTTATGCTGTTGTTCGAGGAGTTTGTCGATATCTTCTTTGAGTGTGGGACTGTTCAAGTGTTGTGAGTAGAACGTTTTCCGAGGTGAAAGGGCTTTTCCGGATTTGAAGATGAGGGATTCGATACAATGAGTGGGGTTTCCAAGGTCCTGTGTTTGAACAAAATAGGTGATGCCGTTGTGTTCGATTTTGGTGTTAAATCCTGCCATGTTTTTTTCCGGTTCTTTTTTCCTATTATACGTCTCTTTACAGCGATATCAAGCGAAACTCTTAGATTGGGTGGCGGGAGGAACCATGCCCGCTCGTCCCCGTCCGTGCGGATTTCTCCATCATACCTTTCTGGTTCCCAGAACTCTAAAAAAAATCACGGAAATGGAGAGGCTTAGATGGTTGTCGGCTTTATTGACAAACTAAGGTAAGATGGTATAATAAGTTAACTTTTTTCCGAAGAGCCTAAAATATGATTATAGAGATAGATAAATTAAGCGAAAAAGAGCTGAAAATCAGTAAAAATTTTGATTTTCTCAGCACAGACCTCGTGGACGAAAATGTGGTTTTCCGAAAACCGGTTCACGCGGATATCTCTATAAGAAGAATCCAGGATGAAATTTTTATCCAAGGGAGGATAACGACCCAACTCAGCTTTGTCTGCGGCAGGTGTCTTTCGCCCTATGAAATGCCGGTGGATTCCATGTTTGATCTTGTCTATTTCCCCGAGGAGATTGAAGAGCTGGGAGACCAGTTGGAAGAGGGCGACATGACCAGGTTTTTCTATATGAGCCCGGTCATCGATCTTCTCGATGTGGTGCTGGAGCAGATCAACCTCACCTTTCCGATCAAGCCGTTGTGTGCAAAAGACTGCCAGGGGCTTTGTCCCGTCTGCGGGAAGGTCGAAAAGGATGGGGACTGCCACTGTGTGACGCATAATTCTGATTCTAGCCTGGATAAATTAAAACTATTTTTAAGAGATAAAAGATAAATGGCAAATCCAAAACGAAGACATTCTCATTCAAGAAAGAAGAAGAGACGCTCTCATGATGCACTAGAGGTACCTTCCCTGTCCCTTTGTTCAAACTGTGGGAATCCTAAGCTGCCCCACAGGGCCTGCCCGGACTGCGGGTTCTATAACGGTCGACAGGTGATCGAAGGCACCGAAGAGTGATACGGGGAGATGATGAAGGTTGCGGTAGATGTGATGGGTGGTGACCTTGGGCCCAGAGTTGTCGTTGAAGGCGCCATCCGGGCTTCTCAGGAATACCAGGCCGAAGTCCTTCTTGTAGGCATTGAGGACCTGATCAAAAAAGAGTTTGACAGCCTTCCCCATTCCAATGCAAATGTGACCATTATCAATGCCGCCGAATCCATCAACATGGAAGAGGGGCTTTTGTCCATTCGCAGGAAGAAAAAAACTTCCATTCGTATCGGAACTGAGTTGGTCAAAACCAAGGAAGCCGATGCCTTTGTCAGCACGGGCAATACGGCTGCCATTGTGTACATATCAAAAAAAGTTTTAGGCGCTCTGCCAGGAGTGGAGAGGCCGGCCCTATCCCTTCTGGTCCCCACGCTTAAAGGATTGACTCTTCTGACCGACGTCGGAGCCAATGTCAACTGCAAACCTCAGCATCTGGTACAGTTTGCCTTTATGGGGCATGTGTTTATGGAATCCGTTATGAGGCTGACAAATCCCCGGATTGCGCTCATCAGCATTGGGGAGGAAGGGATCAAAGGAAACGATCTGACTAAAGAGGTTCACGAACGACTGGTGTCATCGTCTTTAAACTTTATCGGCAATATAGAGGGAAAGGACATCTATTCCGGCCAGGCAGATGTCATTGTCAGTGATGGATTTACGGGGAACATCGCTCTTAAGGTTAGCGAAGGAGTTGTGGAAACCTTTTTCAATATGGCCCGGACCGAGATCATGAAGAACCTCTTTGCCAAAATCGGATTCGCTCTCATGAAGAGGAATGTCAAGAAGCTGTATAAAAAGATAGATTATGCCGAATATGGAGGAGCGCATCTTCTCGGCCTTAATGGCGTCTGTATCATCGGTCATGGACGCTCCAACCCCAACGCAGTCAAGAATGCCGTTCGTATGGCACGGGAATTTGTTTTACAAAGAGTGCAGGAAAGAATCCAAATTGAGTTGAGCAGAGCTCTTCAGCCTTCTGTAGGAATAAAAGTGTAACATGTCCTTGGAAAACAAGGTTGGGATTGTTACAGGAGCCTCTCAAGGGATTGGAGAATCTATTGCCTGTGAGCTCGCAGGGGAGCAAGCCGAGGTCATTCTGATTGATGTCCAAAAAGACAAACTCGAAAAGGTTGTGGACAAAATAAAGAAGGCCGGCGGGAAAGCGGCGGCCTACTGTGTGGATGTGTCTCGTTTCGATCTGGTGGGAGAGACGGTTGAAGCCATCCTTGAAAAATTCCAGAAGATTGATTTTATCGTCAACAATGCGGGGATCACACGGGATAACCTGATGATGAGAATGAAAGAGGACGAATGGGATGCCGTGGTGGCTGTAAACCTGAAAGGAGTTTTTAACTTTTGCAAAGCTGTCATTCGGCACATGATCTCCAACCGTTATGGGCGCATCGTGAATCTTTCTTCGGTCGTAGGCTTGATGGGGAATGCTGGACAGGCTAACTATTCGGCCTCCAAGGCTGGAGTCGTCGGATTAACAAAATCCCTGGCCCGCGAGGTAGCGGCAAGGGGGATCACTGTCAACGCGATTGCTCCAGGCTATATCGCGACAGCCATGACAAATGCGCTTCCTGATTCCATTAAGAAGACGTTTGTCGATATCATCCCCATGAAAAGATTTGGAGCGCCTGAGGAAGTGGCCCATGTGGTCAAATTTTTGGTCTCAGACGAGGCCGCATATATAACAGGTCAGGTCATAGGCATCAATGGTGGAATGCTTATGTGATCCGGATAAATATTAAGGAATGAATTTCAACAGAGGAGAAAAAAATGGAAAGAGATGAATTAATGAAGAAAATAAAGTCCATCGTGGCTGATAAGCTGAGCATCAGTGAAGATCAGATCACCGAAGAAGCCTCTTTCATCGATGATTTGGGTGCCGATTCACTGGATACGGTCGAGTTGGTCATGGCTCTTGAAGATGAATTCGACATGGACATTCCTGATGAAGCCGCCGAAAAACTCACCACTGTTGGCGGAGCTATGGATTACGTTTTAGAAAACATGAAATAAGCAATCCTTTAAAATTAAGTAATGGGACAGAATCTTCCAACTCGTAGAGTCGTGGTTACCGGAATTGGGCTGGTTTCTGCCTTAGGAGTCGGGACGGAGAAAACCTGGACGTCTCTTCTTGAAGGAAAAAGCGGAATTGGATACCTTTCCAGGTTCGACACTACGGGGTACACAACGACAATTGCAGGAGAGGTCAAAGATTTCGATCCCCTCCAATTCATCGAGAGGAAAGAGGTTCGAAAGATGGACCTCTTTATCCAGTATGCTGTGGCCGCTGCTCAAATTGCCGTCGATTTTTCTGGAATCGATCCCGATGTCCTTCTTGGTGAAAGAACGGGAGTCTTTGTGGGCTCTGGGATTGGAGGGATTGGGTCGATCGAAGAAAATCACAAAATGCTTCTAGAAAAGGGTCCCACAAGGGTTTCCCCCTTCTTTTTAATCTCGTCGATTAT
>SDBS01005806.1_pt1 | contig 11998 bp, 12 predicted proteins | sample 2277091 | NCBI WGS metagenome assembly SDBS01 (sample SAMN10404972, study PRJNA504765) | marine sediment metagenome | isolation source: marine sediment core GS10_PC15, 163 cmbsf | place: Arctic Ocean: Southern Knipovich Ridge | collected 2010 | reverse complement strand
AAGGGAATTGTTGGGATAATGCGGTGATGGAAAGTTTCTATCGGACTTTAAAAGTAGAACTAATTTATCTTAAAAAGTATAAAACGAGAATGGAGGCTAAAAGAGACATATTTGAATATATAGAAATATTTTACAATAGAGAAAGATTACATTCTTTTCTCGGGTATAATAGTCCTGAAGAATACGAAAAAATGACCATGGTCTCTTAACTGAGTGTCCGTTTTATCGGGGGAAGACCAGCTTGCTGAGAAACTGAACAAGGACAACTCAAAGTATATCCACCTATCTTCATCATATTTGCAATAATTTCCTTATTGGCCACTGCATATCCAACTCTCCAACCGGTCATAGCATACCTTTTAGAAAAACTGTTAATAGTTATCGTTCTTTCTTTCATTCCTGGAAAATTGGCAATGCAAAAGTGTTTGTTATTATCATAAACCATTGTCTCATAGGCCTCATCAGAAATTACTATTAAATCATTTTTTATGGCTATCCTAGATATTTTTTCCAAATCTTCTTCTCTTAAAACTGCTCCAGTAGGGTTATTAGGACTATTTATAATAAGTAATTTTGTTTTTTTTGTTATGTTTTTTTCAATATTCTCACACTTTACTTTAAAATCATCTTTTTCGAAGGTTGGCACAAAAACCGGAATTGCTCCGGTTAAAAATACTTGAGATGGATAACTGGGATAATAGGGATCGGGTATTAAAATTTCATCATTAGGGTCAAGCAGAGTAAGCATTGCTAAGGTTAACGCATATTGTGCACCATGAGTAATAATAACTTCTTCATAATTAACTTCAAATTTATTTTCTTCTTTATATTTTAAAGCAATAGCTTCTCTTAATTCTTTATAACCAGGAACAGGTGTATAATGGGTAGATTTTTTTCTTTTATCAATTTAAATGTTCTGTTAATAATTCTACTGTCAGTATCAAAATCAGGGTCACCAATTCCCAAATTTATAACATCCTGATATTTATTTGCCCTATCAAAAATTTCTCTAATTTTTGGGTAGGATATTTCATTTGCTCTATCAGAAATATAATTAATTATTTCTATCACCCTCTACTTTCAAATATTTTATAAAGTAAAAATTCCAAAACTGGTTATTCTGTGTACTTATCTTTGTGAAGGTAGGCTAGAAGTTCTTTCTTGCTCAAATGAGCAATACCCAGATCTTCCAGAGTTAATCCAGTCTTCCAATAATCTGTCTTGGTCATCACTGAAGCAAGAGTGATCATGGATTCGATAACTGGTACTTTGATATTGAACTTTTTGGCCAACTCGTAAAAGACATGGCAGCCTACAGGAATATCTTCGGTAATATATCGATTATAAATCGAAAACGGGCCAGTACCCATAGCACGTTTGTATTGCTCTTCGAAGGGAATCACGTATTTGGATCCCATATGTCTGGATCCTAGAATATTTGAGCGCGAAAAAAAGGCTTCATCATCAAAATACTGAATTCCTACCCCCATAGCTTCGGCAATTTTGCATTCTTCTTTATACATCGCTTTTTGAACTTCCGAGATGGAGGGACAGAAAGTGTGAGAATAAATGGAAAATTCATATTTATCTTGTCCATAAATCAGCCCCCAATTTTCCATGGTACCGACACCAAGTATAGTACCCGGACAATGAAGTATAGGATTTACATTACTGAAGGCAATATCTATGACTGTATCTCCACTTACTGGATGAACCACGGAATCTAGAGAAGGTACATACTTTTTTGACTCAAAAAAAGCTTCTTGATCCGTCATTGGCATAGCTGCTCCCCTGAGAGATATAGCCCAGGAATTGATACTTACCTCTGGAACCTGCTGTCCACCGTAACTTTTTATCCTTATACCATAGGGTTGACTGCTCCATTCACCTATGATTACTTTTTTAGTGCAACCCATTTCCCTCATCATTTTTTTCATAATCAGGGAACCGAAGTTAGCAGTAGTAAAATGAATCACCATACCGTCCTCCAGGTGGGGAATCAATTTTTCAAGAAAAGCTTTATTTCCCACAGAAGGAAAGCTCAATATCACGATTCCTGCACTCTTTACCGCCTTTTTAATATCAGAAGTAACCAGATCCAGTTGAGTCAAACCTTCTCTTTTAAAGCCATAAAGACTCTGTTGAAGTCCGCTTAAACGGATTTTTTTCATGTCTTTTATACATCCCAATCCGTCAAAGAATTCCGGAAGTTCGTAAAGACGGACTTCTCTGCCCTGATGGGCAGCACAGGCTGCATGACCGCGGGCAGTGGCACCTCCTCCCAGAACGGCAATCGGTTTATCTTTAAGATAACTCATATCAATCATAATATATAATCTCCTTTAGTAATTTTTTTAAACAATTTCTAAAAACGTCCCCCCAGTACAAGTCTTGGAAACCATAGTGCCAATTCAGGAAAATACGTTACGGCAAAGAGAGTCGGCAGATAGCCAAAAATGATAAATATCAAGGCTGGCATTATCGTCTGTGAAACAGGTGTCTTAGCCATGCGCGCACCAAAATAAAGTGTAGGCGCCGTAGGAGGAGTAACATTAGCCATTCCAAGGTTGACCCCTATAATAGCAGCAAAATGGATTGGACTTACTCCGAGAGATATAACTACGGGCAGTAGAATGGGTGTGCATAACAGCATGGCACTGACATCATCCATGATCATTCCTATAATAATCATAAAAATGTTGATCATGAACAGAATGGTAATCTTACTGGTGGAAATACTTGTAAGAAAGGACATAATCATACCTGGCAAATGCTCCTGAATGTAGATTCGACTGAGCATCATAATACAGTACATCATCATCATCACTACGCCGGTAGTGGTGGCTGTTTCAATAACAACCTCAAAGAAATTTTCCTTATTCAGTCCTTTATAAATATAAAATCCCACAGGTATAGAATATAATACAGCCACTGCTGCAGATTCGGTAGGGGTCATTATCCCTCCATAAATCCCCCCCAGAATAATGACCGGCATGATAAATGCCGGAATTGCCTTTTTTCCCCTGTTGCCAATCATTTTAAAAAGGGTCTTGCTATCCACGGGAGCCGTGACATGAACATTGGGGTCGTTCCGAAGCAGTACAATATTAATGATACTGAGAAGAGCTGTAAGCATCAAGCCAGGGCCTACAGTGGCCAGAAAGCATGCCAGAACAGATTGCTGCCCAATCCAGGCGTAAAGGATCATTTGTGAACTAGGGGGTATGAGAAGTCCCAGTGGAGCTGCACACGATACCAGCGCTGCACTGTGTCCCATCGGATAGCCATTTTCACGTAACCTGGGAAGCATGATGGAACCTATACAGGAAATAGTGGCAGCACCTTGATTATCTACAATTTCAAGGTTTAATATATTTTCAAAAAAATCTTTAGCTCCATTAAGGTCTTTGTAATAAAGAAAAGTTATTTGAGAATTTAATTTCAACTTGCTCATCAATTCCCCTTTTTTTAATTTCTCCCTACTTAAACCTTTAAGCAGATGGACCATAAAGTCCTTTTTTGCTTGTTTTTCCTCCGCATGCAACTAGTGCTTCGGCAAAACGTACTCCATAAGGAATTCCATCAATAACAGGAATTCCAATTTCTTGACTTACTTTTTCGGCTAATCCTGCAAGACCGGCACATCCAAGAGTTATGACCTCTGCTGAATCTTCTTCTATCGCCTTACAGGCTGCGACGATGATTTTATCGGCCATATCTCCGGGACCATCAACATTAATAGAGCGAACAGAGGCGCAACGGGAATCAAAACCGAGATTTTTAATAAAACGTTTTTTCATAGAAACGCCTCTCGGGCCCATTTGAATGACTGAAAATTTTCCTCCCAACATCATAGCTGCCAGCATTGAAGATTCTCCGATTCCTACTACAGGTTTTTCGGTAGCTTCCCGCATAATATCTATATTTACATCACAGGTGCAACCCAATACAAAGGCATCAAACTCTTTTTCATTCTCCCGAAGGAGTTGCAACATGCCTGGGCCGCAGAAAATTTCGTCTATGTGATTACCAATAAACATGGGGGCATTGGGAGCGTTTTTACATACAATCGTAGTTCCCGCAGAAGCAACCTTGGTAGCCTCCGTCTTTATCATTTTTGTAAATTTTTTATCAGCATTAGGATTTATTAAAAATATTTTCACTATTTTTTGTCTTCTTTCTTTATATTTATGCCTGCGATATTTTTGTACCAATTTTCAGGATAGGTATAAGCTATTCCAAATTCATCTATTGGTGCAAGTACGTCGATATCAAGAAGTTCAGTAACAAAAACCTGCATACAGCCAAATACTCTTGTTCCCTCCATCATATGTCCACAAAAAACCGCCGTATCCCAGGCACCGCCTGCAACAAAATGCATGGCTACAAAAGGTTCTTCTCCTCCTTTTCCATTCGGTCTTTGTCCTATCATGCCTCCAATTGAACAAAGCATGCTAAGATTATGATTTACTGCTGTTGTTTCATGATGTAATTCCTCAGGATTTTGAGTATTCGGTGTCCAAACAGTATATTTACAAGGTTTAAAGGCTCCCATAAAAGTGGCATGCACCTTACCAAATAGAATATTTTGTTCTTTGGCAAATTTCTTAATGGCCAATACAGGGTCGGCACCAGTTGTCATTCTTAGGATAAACTCTCTTCCCCGTCTTGTTTCGCAAGCATGATATTCAGCCGGATGTTTTGCATCCAACTGCCAGTTCTTTTTCTGCTCCATTTTATATTTCTCCTTTTTATTTACATATTTTCAAATTATAATTATTCTGTCTAAAAAATTAGAATATTTTATACTTATTCACCAGCATATAGACAAGTTTTTAAAATAAGTATCTTACACTTTATACTCTTTCGGTGAAGGATGGGCATATAATGCATGTTTCGATTGTTTAATACCAGCTTCTAACATCGCCTCAGCGTATTTAAAAGCAACTATGGTGGGGTCAATGACCACAATATTGAGCTTTTTTGCTACTTTTTCAGCATATCCGGTCATTCCCGCACACCCGAGAATAATCACTTCGGCCCCGTCCTCTTCCACAGCCTGCTTGGCCACTTCCATGATCCGCTTCTGGGCAAGATCCGGTTTTTCGTCGGTTTCGGTTACCGTCATTCCCAATTCCCGAACCGAAGCCAGGTTATTGGAAAGTTTATTGCGCCAAACATCATTATACTTGCTGGGAATCCTTTTTTTTATCGGTGTTAAAATAGTAAATCTATTCCCCAACATGGAAGCTGCATGTAATGAAGCTTCTTGTATCCCAACCACCAGAATATCGGAAATCTCTTTCATTGCTACGATTCCGGGATCGGAAAAGCAGGCGATAATCACTGCATTATAGTTTTCCGCATTTGCCTTTTTTACCAGATCCATACTATAAAAGGCAGCCAGAGTCTCATCGTAAGCCGATTCTATGGCTACAGGCCCCTTATCTGGGCAGGTTACAACCAGTTCCGTTTCCGGCCGCTTAATTACTTCCAAGGCTTTACGGATATGATTGGTCATATCCAATGAGCTGTTGGGGTTGATTACCATGATTTTCATACAAGTTTCTCCTTTATTTTTACTTTCATCATCTCACGACCGGTATGAAAAGCTTTCAGGTTGATTTCCTTGAATTTCTCCGGCACGAATTTCTTAATCGCCTTTTCCCATATTTCCATATTGGTGTCCAAAAACGGAGTCAGCGCTCCCAGCAGTATGACATTCATGGTTTTCACGTTTCCAATCTCCACCGCTTTGTTGGTGGCATTTATGCTATATACGTTTTTAGCGCTATCTTTCAGCGCTTTTCCAATCACATCATCCGCAGGGTATGTCGCAAGGCCGCTGGATACTGTAACCGGAGAAATTTTATATTCATTGAAAACAATGGTGCTTTCTTCGTTAAGAAACTCTATTTGCCGCAGAGCTTCGATGGGCTCAAATGCCAGAAGGTAATCCACTTTTCCTTTCATAGACATGGGAGCATCCACCTTTTCTCCCCACCGGATATGACTTATTACACTACCTCCACGAATTGCCAATCCCAAAACATCAGTCTTTTTAACATCATAACCGACCAGCATTCCAGCCTCTGCCATAATGTCACTTGCAAGAATCGTTCCCTGGCCTCCTACGCCAGCTATAAGAAAATTTAAATTTTTCATTCTGCTAAACTCTCCTTTCCAGGCTGAGTTGCTTCAATGGCCCCGGTAGGACATATTTGAGAGCAGACGCTACAACCGTTACAAAGGGTTGGATCTATTTTTGCTTTAAATTTACCATTTTTCTCGTTTTTTACGACGTCTATAACCACCGCCGGACATCCAACCTTAAAACATGTATGACAGGCAATACATTTCTCTGTATTCACGGTAAATGCTGGTTTTGGATTTCTGGAAACAAAGATACATTCACCTTTTGTAATAAGAACCGCCACACCATCAAATTTAAGACATTCTTCAAAACCCTCTTTTACTTCTTTTACCTTAAAAGCATTGACGGTAACCACCTTTTCCACTCCCATAGCCCGTACCAAGGGTTCAATCTTAATTTTTTTTGCCTTTCTATCCCTGGTTACACTCCAGCCGATACCCGGATGGTCCTGATGTCCTGTCATTGCAGTGCTACTGTTGTCCATAATAACTACAACCCCTCGTCCGCCATTATGCACCATATTCACCAGGGGAGGCATACCGGAATGGAAGAAGGTAGAGTCTCCGATAGTGCATACCGCATTTTCTGGAATTTTCGCCAGCGAGATTCCATGCAAAACGCCGATACTGGCTCCCATAGCTCCCATGGTATGCTGTGCATTAAACGGAGGCATACTACCAAGATTATAGCAACCAATATCACCGGCTACAGGCACTTTCAGTTTGTTCATTACGTAAAAACTTGAGCGATGTGGACATCCGGGACAAAATACAGGAGAACGTGTGGGAAGACTATCAAGTAATTTCCGATATTTGCTTTCAGGTACTTTCTCGGCTTTTATCAGCCCTGCCTTTAGGGAAAACTCTTTCATCCTGTCGGGAAGTAGTTCATAGCAGGGAGGAAAAATATCTTTACCCTTGGCGCCTATACCTAACGCTTTGACCTGCTCTTCCAAAACAGGGTCGAGTTCTTCAATAATGATCAGCTGGTCAACTTTGGAAGCAAAATCTTTGATTAGTTTTTTAGGAATGGGATTGATCATACCCAGCTTCAAAATAGAAGCATTGGGAAAAACATCCCGGACATAGGTATGAACTACACCAGCAGTAATGATACCTATTTTGGTATCTTTCCATTCAATTTTATTGAGATCTGAATTTTCCAGCCATTTCTGGATATCTAAGATCCTTTTTTCCACCTTTGCATGCATTTCTTTCGCATACATAGCAGTACAGTTATATTTTGGTATGTTACGAGGGAATTTTCCGACCTCTTTCGAAGCCTCCAATCGTTCACCTAATTCCACTATAGTCTTAGAGTGAGAAACGCGCATGACTGTTCTGATAAGTACCGGGGTATCGAATTTTTCTGAAATCTCGATTCCCTTGATAACATAATCTTTGGCTTCCTGGCTATCCTTGGGTTCCAAAGTTGGTATCTTTGCTAGTCTGGAATACCAGCGGTTATCCTGTTCGTTCTGGGAACTGAATAGACCAGGATCATCAGCCGTAACCACCACCAATCCCGCCTCGACTCCGGTATAAACGGTATATAACAATGAATCCGATAAAACATTCATTCCAACTTGTTTTGTAGTCACCATGGATCGACGACCAGAATAGGCAGCACCTGCCGCAGCATCCATGGCTACCTTTTCATTGGTAGACCATTCACAATAAATATCTTCATTGTATAGCTCTCCAATAGTCTTAATTATTTCAGAGCTTGGTGTTCCGGGATAACCGGTAACCACCTGAATACCAGATTCATAGGCACCTCGTGCAAATGCCTCGTTTCCTGATAAAATTTCTTTCACACAATTACCTCCTATCAATTTATCTATGAGTTTTGTTTTATAGAAACTAATGCGTCTACCGCAACAACACCTTTTCCCTCCCGAAGAATTAACAACGGATTTATATCCAGTGCGTCAATTCGCCCTGCTAAGTCCATGGTCATCTCTCCCACTTTCACAATAACATCAATCAGAGCCTCAATATCACCTTCGGGTTTCCCCCGAAAACCATGCAGAAGTTTACTCCCTTTGGTCGAATCAATCGCTTTGTATACCTCTTCTCTTTCGAAAGGAGGAATTAATAGGGCACGGTCTTTAAAAATTTCCACCAGAATTCCTCCTAAACCAAAAATTACCGCGGGTCCAAAATAGGGGTCAGATAACACTCCCACAATGGCTTCGGCAACTGGTTCCTCGATCATCCTGTAACACAGAATACCCTGCACTATTGCGTTCGGATTATAGGCAGCGGCATTACGCAGCAATTCGTCATAAGACTGCCCGGCTTCCACTTTATTTTTTAGATTAAGCTTAACCACACCTGCTTCCGTTTTATGTTGGATTTCTTTTGATATAAGTTTCATGACCAATGGATAACCAAATTCTTCGGCTTTCTTCAATGCTTCCTCTCGTGAACGGCACAGATATTCCTTGGTTACAGGAATGCCGTATTTGGCAAGAAACTTTTTGCTTTCAAATTCAGATAAAACCACATTACCCTTCGGTAATAATTTATGGGAAAAATTATTACGTTTTACTGATAAAGGGAATGCTGGTTTCCGCAAGAAATTAGCGTATTTTGTAAGGTGATTTAGGGCAAGAAGTCCTTCCCGGGTACCCTGCAATAGAGGCACATTAGCTGTCTCCATAACAGCGTAGATTTCTTCATTAAAACCACTGGATTGGTTATTTAACATAATCACCGGTTTTTCCGTTTTTTTCGCCACTTCTACTGCCGCGTTGGCTACTACCTTATACTGGTCCACTTGACGGGGGGACATTCCGCCAGGGACATCCTGGACGATTAAAATCATATCGGCCTGCTTTTGATCCACTGCGGCTTGAAGACAGGAAAGGTAGGTTTTTTCTATTCGTCCAGTACCCCAGGCATCAAGAGGGTTATCTATGTTGCTAAAATCCGGCAGGATCTCCCGAAGCTTGGTCTTACCCTCTTTACTCCATTGAGGAAAGTTGAAATTTAATGATTCACTCAAGTCTCCTATTAGGCTGATAACCCCGCCTGAAAGTGTCAGGACGAAAACCTTTTCCCCTTTCGGCATTTTAGATTTTACCTTGGATAACAGCTCTGCGGTTTCAAACATTTCATTAAAGTCGTATACCCGAATAATCCCCAACTTCTCAAATAAGGCATCCTGAACATCATCCGAACCAGCCAAAGCACCAGTGTGGGTTATGGTAGCTCTCTGTGCTATAGCAGATTTCCCAACCTTTAACAGAACAATGGGTTTTCTTTTCTCTTTCGCTTTACGGGCTACCTCAACTAGTTCTTTGGGCCTACGAAACTGTTCGATAAAGGCTAATATTACATCAATTCTTTTATCATTTACCATATAGTCTATACAGTCAATCGCATCAATCACCACTTCATTCCCAGTGGTGCAAATCAGACCAAATCCGAGACCTCTACTATTGTTAGCAACCGCAAGTCCCAGGTATCCGCTCTGTGTAACCATCCCGATGTTGCCCCCTTTGATTTCCCTGGGAGCAGGAGCACTGTAGGCTCCGATTTTATCGTTAGGATTTAGGTATCCTACACAATTTGGGCCCAGAAAGAGCATATCGTTATCCGTACACAAGTTGCGCAGTCTGCTCTCCAGTTCTTTCCCATCCGCACCTGTCTCGCCAAAACCGGCAGCAAAGGCCCAAGCAGCTTTTACACCTGTGGCCGCCGCTTCTTTCATAACCGGCAGTACATTGTTTTTTCCCAACAAGATGGCCACCATGTCAACGGGTAAACTGGCTTCCTTGACCCCTGTAAGCGAAGGAAAACATTTTAATCCCAAAACATTTTCATACTTAGGGTTTACGGGAATTATGTCTCCTTCAAATCCCAAAGCTCGCAAGTTTTCAATAACTTGCAATCCCGGTCCCGGTTTTTCGGAAGCACCTACTACAGCAATAACGCGTGGTTTTAAAAGAGTCGATAATCTCGATGGTTTCATATCTGCTTTCTCCTTTATTTCTGTTAAACCGAACCTCTAGTATGCCGAGGTCAACCATTTCATATATCGGGAATCTTCGCCCAGGACGACTTGCTTATACAAATCCTGAATCTGGGAAGTGATTTTTCCTACTTTTCCGTCATTGACGATAATACGATCCACTGAGGCAACCGGTTTGATCTCCCAACCGGTTCCTACAAAAAACACTTCGTCGGCCAGATATAATTCCGTTCTGTCCACCACCCGTTCAATAAAAGGAATTTTAAGTTCTTCTTCAATTAATATTTTTACAGTATCCCGAGTAACACTTTCCAAAATACCACTGGTAATAGGCGGGGCTATGACCCTTCCATCCCGTACCATAAGCAAACAAGCTCCCGGACCTTCGGTCACTTTACCTGTAGAATCCAGAAGAATTGGCCAATCGTATCCGCCGACCTGTGATTCCATGGCAGCCAAACGTCCATTATGATAGTTTGAGAAGGCTTTCAACCGGGGAGGCATCACATTATCGGCAATTCGTACCCATGAGGTCACCCCCACATTTAAGGATAAAGAAGGATCTTGATAGGCTTGAAACGGCCAGGAATCGATAATAGTTTCTACCGGTTTGCCTGGAACTGCCTGCAGCAGCTCGCGGACCATTCCCTTTTGGAATATGTAAGGCCTGACATAGACGCTTCTTTTATACTGGTTGGCTTTTAGAAGCTCTAGCACTGCATTAGAAAGATCGGTGACACTGTAATCAAAAGCAAATCGAACCATTCGTATTGATTGAATAAAACGTTTCATGTGGTCCTGAAGACGGAAAACATAGAGCTGTTCCTGTTTTTCATTCCAGTATGCTTTGATTCCTTCGAAGACTCCCGCCACCGATGCATGGCCAACAGAATTGACATGTACTGTAGCCTCTTTCCAGGGAATAATATCCCCGTTTCTCCAGATATAATCTGCAATCTCTTCAGTGTAAATGGCCATTTTTTCACCCTCCATTAACATTTATAATATCTTTACTAAATTTAAAATAAATATAAACACTCCAACGCAGTAACTATTTTTTTTATTACTATTTGGGGTTATAACTATTTTTAAAAATCATATAACGGATGTTCGTGGCAATTATGTACTTCCTCAAGGTTACTCTACTCTTTCAATTTTTATTAACTTTTTTCCTTCACTCTGACAGTTGGCACAAATTTTAGCAAATTCTTGAAGATTCTCCACGATGCATCCAAAATGGTTACTTGGTCTCCAACCCATAGGAAGAAAGATACGAGCATCTCTTCCGTAAAAAATTCCAAAATCATAAACCGGGTGTGGAACTCCCTGCCATTGATATGGATAGTAGGCATTCCAGATAAGGTCACCCGGCACTGGAAATACTATCTGATTCTCAGGGGGTATATTTAACGCTTTTTTATTATCCAATTTCTGGTATGAAATCGGAAAAGACAATTCTCTACCGGTAAACATTGCATGGATTGCATAGTTTTCCAAGGGGGGTTCTAAAGCATCCCAAAGCAATTTACATGTTTGAGGAGCCTTATCCTCGAGTAAAATGGCTACTGCCCAAATATTTTCTTTTAGAAAAGTAATCTTTATTTTTTTCAAATTTGTTCCTCCCTGTAAATTATTTATCTTACGGGTTTAACCATTAAGTCCAAGGAGTCTTCCAGGATTTGTACTGCTTACCGAGCGTATCTCTTCTTCACTTAATCCCATATCGAGCAGACATGCTATAAATTCACGCATACCTTCTACCGGTGTTGGCAGCGTATATACTCCAAAATCTGTTCCGATAATAAAGTGTTCTGACCCAAATTTCCTGATTTGTGCAGCTACTCCCGCAACACCCGTGCTTGTTGT
>SDBS01005805.1_pt1 | contig 12001 bp, 31 predicted proteins | sample 2277091 | NCBI WGS metagenome assembly SDBS01 (sample SAMN10404972, study PRJNA504765) | marine sediment metagenome | isolation source: marine sediment core GS10_PC15, 163 cmbsf | place: Arctic Ocean: Southern Knipovich Ridge | collected 2010 | reverse complement strand
TTCAAGTTTATCTTCAAGAGTTATTCCAAAATTATCTTCAATTAGATTAATCATATTTATCCCTTTATCTTTCTCATTAGTGAAAGCTTTTATTGAATAGATTGGTCTTTCAGCAAAGCCATCATCAAGGCTAAGTTTAGCCCTGAGTCTGGATCTTCCTCTTACTTGTATTTTTTTTACCATTTTATGCGTAGTTCATTATTAAAGCTACAGCAACAATTGCAATAATACCAAAAACAATTATTGTTTTTGGATTAAGTTTCATGCCTTCACCTTTCTCCCCCATTCTAACTCTTTCAGCATGACGGATTCCTTTCATAACATGGTCTTGTAATACTGCAAACTTCTTCTGCATTGAGTTGCTATACCATTCTTTTGTACCTATTGGAGTTACATTAAATTCAGGTATTATTGCAAAAGGATGTCTATCCTTGCCCAGAAGATAAATACAATCTCTATCTTGATGATAAACTCTTCCATTAATATTAAAAAAACCTTTTGAATCTACCTCTTTTTCCATAGGCTCTGCAATTTTATTATCTCTAAGATAAATTACTGCAACCTTGGTTGATTTTTTAAGTTTGTTTTTATTAAACATTTTATTCCAAAGGCCTTTCTTTTCAGAATCTTTATCCTTCTCTTTGGATTTATCTTTATGAATATAACTTCTATCCTCTGATTTGTTTTCAAATATTGGGTCTTCAAGTTTTAAATCTTCTAATTCTTTCATCGTGTTCTACCCCCTTTTATTGGTTCTAAATTTTTAATCCTACTTCTTGTAACTTCAATCTTCCTTGAAGCATTTAAGTTCTGAACAAAACCCTTGTTACTCATTCCACTTGAACATATATTGTTAATCTTTTCTCTAAAGTAGTTTGAGATTCTGTTATCAATACCATATTCTTTTGCCATTTCGTCAAGATAGAATTTGCAAATATCTTCAATATCTAATAAGAATCTTAGATTGAATAGTGGTCTTCCTAATTCTGATTCACTCATAAATGTTACTTTCTCAGGAGCATCTGAATCTACTGAAGATTTAAGAAATGTATGTTGGTTTACTCTTTCTTCAGGTTCAGGAACTCCATAAGCTTCTTGCCAGTTCTGAGAGTTTAACATACTATCTTCTGTTGAATCTGCAGCATCATCTAAGTTATTCTCCTGCATTTCTTCCATCATTTCTTGTTCAAATTCTTGGGTATCCATTTTATTTTTTCTTACCTTTTAATTCTAATAATAAACATAAAGCATAGCCAAATAAGTAACCTAGACTTGTCCCCAACCATACTTTAAAACCTAAGATTAAATACAATATTACAATTAATATTGGCATTAAAATCTGTGCAATTACTTTTCTTTTTGTTGTATCCATTTTACATTACTGCTCTTCGTTCATCCCAAACTTGTTCAATTTTATCATTTAATTCTAAAGGTTCTACTTTTTCATATAAACTTCCAGGTTTTATTTTATCTATGAGGTCTAATAGTTTAGGGTTTCTTTTTGCTGCTTTCGCAAATATTATATATCCGATTCCTACAAAGACACCAACTACCACTCCAGCACCTATTAATCCCTCAGTTATTCCCAAATTAATTCACTTCCCTGTTGATTAATTTCCAACCTTTTTGCTTTACAAAATCATTCATAATATCTTCTTCTATTTCTTCTTCAGTATCGAATGAGCAAAACTTCTTTAAATCTTCTCCCCAAAGTTGAAAGAACTTTTCACCTTTCTTTCTTCTTAAATGGGATTGGGATTTTCTTGTTTTTGATTGTGTGCTAAACATATCTTTATCAACTTTGGTTTCCTGCTTTGAAACCATATCTTTTATTAATACTGAAGTTCCATCTAAGGTAAATTCTATTACTCCTTTTCCATTATCAAATACTAATTTAATCATATTATCTTCTGTGTAAATTTATACTCTTACCACCTAATGCAAGTCCAACTCCAACTGGAACTGCTAATGTAAATAATAGTTTCCATTTTAAAGTAGGTGCCATAAACCACATCATAATAATAAATGGAACACTAACTATTGTAAATTTTATCCAAGGAAAGTCATCAAACATTTTCTAAAACCTCCTTTTCATCATCAAAAGGAAATTCATCTAGAACCTCGCTTATTAACCAACACAACCACATAATTAGATGTATAACTAAAACAATAATTGTTAATAATTGAGAGATACTTCCGGATTCAAAATGAGGGATTATTATCTTTATAAAAAACCAAATTATTCCAAAGTTTAAGAATAAATGTAAAATATATTCACTACCTTGTTCATATCCTATTGCAAGATAATTTGCTAGTTTTACAAATTTTTGCATTAATTCTTTAAAAAGCTGAGGTAATATCTCTTGCTTCTTATTCTTCATCGATAAATTCTGATCTTTGGTCATAAAACTCCTCCTGTTTATCTCGTGAGAAAGAGTCTTCTATTAAGAAATAAAAACCTAAACCAATTAAAATTGAACCTATTGCTAATCCTGGAAGTGTTGAATAATTAATAAAGTTGTATCCAGGATACAATGTGATAACTCCTATAACCATCATTAATAATCCACCCATGTATTTGAATAACCTTAGCCTTTCATTAAATAATCCTAGTGAAACTAATAAAATAGAAATGATTATGAAAAAGAATTCGTTTGGAAATGCCTGGAAAGGATTACCATCTGCAGTAATATCAATATCAAATGTTTCTAATCCTGCTGCGGTTCCATTGTTACAGGATTGTATTGCCTTCAAAGTTCCTAATCTATTATTAGCAGTTTGATTTATTGTTATGTTTCTAAAAGAACCTTGATCACCCATTCTTTGATTGTTGATTAAAATATCTCCATTAAAAGGATAACTTATTGTTATATTACAAACAAAATTACTATCACAGAAAAACCCATTGTTAGAACAAGGCCTGATTAAATTAAACTGCCTGTTGAATTGAAAAGAAGGATTTGTTTCTGTTTCTTCTGCTGCGATTAAAGGTGAAACTAGAAATAGAAATAAAAATGTTATTAATAGTATTTGTTTTTTCATATTAATTCCAAGTAGTTGTTGATGATTCATAATCACTTACCTGTTCAACCTTCCTTTCAAATTCTGGTAAAGTTATGTGTTTGATTTCAGAACCCCAAAATCTTAGAACTCTGAATCCTGCGTCAAGAAGTTCTTGGGTTCTTTTAATATCAACTTCGTTACCCAATGGATAATTATGCCAATACACGCCATCAGCTTCGATAACTAAATTTAATGAAGGCACTAAAATATCACATTGATATGCGTGTTCAATCTTCATGTATTGATGAGTGTAAAATTCTAATCCTAATTGTTTTAAGAAACCTTGTAGTTTAATTTCGATTGAGGTGTCTTTAACAGGAAGCACTTGTTTTGACCTTGCTTCTTTTATTTTTGCCCTTATCTCTTCTACTCTTTCAGGAGTATGATAGTCTTCTAATTTGCCTCCCTCAAGGGCTTTCCTAATATTTTTTTTAGCTTCATCTGTTCTTGGTTTTCCAAAATGGGGGTGATTTTCTTTTTTAGAAAATCTCCTTAAGGCATGTTGTTTCATTTTCTCAATTGATTCTTTGGAAAATTTTCTGCCTTTAAGCTTCTCCCTTCTTTTATCATTACTTTCTTCAGTAATAACTTGTTTAGCTCTAGCTAAACGAATTTTTCTCTTAGCTTCTTCTGTATGTTTTTTACCATACATATGATGCTCTTTTCCTTTTGCGTAATAAGCCATGATATTATTTTGTTTCCTTTATTTATATATCTTGATGTAGAAGGAAACTAAGAGAAAAACAAAAAAAAATAAAAAGTCAATTTGTTACTACTCTTAAATTAATCCTACGTCTTGGAGGCCGCCCACGGCGATATTTACTCCTGCAATCATTATTCCTAATGCGAAAAATAAGGTTACTAAACCTAGAATTGTCGATGCTGAACCTGTAACATTACCGCTTTGTGCAGCAACAACTTGGTCAGCTACTGAAGGAATAAGGTTTACTCCAATAAGGATTGTGATAAAGCCCTCTAATAATCTTCCTAGTGCCATATTATATTTTTATAATTCCTCCTCTGAAAGCTAATAGTGCTTTATATTTTATAAACTCATCGAAATAAATTAGAAACGATGGATTTAAATAATTTAAAATGATGTTATAATGATATATAATAATAAATAATTGTAATATAAAATGAATAAATTAAAATATTTTGGCACTAAGAAGATACAGGGAAGAATAGTTAAAATTTATGAGATAGAGACTATTAGAAAAAGAATAACCGATTCTGGAAGTTCAGGTCATGTACTTGTTCCTAAAATGTATGCGAGAGATAAACGAGAGGTAGAAGTTAAAATATTAACACCAGAACCTTTTGTTTGTGGTGGATGTCTTGATGCAATTAGTCAAGAGTATATGTTTTCACCACATCCAAAATTATGTAAATATTGCAATAAAACAGAAGAAGACTTAAAAAAGATTGGGAAGAATAATTTAAAATGTAAGAGTTGCAAAAAGAAAATTACAGAAGAAGAATTTAGACAAGTATGGGGTAGAGAAATATGCCAAAGTTGTTGGGATGAAGAAGAAGAAAAGAATAAAGAATTATGGAATCAGAAAAATTTGATTATTTAAATATTTTTAAAAGGAGGTAAAAAAATTAATGGAAAATCCAAATGATGAACAGTCCTCAGAAATTAGCCAATATAATGAAGCTTCATTACAAATAATGAGGTTACATGAATTATGGTTAAAGGCAGAAAACTATGCAAGTAAAGGAATATTAATTAAATGGAAATTTATTTTAGATGCAATTTATAGGGAACTTTATGCAGATATTAAAAGAAAAGAAGATTGTGAAGAAGTTAAAGTTAAAGATTTCACCCTTAGAAAAAAAATTGCAATATCTAAAACTAAATCTGATTTATATGTGTCCTTAAATAATCGACATACTTTCCTTAAAGAATTACAAGATGTAGTTGGGAAGGGTGGAAGATATGCAGACATAGATACTGAAGGTTTTGATTAATTTTAAATAAAACAACCTTATGGTAGCCAAAGAAATAAGAAAACAATTAGCAAGTTCAAAGAAAAAAGTTATTGAAACCGATCAAGATAGAGTTTATGTTGTTACTGGTGGAGAAGGTAGTGGAAAATCCACACTTGCTAAGCAATTAGCTTATGAACAAGATAAAACTTTTAATATAGATCGAATATATTTCAATGCAGAAGACTTTGCTAAAGGTATAAGAGGTGCTGAGAAATATACTGCACATATCTTTGATGAAGCTTTCAATGGATTAAGTTCTAAGGGTGCATTATCAAAAGAAAATAGAAATTTGGTAAGGTTGTTAATGGAATGTAGGCAGAGAAATTTATTTATCTTTATAGTTTTGCCTTCTGTATTCCTTTTAGAAAAATATGTGGTATTATTTAGAAGTCATGCTTTATTTCATACTGCAATTTCTAAAAAAGATTATAAAAAGAGATTTTTTAAGGTTTATAATAGAAAGAATAAACATATGTTATATTTATTAGGTAAAAAAATGATGTCTTATTCTAAACCCCGGATAATAAAGAAATATAGGTTTTATCCTGGAACAAATATAGATGAAAAATCATATAATAAAAAGAAATTAGAGGCTTTTAGGGAAAGTGAAAAGCGAGATAGCTCTGAAAATGATATTTGGAAAAAACAAAGAGATATTCTTATTAAAAATGCACATAAACTTCATAAAATTAAATATTCTGAAATGTCTAAATGGTTAGAGGACTCTAAAGTACCTTTAAACCACAAATACCTAAGTAATATCGCCCAAAACACCTAAAAATTCACTTCACTTGTTCACATCTATATATTATTTATATGTTTATTCTTATTTAAAATAAAATGAAAAATGATTTAAAAGAAATATTAAGACAAAGGAAAAAAAGATATCGTGATACTAATAAAGATAAAATAAAACTTGCAGCAAGAAAATATTATCTTGCTAATAGGGATAAGATTTTGAAAAAATATAATCAAATGGATAAACAAAAAATTAAAGAATATAGAAAAAATAATCAGGATAAAATTAATTTACAACGGAGGGAACATTATGATATTAATAAGGAAAGGCTAAGGGAAGAGGGTAGAAACTATTATCATAAAAATAGGGACAAAATAATTAGAAGAATTACGCTATTAAATGAGGTCAATCCTGAAAAGAAGAAACAATATTATAACGATAATAAGGAAAAAATAAATAAAACTAAAAGAGATTATTACCAAAAGAATAAAGAAAAGATAACTAAACTTAGGAAGGTGTATAATAAAGTTAATGAAGAAAGGATAAAAAAATATAGAATACAATATCAGAAAGAAAATAAAGAAAAAATAATTCAAACTAGAAAAAAATACTATGAAAAAAACAAAGAAAAAATGTTAGCTAAAGGTGAAAAGTATCGTAAGGATAATAAGGATGTGATAAAACAAAAGCATAAAAAATACTATGAGGATAACAAAGAGGTATTAAAACAAAAACTAAAACAATATTATAAGGATAACCCTAAATATGCTAGAAATTATTATGATGCTAATAAGGATAAAATAAAAAGTAAAATTAAAGAATATATGAAAAAAAGATATAATGAAGATAATAATTTTAGAATATCAATGTTATTAAGAACTAGAATTGGTATAGCTCTTAAGAGATATACTAAAACTGGAAAGGTCATGAGTTCTAAAAAATATCAAATTAATTTTGAAAGAATAATCAACCACCTTAAACCATTCCCTAAGAATATGAAATTGTATCATATTGACCACATACGCCCTTTATGTAGTTTTAATTTTGTCAAAGAAGATGGAAGTACAAATTTAGAGGAAGTAAAAAAAGCATTTGCACCAGAGAATCATCAATGGCTACTAGCCAAAGATAATCAAAGTAAGGGTAGAAAATGGATTACGCAATCAGTTCTTAATAAATATCATTAAAATAAAAGTACCTCAAACCCTTATATATTTTTGAGGAGATTCAAGGTACTATGTTAAAAAAATTAAACTAAATCTTTTATTGGAACTAGGATCTTTATTGTATGTGGTCCCCTGAACTGAAGATACTCTTCTTGTTGCATTGCCTTAAGGATATTAACACTATTCTGCTTTCCTAATCTGAATTGATAGTTCAAGATTATTCTAGCTTGTCTAAATCCTAGCTTTCCAAATTCTGAATCCGACCAGAACTTTCTAAGAAGGACTTTGTATACTAAGGGTATTTGTTTTTCCATTGTTCACCTCAAAATCAACGAAACTATTAGCTTCACTTCTTAACCTACAATACTGAGTTACATTAGGAAGAACCTCACATGGATCCTCCATGAAATCTCTACACCACTGGGTATCATTGAAATAACTCCAGGCAATAAATAATATTATTGCAATAGTAAAAAGATTCCTCCAACCAAATTGATTTTTCAATCTCCATTCATTGTTCCAAACAACAGGATTTATCTGCCGATAAGTATCTCCTTTCTTTTGAATAAACAGGCCAGGTTTTAATTCCTCTGTATCTTTTGGTGTGAATGATTCTTTGAAGTTCATTTTGATTTCTCCATAAGAACTTTGAAGTTTTGCTCCAGCTCACTTTGCCTTGCCCAAATCTTTTTGATATATTTTTGATTAGTCTTAACAGCTCCAATTATTTTTTCATAGGCTGATTTAAGTCTTTCAATATCTCTGACTATAGGATCGACTTCTTCTTCTATTTCTGGGAACTCCTCCATTTCTTCTGCAGGTTCTTGAACAGGTTCTTCTTCCTCTCCTATTTCTTCAAGCTCTTCACTTTGATTTTTCTTTACCATTTTTTAACCCCCTTACATCTAATCTTTTCAAGGCTAAATAATTTGTTAAGTGGAAAGTTACCATCATATAATATGCTCCTGCTAAAAAGAATTTCCCATTAACCGGAAGGAATGCAATCAGTAGAGTTAATATAAATAATATTATCCCACCTGAATAAACTACTCCATCAAGTAATCCAAATCTTCTTATGAAGTTTCTAATCAGAGGATTAGCCTCGATGATTGCAAAATCTTTATTAGGAAATTGCTTCTTATATAATCTAAGATAGTTATATGTTAATAGTAAATCTAAAAGGCAACCAATTATTAATAAGTAATTAATTATCATTTTCTTTGTTTGCCCTCATTATCATTGTAACTCCCAAAAGACATGTCCATCCAATTAGGGAATGGATATTAGCATTAAAACCTGCAATCGCAATATTTACTGAAATCCCGAGTAGTGCTAAAACTTTTAATATTTTTTCATTCATTTCTTCTTACCTCCTTTTTTCATTCTATTATAAATTGGTTTGGCAATGAAATAAAATAATATAAAATATGTAACTAAATATATTGTTAATATCATAAACCCAAACAATGCTTTCATGTACCAAGTATCTCTAGGAATAAAAAAGAAAGTTAAAACCACAGAAATTACTGCAGCAATTATCCAGGAGTATTTACCAAGAACCTTTTTAATTATAAAATCCCTTCTTCTTGTTGGTGATTTATCCTTACTAAAATCTTCTTCGGGTTGATATTGCATAAGGGCCTTGTATCTTTGATGAGCTTTAATTCCTTGTGAATAAGAAACTCCAACCGAAAATATAAATGCAAATATAATATACCATAACCCTCTAGATATTAAGATTCCACAGACCACACTAACTCCAATTATCTGCATAAAATGCGATCTGTATTCTATTCTTTCTAATCTTCCAGGAGGAGGATTAAGTATTGCTTCTCTCACTTCTTTTAGTTTTTTCATTTTACACCAAACATAAATTTATAGAATCTTAATTCAATCTAACGCCAAAATCCTAATGTTCCATCCCCCCATCTTGTTAGTTTTTTCATTTTATTTCTTCTTCCAACTTTTTAATAATTCTAATTGCTGGAAATCCAGAACCAGTGATAAACATTAGTCTTTGAAATAGGAGATTTGTATATCCTTGAGCAACTAAACAAAGTTGTAATTCCTCTCCTGGGTTAGAGAAAAGGAATTCTATTTCTTTTTTCATTCTCCGTTCCCATTTATTATATTCATTCATTTTTTCTTCCCCTTATTCTTAGTAAAATTTTCAATAGATAATCCCACACAATAAAATGTTGTTAGCATCATAATCATTGAAAAAGTTAAAGCTACCCCGGCAACTAATCCATTCTCCCAAGTATGAGGTAAGTAGATAAAAAGATTTCTTGCAGCATTATAACATCCAATCCAACCAAAGAATGCTAAAACTGTCCATAGGTATATTTTGTTTTTCATGTTTTTAAGAATTCCTTAATTAATTTATCTATGAATAACGAAAAACATCCGCCTTCTAATAACTCTTCAATCTTTTCATAATTTTTTGTATTTATATAGATGCTTTTCCTAATTTTAGGTTTTTTTCTCTCTTCCTTTACTTCATTTAATATCTTTTCTTTTTCAATCATTTTTTCTTCCCCCTCAAATAATTAATCATCTGCCATTGCCATATCTGTTGAATCATTAACATTCCAACTGAAAAGAAAGCTATAAGATATCCTTTCCAATCTCCGACTATTTCAATATGCCTCACTCCGATGATTAAAGAAAACATCCATAGTCCAAACCAAAAAGTATTGAACATCTCTTTGGTTGCCAAATCCTTCTTATTTTCACACCAGATCTTTTTTGTTTTTTGTTTCATTTTGATTGTATCCGTAATAACTTTTTATTATATTTAATATATTCTTTCCGATTATACATCCTACGAGAAATGGGAATAATGTATAAAAAATAAAATTCCAAATCATTTTTTCTTCTCCATATTTTTTACTCTGTCATGGCCTCCAAGTTTAAATGGGAAACCTTTATTTCTTTTCTTCTTCTCCTTTGCGGTGTTTCTTTTTTCTTCCATCATTATAGGTGATATAACAAATCTTATGTGATTTATATTTAGTTTTCTCCTTGTTGTTTGGTTGTGCTTGAATGCACAATAGGTTGGTTTTTTGATAAAATTTTCTCTTTTCTCCTTAACTTAGCAATCTCTTTTGCATCAATCTTAGTTTTCTTCTTATGACAAGTATAACAGAGAACTTGTAAATTCTTTTTATCAAACATATCCCCCCCTAATGCTACTGGTTCTATATGGTCCACTTCAAAAGTATCATAACTCCAAGGTAATTCTTCAATTCCAGAATAGACATATAAATCTTCAGCAGTAAGATTCAGGGCTTTTTGATAAGCCTTTTCCGCTTCCTCCATTAATTCTTTTCTTCTTTTTTCAAGTAATTCTGGATGGGCTTCTATGTATTTTCTTCTTTGCTCATTCTTAAATTTTTCTTTATATTTTGTTAGTTGATCTTTTGATTTAGAACATTCTTCACATTTCTCTCCCCTCTCTTTTATAATCTTATCTCTATGTTCTTGCCAGGTATAGATTCTATCATTATATAAAATCCTACATTTCTTAGAACAATAAACTTTCATTCCCTTTTCAAATTCAAATTTTGTCTTAGCACAAACGGGGCAACAACCACTTTTAAAATTCTTAATCCATTCTTTTGGAATATCATATTTTATGTTTTCTCTTGGATTAACCACCTTAATACTCCTCCCTTATTACATCATTTCCATCATTGACTTCATAACTTCCATTAGGGAAAAACTTTACAGTCCAGCTCCTCTTCATTACATATTGTGCGAAATTTCTAATATGGTCTCTTTCTGCTTGAGTTATTACTTCCATTTTAATAATTACTCCTAACTTTATTTAATATTTTTTTAAACTCTTCATCATTCGGAACTCCATTTGGTAAGAATCCGGCATGACTTAATTCTATAATTCCTGTTGAAAGAGTTTTTTCTTCAATTTGTTTTTTTTCTTTATTTTCCATTTTACCTCCTAATATTTATTTTTTCTACAATTCTTACAATTTATCTTTTTCCAATCTTTAGAAATCTTTTCTTTTTTTGCTTTTACTGACCAATTACAAAGATAATTTCCATATTGATTATAATGTATTATTTGTTTTTTAGTTCCATTTATATTCCTAATCCCTTTTTTATTTATTGTTTTCTTCTTACCTCTCTCCTTCTGCCTTGCCTTCTTTCCCCAACAATTATCACAAAGCATATGATGATTTTTAACTTTAGCCCCACAATCGCATCTCTTTCTCATAGGCCTATCCCCCTTAACTTTCATTTCTTTTCCTCCAAGTTCATATCAGAACGAAGATGTGATTTTAAATCTTGGATAGACCAAATAAAAGAAAGTAAGGTACATGCACTGAGTATTATTATCCAAGGAATAATTTTTGTTGTCATTATTTCCATTGCTAAAAATGTGCCACTAGAAAGAAATAATAAAATATCATAAATAGATTCACCCATCTTTCTCTCCTTGCACTTTTGCATGAAGTTGTGCTTTTTCAATTTCTGCGAAGGGTTTATGAAATTTAAAATTATCTGGATTTATTTTCTCCATGCCCCTGCAATAAGCATTACTCCAAGCCCTCATTAATGCAGTTGCGATCATTAAGGCTTCATCAGGATAAACAAAAAAATCTGCAAAGTTGTGTCCATCAGAGTGAGTACAAATTAATCTTATTATATCATAACTAGGACAATTTTTTGGAGTCCTCTTATAGACACGACTATGTATTCTTCCTTTTCCATATCCGTACATTGTAAATGCTTTATCCATTTTTATGGTTCCCTTTTGCATGATTTTGTGCTTCCAACCTTCCCCTCTTTAATCCTGCATTATACCCATTAGCATAATCTTTATTATTTATTTTATTAGTTGTCATAATAATTGCATTCTTTAGCAAAGGCCATGCTTCTCCAAAAACTTCTTTAGCTGTTTCTATAACATATTCAAATCTCTGTCTAGGAGTTTCTAACTTATCTCTCATAGTTATTATTTCTTTTTCAATTGCCCTTCTAAAATTATTTATTTCCATTGTTCGTTTTTTGTGTA
>SDBS01005804.1_pt1 | contig 12003 bp, 10 predicted proteins | sample 2277091 | NCBI WGS metagenome assembly SDBS01 (sample SAMN10404972, study PRJNA504765) | marine sediment metagenome | isolation source: marine sediment core GS10_PC15, 163 cmbsf | place: Arctic Ocean: Southern Knipovich Ridge | collected 2010 | reverse complement strand
GGAGGGATTCGAAGTCGAAGGGCATGTCCGAAGGACGCCCGGAGACCGGCCCTGAATGACGGGAGACATTAGTCCCCGCTGAAGGGCGAACCATGTTCCTAAACTTCAAGGTTACTCCCGACTTCGTCGAGTTGTTTTTTTGGAAAGAAGCAAGTGAATAATTTCACTTGCGAGAGAGATTCGAAGTAATAACTTCCCACTTTTTCGAGCTAACCTCTGAAGAAGGTCCAAGCCAAGGTAGAAATAATTCCTATTAAATGTGGCATAAAGTCACTGCTCGCAATAATGTAGGCTTTCTTTGGAAAATTCTCAAAATCTAATCGAAATTTGGAAGGTAAATAAAAATAACTCAACCCAATTAAAAAAGGTGCATATCCAAAGGAACCTATAAATAGAGGATCCGTATGAGAAAGTAAACCAAGCGCCCCACCAAAAAATAGAGCATTGAACAACATATTTATTTGGGATTGAGCACGCTCTATATTTAAATATCCACGCGATGCTTGCCACGTATTCAATCCCATACATCCTATTACAATGGAAAGAGTGCTTGATGCAGTCATTGTACCAAGTAAGCTCCATGGTGATGGTGAATCCTGTATAATTGAACAAGCAACTGCTGACGCAATGAGGCCTATAAACGAAAAACTAAACTGAAGTCTATTGAGATCGTCTACATGTTTTTTTATTTCATTTCGTATATTCTCTATTAACTTAGCCCTTTCATTAAGTACGTCAGGAAAATTTGTTAGGTCCACAACATTGAAGCACAAAGGACATTTTTGAAGATTCATTTCTCCAATCAATGTCTTTTTTAAGCAGCTTCTATGAAAACAATGCTGCACTTTTGTATCAATATTTGGAACATCATGTGCAATCCAAGTATCATCAGTTTCAGGAAGTTTAGTGTCACGACATATGGGGCATTCCCCCTCTGGTGGATCAACCTCTCTGAAAGAAACTGTAATTGGTAAAGATGCATTTATAGGTATTGCCATGATTATATTTCCATCTCTATATTTTTAGGTTAAACATGGAATGTTTTATCACAATTCCTATAATTTAAAAAGAGAAAAAAAATTTAATACTAAAATGTATAGCTGACTCTGATAAAAGCAATCTTCCTCCAAAGTCTCATTTTCGTTACACTCGCTCGTATGGCTGAGAAATTGCGCATTCCTCCTCACTCCAAAGAATCTGAGATGATGGTGCTTGGGTCCATGTTGACCAACATCAACAGCTTGAATATTGCTGCTGATGCTCTTGACGATGCCGACCTTTATTTCTCTGAACATAAGATTATTTTCGCAGCTCTCAAAGATGCTTATAAGCAAGACAAGCCTGCAGATGTTCACCTTATCGCTGAGGAATTGAAAAGATTAGACAAGCTCGAAAATGTGGGTGGCGTCGCCTATCTCACAACTCTTGCCCAATATGCCGGAACTGCAGCCTATATTGAAGAATACACCGAACTCGTCCATAGCAAAGCGGTCCTGAGAAGGATGATTCTCGCAGCGCAAGAGGTAGAAAAAGATGCTCTAGAAGATCCACAAGATGTCACTGAATCTCTAGATAACGCCCAGAAAAAGTTCTATGAAATCAGCCAGAGTGCAAATGCCAAAGATGGAATTACAATAGCAGAGCTTCTATCCGGTCAAAAAGCTTCTTCTGAGACTCCTTTTTTAGAAGATCTACAGCAAAAGCAAGAAGATTATCAAAATCGAGATCCTGATGATCCAGGTATCAGCGGCATTTCCACTCATTTTATCGATCTCGATAAAATGATTGGGGGTTTTGCCCCTTCTAATTTGATGATCATTGCAGGGCGCCCGGCGATGGGGAAAACGGCATTTGCAGTGAATGTCGCAGAAAATATTTGTTTCAAAAATGGGATGCCTGTCGGCATTTTTTCTCTCGAGATGACCGCTGAGCAACTTTTGCATCGGATCATCTGCTCTCAATCTGAAGTGGAGTCGGATAAAATCAAAAACGGCTCTTTGAGTGGAGAGGAATATCAGCGGATTGTCTCGGTCGTCAACCACATCCAAAATTATACCATGGTGATCGATGATCAACCAGGGCTCAAAATCACTGATCTGCGAGCTCGTGCGCGACGGATGCGCGAGGTCTATGGGATCGAATTTCTCATTGTCGATTATTTGCAACTCATTTCGGGCTCGGGTAACACCCGAAGCATGGAAAATCGGCAAAGTGAAATCTCTGAAATTTCACGCATGCTCAAAAATTTGGCAAGAGAGCTCAATATCCCTGTCCTCTGTGCTTCACAACTATCGCGTAAAGTGGAAGAGCGTCAAGGGCATCGTCCTATGATGAGCGATTTACGCGAAAGCGGATCGATTGAACAAGACAGTGATGTAGTTATGTTGCTGCTCCGCCGCGAATACTATGACCCCTATGACAAACCTGGGATGGCAGAACTCATCGTGGCGAAAAATCGCCATGGTAGTGTGGGAAGTGTCAATCTGACCTTTCGCAAAGAAATGGGACAATTTGCGAATTATACTCCGGTCCTTTCAAACGATTCTAACAAGGAAGATGATGCTTTCGCCACCTTTGGCCCCAATTAATTCTTTTTTGTTTTACGAATCCTTTGCTAAGAGGGTGTATATGAATTGCTTTCGCTGCCAAAAGCCAAGTTTTTTTCCTAGAAGAACGTTCTGGAGGACGGAGCAAACTCAAATTGCGTTTGTGGAGTTCGAAGAACGTCTTATAGGGGAAAAGATGGCTTTTGTTGGCAGCGGAATGAATTCGCATACACCCTCTAAAGAAAGATTATGAATCGACCTTCTCGAACGAAAATAGATCGCAAAAAAGGGATCATTTATGTTCTTATTTCTTGGGTATTTTTTACGACGATGATTGCTTTATCGCGAATCGCAATCGAAAAGACCTCTGTCCCGGTTGTTCTTCTTTTCCAAAATTTGATCAGCTTATTAATCATTACCCCTTGGATGATCAGAAAAGGGAAGAAAAGCTTGTATCTCTCAAAAATTAGAGCGATTATCATCCGCACACTCGCTGGATACCTCTGTTATGTCTTCATCTTTTTAGCTGTGCAACGAATCAGTCTAGTCAATACTGTCCTTTTAAGTAATTCAGCCCCTCTTTTCATTCCTCTCATTATTTGGATCTGGAGAGGAGTCAAAATCAATAAAGGTTTATGGATGGGAATTCTCATTGGTTTTTTTGGGATTGCCTTTATTCTTAGGCCTACTGGGCAACTCATCAATGTGGGTGCGTTATTTGGCCTTGGAGCTGCTATTTGCATTTCAATTTCCGCGATTGCCAAACGCCGTCTTGTCAAAACTGAGCCAGTTCTTACGATCCTGTTTTACTACTTTTTAATCGGTACTTTATTGAGCATTCCCTTTAGCTATGAAACATGGAAAACTTTGGATAAAGGAACACTGCTTTTGCTCTGCAGCATAGGCCTTCTCTTTGTCTGCGGACAGTTCTTTTTTTCTAATGCTTTCAAATATGAAAAGCCCTCTTTTTTAAGCTCATTTAGTTATTCAGCAGTTATTTATGGAGCGCTATTACAATGGATTATTTGGGGCAATTTTCCCGACTGGTGCACTATCATGGGGATCGTTGTTGTTTGCATAGGGGGAATTCTGACCATTACTCATGGGAAGGAGATTCCCTCAGGAGAGAAGAATCGATCATCGCGTCGATAACTTCCTCCAAATCGGGCAAGAGAATCGGATAGTGGATGGCAAGCCAGCTCTTTAACTTCTGCCCAACTCGAAGAATTTCTCTCTGGTAAAAGGCGGGATTCTTTGCATTCTCATCTTTAATGATCCGACCTGTATCAAAGTGAACGACTTGATCCCCCACAAAGCCATAATTATGACTAATCCCCGAATCCCGGTCCACAAATCCCTTCTTACATTGGACAACCACTTGACTGAGAAGTGTATGCATGGCTTCGAGAGCCTCTTCCCTTTTTCCTCTTTGCATAAGGGCCGTAATTCGATCGCGCACAAGCTGCGTTTTTTTCTGCAAGACAAATTCATAATCATCGAGATTTGCCACATAGCAATTGCGCATCCGATCATAGAGCTTCACATGGATGTGGAGATCTTTCGATTTGTTCAAATGGATATAGACAAGCCCGGATTCCTCTTTGAGCTCATCATATGCCATTTTATAACTTGCAAAAAGTTCTTGCTGGCGCAATATGCGTTTGTGGATTTTATTGAAGCGATATTTTTCAAGACCTGGTAATGGAATCAATTTCAGCCATTTCTTGGGAATCAGGTGTTTCATTTTGAAAAATTTGAGCACATATTTTCCATCTGAGGAGAGCAAAGCATAACATTGCGCCCCTGATCCTAAATAGTTGAAGTCTTGAGATAAGATGTCTTGTACTTCTTCTTTTTCAAAAGCTGATAAATTATCAATTACCCATTTAGAAGATCTTTCAAAAGGAGATCGCGCCTTATTGAGAGCAAACCCTGCGTGCTTTTTATTAAAAAGCATTACCGAAAAAATAAAGATGCACAGGACAATCCCAAAAGTAAGGATGTAGTATCGCTGCTTTTGTTGCATAAGAGCTAATGATGACTTTTCCAATGTTTTTGAAAAAGAGATTTTTTTTTGATTGTAAAAATCAAATCTTTTTCTCTATGATGAGCTTCGGCAACAGTCTCTAACAATGAGCAAAGCAATAAAATACATACTCCTTAATGTCTTTTTTGTTCTTACAAGTATTCTTCAAGCACAAGAAGATTGTAATCCCGATCCTTGCTGTCCTCCTCCTTGTCCACCCAAAGATCCTTGCGCAAAATGTGCACAACTTTGGCCAACTTGTGGACCTGATTGGATCGTGACACCAAACGCTGGACCCTGTGTATCAAGCGGAGCAGACCTTTTTCTCACTGCAGAATTCCTTTACTGGACTGCACGCCAAGATGGACTGGAGTTTGCCTTTACCAATAATGTCACGCAAAGTACAACTTCTACTCATTCCGAAAAAGGAAAAATTTTCCATCCAGACTGGCGCATGGAGCCAGGATTTAAGATAGGACTCGGGATCTTCTTTGATTGTGATGGATGGGACCTCTATGCAAATTACACTTGGTTGCGTACACGCAATACGGATGAGACAGCTCTCCCAAAAGATTTGAAAATACTTAGACCTTTGATTTTTTCTACTGAGGATATCGATCATATAAAAATTACAAGTGACTGGAAACATGATTTCAGCGTAATTGATCTCGAATTAGGTCGAAATTTTTTCATTAGCCAATGTTTACATTTGCGTCCTCATTTTGGATTGAAAGGAACGTGGCAGAAACAAAAATGGGATGTGGTCGACACTGGAATAGATTCAATACAAAGCACTTTAATAACCTTCGCCGATTTGGATTTAGATTATTGGGGAATTGGGATCCGAACCGGACTTGATAGCGCATGGCATTTTACTCCTTGCTTCAGTCTTTTGGGGGAAGTTGCTATCGCAGCACTATGGGAAAGATTTGATTCAGAAACTAAGATTTTTACCCATGATATCACTGCAGGCTCCTTTGTAGTAGAACTATTTATCGAAAATGCATTCCACTCTATCCATTCTGTTTTAGAACTCTATCTCGGACTGCGCTTCGAAAATTGGTTTTGCTGCAATGAATATCATTGGAGCATTGAAGGGGGCAAGTAACTGCTTGCATAAATCTATACATATCTGTTAGTATCTATTCAAATGAATAGATTCCTGAAGATCGGAGAGGCTGCAAAAATTCTTGGTGTGTCCATTCAAACGATGAGACGCTGGGAAACTACGGGTTATCTTAAGCCAGATAGAAAGTCAGAGGGTGGGACTCGATATTACAGCCCAGACAAACTCCTTGGGGAAAAGGATATTGAAACCGATCTAACCCTTGCCTATGCCAGGGTGTCTAGTCATGACCAGAAAAAAGATTTGGCAAGGCAACAGACTCTTCTAACATCCTATTGCGCAGCAAAAGGATGGAAATACGAGATCATTTCAGATCTTGGATCTGGAATGAATTATCGAAAAAAAGGACTAAAAAAAGTTCTTAATGCTATCCTCGATAAGAAAATTATCCGCTTAGTGCTCTCTCACAAAGATAGACTTTTAAGATTTGGGGCAGAACTGATTTTTTCACTCTGCGAAGCAAACCAAGTAGAAGTGGTAATCATCAATCAAGGAGATGATTGCTCGTTTGAAGAAGAATTGGCAAAAGACGTATTAGAAATCATCACCATCTTTTCCGCTCGTTTATATGGAGCGCGGAGTCACAAAAACAAAAAGCTAATAGAGGCTGCTAAAGTACTTATTGATCCATCATGAGCTACACCTATCAAACTCGCTTTGAAATAGAATCCTCTACAATTCTTGATGAATATGCTCAAGTTTTCAGTCAGGTTGAGAGAAAACTCTTTGCAGATATCTCTTCTGGGAAAAACCCAAATAACCTTAAAAACTCATATCTTCAATCGTTTCAGATCACTGCTCGACAATACAATGCTGTTCGAACACAAATACAGGGAAAAATAACTTCCATCAAAAAAAGGACTCCGCAGACAATTATAAGCCTAGGCCAGTGTATTACTTCTTTAAAACAAAAAATCAAAAAAGCAAAACGCAAAAACAAATCCGTCCTCCACCAGAAAAAAAGAAGACTTTTTCGCCTAGAGAATAAATTACAAAAGCTAAAAGAAGATCACAAAAATGGGAAAATTCGTCTTTGCTTCGGAAGTAAAAAAATCTTTCGAGCACAGTTTCATCTAGAAAAAAATAACTACAAATCCCACTTAGAATGGAAAAAAGACTGGGAAGAAGCTAGAAATTCTTCTTTTTTTATTTTAGGATCAAAAGATGAAACCGCAGGAAACCAATCCTGCACGGCAACTATTTGTGAAGATGGTAGCCTAACCCTCCGTCTTAGACTACCTAATAAACTCAGCAAAAAACATGGAAAATATCTAACTCTTCCCAATATCAAATTCAAATATGGTCACGAGGCTATATTGGCAAGTCTTGCTTCTTGTCTCGAAAGACAAAAAACCACAGGTCCGAATAAAAAACAGCTTGGGCAAGCCATCTCTTATCGCTTCAAAAAAGACAAAAAAGGGTGGAGACTTCTTGCATCTACAACTCTTGAAAAACCCAAGCAGATAACCCAAGAAGGCATAGGAGTGATTGGAGTTGATATCAACTCCAATCACTTAGCAGCTGTAGAAATCGATCGCTTTGGCAATTATCTGGAAAAGAAAACCATCCCCCTAAACACCTATGGAAAGAGCAAAGATCAGGCCCTTTCCATAATCGGCGATGCTTGCAAAATCATCATCCAGTGGGCAGAAACTACCAAAAAACCAATCATCATTGAAAAGCTAGATTTTCAGAAAAAGAAAACAGCCCTAAAAGAGCAAGCTTTCAAAAAGCATGCTCGGATGCTATCGAGTCTCGCCTATAACAAAATCATCGAGTTTTTAAATTCTCGAGCCTATCGTTTTGGCATTGCCATCCACACAGTAAATCCCGCATATACATCAATTATTGGAGTGGTAAAATTTGCCAAAAGATATGGCCTATCAAAACATCATGCGGCGGCACTATGCGTTGCTCGTCGCCATTTTAGATTTTCTGAACAGCCTCCCAAGTCATTTGCAGAAATTCCTGATGGCAAACAAGACCTTTTCACTTTACCACTACCCGTGAGGAATCGAGGTAAACATGTCTGGTCGTTGTGGGGAAAGTTGAATCGGAAATATCAAGCGGCGCTTGCAGCGCACCTTCGGGCGAAAAGCTATCGATCCTTAAGATCCGCACCTGCTGATCTAAGAGATAAGAAAATCCCGAATGTTGTTGGTGAAATCCCAGCACGTGAATCGTTAGCAACACTGCTTGGCTAGCGTCTCTATACAATAAGTAGATTTGTATAGATTTTTAGGAGCGGCTGGGAAATCCAATGGTGGGCTGATCAAAACAAGTTTTTTTTCATCCCTGGAGATCTTGGAGCCTTTCGTGGCGGAGACCTTGGATTGCAGGGGTTCACCCTAAAAGTTCGACTTGATTTTTAGAAACCCAAGTTGCTACCCCTATTTCTCTCTAGCGTTAGCGAGCTGTTTAGATACAAGATTTGGGAGGAGAGCCATATGTGTACATATGGGCGACGAGCAAAGCGCCGTAGGTAAACAGCGCAGATAGCATAGAGAAATCATGGGTAGCAACTTGGATTTAGAAGTTTTTTTGCAATTATTTCTCATACATTCTATGCTATAGGACAAAATTAAAAAAAGGTTTGGAGGACTTCTACATGAAAGATAAATTCGCAATCAGTGCTGCACTTTTTTTCGCTTCAGCAGTGCCTATGTTTGGTCAGCAATATAGCGCTGGACTCGCAAATACAACATACGAGAGAAATCAATATACATCAAATGACTGCTGTGATGATCCTTGCTGTGGGTGTTGCTCTGCAAAAGACCCTTGCGCAAAATGTGCACAATTATGGCCATCATGCGGTCCCGATTGGATCATCACTCCTGGTGCTGGCCCTTGTACGGCAAATGGATGCGACTTTTTTATCACTGCAGAATTCCTTTACTGGGCTGTGCGACAAGATCACATGGGTTTTGTCTTTAGTTCGCCAACAGATAATACAGTGACAACAGTAGGTGAATATTTCCATCCTAAATGGCGCATGGAACTCGGTTTCAAAGTAGGCATTGGATGGCTGACATGTATTGATGGCTGGGATCTTTATCTCAATTATACTTGGCTCCGTCCACGTACCAAAACAAAAACAGTAACACCAAAAACTGGGTTTGAACTCTTCGATGCAAACTTTACTTTTGGCAATGCATTTACCTCTTTAATTGAAACCACTATTCTACAAGAAACGGGAAAGTGGAACCTCGATTTTAATGTTCTTGATTTCGAGTGGGGACGCAATTTCTACGTCAGCCAATGCTTGCATTTGCGTCCACATTTTGGTTTGAAGGGGACATGGCAGGAGCAACGACTCAATACCACTGGAACGGCCACTCAAAGGCAGGGCTCTACTTCTGTTTTTGACACCATTTCTGCTGTGGGAAGCCATAAAATCGACTATTGGGGTGTTGGTCCTCGCGCTGGTCTCGACAGTGCTTGGCATTTCAGCAAATGCTTTAGTGTCATCGGAGAGGTTGCTGCTACTGCCCTTTGGGGTCGTTTCGATTCCAAAAGCCTTGCAACACAAACCAACCTGACCACAAATATCACAACCGTGACAAATCAAACCAATTTGAAAACAGAGTGGCATTCCATAAAACCTGTGCTGGAATTCTTTTTGGGTATTCGTTGGGAAGATTGGTGGTGCTGTGATGGGTATTACACAAGCCTTGATATTGGCTGGGAAGCTCAGTGGTGGGGCGGCCAAAACCAGTTCGTATTCTCACATACAGAAACGCGCTGGGGAGATCTCGGCTTGCAAGGTTTAACTGTCAGAATCCGTTTCCAGTTCTAACCTAGTTTTACTTAGTTCTTTAAAAAAGGTCGATTCTTTTTAGAATCGACCTTTTTTGTTTTTCTCCTTTATTATTAATCACTAATAGATTTAAATTAAATTAGAGGGAGAATTACAAAATGAATATCTATAAGAGTGCGCTTTTATTATTAACTGCGAGCGCGCCATTATTGAGTAATGACTGCTGCTGCCCTCCTGCCGATCCTTGCGCGAAATGTGCGCAGATCTGGCCCACACGCGGCCCCGATTGGATCATCACTCCCGCCGCAGGCCCCTGCGTCTCTAGAGGTTGGGATGCCTACATCACTGCCGAATTCATCTACTGGACTACTCGCTTGGACAACTTGGGATTTGCAATTTTTGAACCAGTTCAAAATGGGACTACAGTCACTGGCAGAGGAAATATCCTGCATCCTGACTGGAAATTCGAACCGGGATTTAAAGTGGGCGTTGGCCTCCTTTTTGACCACGATGCATGGGATCTTTACGTCAATTATACCTGGCTTCGCGTACACGATACGAAGGAAAAAATAGCAGTCTCTGATTCCCAAACCCAAAGAATCCGGCCTATCGGAGATAGTGCTGCTTTTGCAAATCTCACTCAGCCTATTCTTTTTGCCTCAGGGAGATGGGAACTGGACTTTAACGTTCTCGATGCAGAATTGGGACGCAACTTTTTCATTAGCCGTTATTTAAAACTCAGACCCCACTTCGGTTTGAAAGGAACTTGGCAAGATCAAGATTACTTGGTGATAGGACAAGATGAGGAGTTGATTTCGGAAGACAAAAACTCCATGCACTATTGGGGAGTAGGGATTCGGGCAGGCCTTGATACCGCCTGGCATTTCAATCAGTGTTTCAGTCTCATCGGAGAAGTCGCCATCACTGCCCTATGGGAGAAATTTGAGACTGAGCGAAAATCGGGAGCTGCTCCCTTAGAAGTAGGGGCTTCCGAGTCAATTACCGTCCTCTACGTGGAAAACGATATCCATACTTTAAAGCCTGTGCTCGAATTCCTCTTAGGTCTGCGCTATGAGACCTGGTATTGCTGCGATCGGTATCATTTCGGAATCGATGGGGGCTGGGAGCTCCAGTGGTGGAGCGGACAAAACCAATTTTTCAACCAGATTGTGGAATCCAAATGTGGGGATCTGAACCTGAATGGCTTCACTCTAAAATTCCGCTTAGACTTTTAATCTTTTAGTCGCGTTTATAAAAAATTTATTTGAAAAAGAAATACTTATTTATTAGATTAAAAGTATGAGGAATCCTCAATTAGGAGTACTACTATGAGAAAATTAATTTTTAAACCTGTTGCATTAGGCCTTATTGCAGCTGTTTTAGGTCTTGGCGCTGCCTCAGACCTTTCTGCTGGATGTTGCGGATGTAACCGATGTGGCTGTGAAAAAAATCGTTGCACTGAGCGCAAGTGCCCTCCAAAGCCTTGCCCACCTAAGTGCAAATGCCAAAGATGCTGCCCAAAACCCTCTTGCGGATGTGGATGCAGATCTTGCTGCAATGGTTAATGTACTTTAAAGCATAGCACTGTGAGATCATCGCGCGCGATTGAATCTCCTGCAAATTGATCGACTGTAGCTATAAGGCGATCAATGAGCATTTGAGGTTCTAAACTACGATGGGAGATAAGAAATTCTAAGAGGCGGCTCTTTCCGAAGAGCTCGCCTTTTTCATTTTGCGCTTCCGTCACCCCGTCGCTATAGAGGAAAAGAAGGCAACCTGGGGAAAGAGAAATCGATTTTACCTGAACCTGATCAATCTCTATTACCCCAAAAGCAATTCCTTCCGTGGCAAGCTCCTGAAGTTTCCCTTCTGAATCAAGATAGACGGCAGGCAAATGGCCACATGAAGTGTATTGAAGAGTATGGGAATCAGACCTATAAATGCCCACCCACGCCGTCACAAAGTTTCCTGTATCGCCTGTATCGCGGCAAAAGAGATTGTTTGTGCGGCGGACAATATCTTCAAGGCCTTCATCTGCAGTAGCATGGCTGCGGAGCATGCTGCGCACCATGAGAGAATACAAACAAGCGGAAATCCCTTTACCTGAACCATCTGCAATGGCAAGAAGCAGCTCATTCTCTCCTCGCACAAATAGGTCATAAAAGTCTCCAGCTACCTCTTTTGCAGGAACAAAGGCTTTGCCTAAAGTCAGACCAGGAAATTCGGGGATCTTTTCAGGAAGAAGCTGATTTTGCACTTTTCTACCAATCTCCAACTCTTTTGCCGTTTCCATATTGTGCAAAAGGGTCTCGAGCATCTGATTGAAATTTTCCCCTAAGACATTGATTTCAAAGCCGAAACGATCTTTTTCATATTTTTGCTCATAATTTTCATTGCGGACCTCTTCCATGACCTGATAGAGCTTTCGAAAAGGTCTCGCTATTCTCGTAATCAGCCAAATGGCTCCAATTCCTCCAATACAGATGATTAAAGCGAGAAAAACAAAAACATGAGAAAAAAAGCCTCCTCCGGCGTATTTTTTAATCTC
>SDBS01005803.1_pt1 | contig 12005 bp, 14 predicted proteins | sample 2277091 | NCBI WGS metagenome assembly SDBS01 (sample SAMN10404972, study PRJNA504765) | marine sediment metagenome | isolation source: marine sediment core GS10_PC15, 163 cmbsf | place: Arctic Ocean: Southern Knipovich Ridge | collected 2010 | reverse complement strand
GTAAACTGGGCTTCCGGTGCCGGTGGTCTGTATCCCAGAGAGCTGTGAGGTCTGATCGTATTGTACTGTACCTCGCCATTATTCATCCCGCAATGATTTCAACATGTTGCAAGTGCCCCTGAGCCATTCTATCATAGTAAGATGAAAGCTCAAAAACTGCTCGATATTGTTTTATTGATACTTGGATTCCTGGGATCATGGTTCCGTTCTCAGGGCGATTTGGCCTTGGAGAATCTCGCATTGCGTCAACAGCTTGCAACCTTCAAGCAGAGGAATCCCAGACCCAGGATTTCTTTCTTTGACAAGGCTTTCTGGGTAGGGTTGCGGCGAATCTGGTCCAAATGGATCAACACGCTCATTATCGTAAAATCGGAGACCGTGGTCAAATGGCATAGACAAGGATTCAAGCTCTACTGGAACGCTATTTCAAGGCGAGGAAAACGAAGAGGCAGGCCTCGTGTTTCAAGTGAAGTTCAAGAATTGATCTGCCGGATAGCCAGGGAAAATACTTCATGGGGAGCACCGCGCATACATGGTGAGCTGCTCAAGCTCGGCTTCTACGTTTCCGAACGTACAATCTCCCGCTACCTGCCCAGGCGGAAGCCGGATGAGGACAAAGTCGCCAAATGGAAAGCCTTTCTAAAGAACCATATGGATACAGTAGCAGCAATGGACTTCTTCACGGTTCCCACCGTATTATTCAGACAACTCTACGGCTTCTTTATCATCAGCCATGCAAGAAGGAAGATCATTCATTTTTCGGCAACCTTTCATCCAACCGCTGAATGGGTGGCCCAACAGCTACGCAATGCCTTCCCGTACGATAAAGCGCCGAAATATCTGATCTTCGATCGTGATTCGATCTTCAGCGGATTTGTGGTGAAGACCGTGAAATCTTTCGACATCAAGCCCGTGCGAACGTCATATCGAAGCCCCTGGCAAAACGGAATCGCAGAACGCTGGGTCGGAAGCTGCAGGCGGGAGTTGCTGGATCATGTGATCGTGTTCGGAGATCTGCATTTGTACAGATTGATTAAAAACTACGTGAGCTACTACAACGAAGATCGCTGCCATTATAGCCTCTGCAAAGATGCTCCCGAGCACAGGTCTGTTCAGAAGAGGCCCGAAGGTAAGACAAAGGTGATCTCGCTACCACGAGTCGGCGGTCTGCATCATCGTTATGAATGGAGACAAGCGGCGTAGTAGTCCCTGGCTAAGAAACGGGAACATCTTTTATCCGAATGACTGGAGACCTATCTCTTCTGTCGACCTCAACATGAAATCCAGGGCCTCATAACCGGAAAGATCTTTCTTATCAAAGAACATCGAGTTATTTAAGTGCAACAATCGACATAATGCTTCCGACAATGACGTACTGCTTTAATATTGGCGAGGGATAGGATATCCTACTGGCCGATTTCAGTCAGTATGCCGTGGGGATCCGGAAGGAGATGCGGCTCGAGAGTTCGGTGCATGTGGCCTTCCAGACGGACGAGATCGCGCATAGGTGTATTGTGCGAGTGGACGGGCAGCCGCTGTGGGATGAGGCGTTGACCCTGGAGGATGGGGCAACGACTGTTTCACCGTTTGTTGTGCTCGATGAGAGGATGTAAATAGAAAGTCAATTAACAATAAATGGTATATCAGTAATAATAACAGGGTTCGACCCAACTATCATACACTCATTAGCTCGAGATCCCTGGTCGTCAAGTCTTTCACCACATTGTCAAATGTTGGCATAAGAAATGATTTGTAAATATAGTATCGCATAAGTTGCTTCAATATTTCCTCGGAGTGAGATTTATTAATCATTATTTTTATTATCGGAGGATAACAATCGGAATATCGGGGGTCATCACGGTCAACTATCTTAGCAGCATCTCTAACTATCTCTTCAATTGGGAAATGAATGCCATATTTTTCAAAATTCCTTATCTCGTTTTGATCGTATATAAACAACGCTTGTTGTCGGAATAGAAATAAATTAGTGGCTCGATGAATCTCAACAATCCGCACTTTACCTTTCCCGATATCACCCCCAAAATGAAAAGGACTCCATGTATTATAAATAAATGATAAATCAATCCCCCATATCGCTATTTTTGACCCGGAAACACTACGCTTACTCTTTTCGTCTTCGACCGCCTGTGTCGCCGCAAAATAGGCGGCTACGAAAGGACTATAAGAAAAATCCATCAGTCGCGTCGGCACTCCGTGATGCTGAGCAAGAGCGGAAAGTTCCAGCAATCTCGGATGAGGCCAGTTGCCCCCAATCTCTATCCCGAATTTATCAAAGGCGTAAAAGTGTCTCAGTTCCTCAATAAATCCCGGAATATTTAGCCCTACTGCATCGGCCGCTTGTGCAAATAATAGTAACAGAATCGCTTCGGCATTGATTTGATCTCTCGAAGAAAGAGGAGATTTTATATTTGGATCAGTAAATCTAAGCCTGCCCCCCTCCCGTAAAGATTTTGGGGTTAAAGTATATTGATCATCGGATTGGCCTCGATATACCCACCGCTTCTCTTCGCGGCCTCTCCAAATTTCATTAAGGGGGCTCAATACGTTAAAGAACTCCCTTGTAGTTCTACACGTAATAGTCCTTATGTATCTTTGCATATCTTCCTAACCGATAGATATTTCCGTTCGTTGTTATCCCTCAACATCAAGGATCTGGCAATTCGCCTTGTTTGTCTTTCTCGATCTCTTGCACAAGTTGAAATCCTATTCTTTTAGCTTTCTCCCCAAGCTTCTTCATGGCCACAAGCAACACACTTAACTGAGCGATGTTTTGGATTAACTGCACATCTTGCCCTATATTATCTTTTCCGTAAAACGTGATTATATCCGGCCCGTGATATCCAATATCATCAATATGAAAAACGATGCTCTGCCCAAATGAAACGAGTCTCGCCCCGATTTCATGCTCATTATCAAGGGATTTTTCGAATTCCTCGATATATTTTGCCAGTCGTTCATAAGTCCATTCTGCTGGATTCACATTTTTAGGCAACGTAATTCCGGGCAATGTTATGGGTGGTATAGTTATGGGTTGAGCAAATGCCTTCAAAGCTTTCATGTTTTCTTCAATTAGCCTAGCGGCCTTCCCTGGCACATTATCTTTAGCCATTGCTTATCCTCTCTCTTTAAGAAATGTATTCCTTCTGAATTGAATGATCATCTTGGTAATAATTTTTGAAATTCCTTTGTTAGTTTTTCGATTTTGTACTCATTTCGAATTGAATTAATTAAGGCCCAATATTGATTAATACAATTATTTTCTTCCGGAAGATTGGCATCGATATCGTACAAACTTAGTACACCAGTTAACTCAATCATTAAATCATAGGTTTTTTCCATAATCTCTTTTGGTAAAAAAGTTTCTGCTTGGAAATATGTACACTGCAACATATTAAGATGGCTCTCATCTCTATCTTGCATACCCTTTCTGTATTCCTTTACTTTTTCTTTGTCTTTTAAATCAAACAAAGCTGTGGCATCGAGCACTAACCTTGAGATCAGATCCATCATTTTTGAGATTACCTCAATTTGCTTCTCAAACAATTTATCACGCATTACAGCATTACGCCATTTGTAAGATAACCAAACGCTCAGCCCCGCAACTATTACTCCACCTAGTCCGATTAATGAGGCGATCATGTCATTATCCTTATAGTAACGTTCTTAATGTTAGGGTGATAATCGTCCAGGCTATAATCCTTAAAGGCATTATAGCGAGGCCATCTTAAGTTATAGTATAGGGCAAGAAAATGCCTCCCCATAAGATCTAAATACACTACAGACTAAATCATTCGATTCCAATACACCATAAAGGAACATCAATGATAGAGCAGTAATCACCGTTCAGGAAATCCGTTAGCTTTTGGAAACTCGCCCGAGCCGATTTGTACGATTTTGCTTCGCCTTCCCACCGCTGATAAGCCATTTCGTCGAGCGTGATAATTACTCCCAAATCTATTTTTCTTCTCTGGTAAAGAAGCATGAATCTAAAGAAATCTCTAAAAAACATCTCGAATCTCGAGAATTCCATTTCAATGGCAATATTCCATTTGCACAAATCAACATAATCTTTCTTCTCGGTCTTAAAATCGACCTTCCCCTCCTTCTCCCACCCCTTTCCCAGAAATGCAGCAACTAGATGGTCCTTGACAGTAACTCCCTTCTTCTCGCCGTGAGGAAAAGGCGCCAGATTTCCAAGGATGCTTACAATTTCTTTCATTTGCGAAGGATGTTGCAGTTTCAGTATTTCTTTGCCGTGACGGTAGCTGAATTCATTAAACTTCATATTTTCAACCTTCCAGATTGCAATACGAATATTATCAAGTTGGGCTACCACGCATGCGGAGTCAATCCCATTCTTAGTTGAAACTCTCAGCGACCGTTCCATCATCAGGCAACCTTTTCATTCCGTTTTGAATCTATCTTCAACTCTTTTATGAGCATTTCCCGCAGCTTCGCAAGATGTCGATGCCCGACAAGTTTTCTCAGTCTCGGCTCGATATCGATCAGTGCCGATGCAAGCCATCGTTGCTTCTGATTCGAGTTCTTCCAGCTATCGACCTTGCAGCATCTCTCTTCTATCAGAGAATTGATAGATTCGAGGCAGTTGGTCGTTTTAAGTGATCTGCCAAGAAGCGGAAACAGTCCAAGACGATGAAGTGTCAGCGTCTCTTCAAAGCCCTCATCCAGGCTGGCTACGGCCGATTGGTTGACCAGTTCCAGCTCTCCTCTTATCTTCCTGAGTTCCCGTTTAGCTTCTTCGTACGTCGGTCTCTGGTAAGCCTTCTGAAGCTTCTTTCGCCAGTATTTCTGATCGCTCCGTGGCAGATGCGATACAACATTCTCCCTCTTGTGCCACTGGCATCTCTGTACCAGAGCCTTTCCTTCAAACACCCCCTTTACCGCACTTCTAAGCCCCTTTGCACCATCTATCACAAACAGGATCCCGCTGCGCACGTCAAGACCCCGGTCGACCAGAGAACTCAGAAATTGCGATATCACTTTCTTGTTCTCCGTCTCTGTTTGAACGAATCCCAGAACCACTTTCTCACCCTTAAGCGTTATCCCAAGGGCAATTACCATCGTATCTTCGGCAAAGGTCTTGCCATCGATAAAGATCGCGGCAATATCATATGATGACAGATCCTTCTCCCGGAACTTCTTCAGCTCTTCAGCACTCGCTTCAATAAATTGCCTCGATACCGTTGAGCTCGACATTCCAATCGCTCCAGGAACACTCTCTGCCGCCATCTCGTAGTTCCTGCATGATATTCCAAGAAGAACCCTTCTTAAAAGCACCTCGTTCGGTTCTCCGCCCTGGTGAAGTCGCCTGTAACTCTCCAGCGGGACCTCCTCGCCTCCTTTCCTTATCCTTTGCACAAGTACCGGTATCTTCTGCCCTCCGAACCTGACCGTCCCACGGTTCGATCCGTGCCTGCTTCCCAATCCATCGGCTTCCTTGCGACTGTGAAGTTTCCCTGCCAGAAGATCGACCTCTCGGTCAAGCTCCTCATATACATTAATCAGTCCCAACGGTAGCAACGCCCTTATCATCTCCACCCGGATGTCGATATCCCGCCCTTCATAATCTTCCTTCCTTATGATTTGCGGTTCTCCCAGGACCTTTGTTTTCTTGCGCTCTCTGACTACTCTTGGTATCCTTGCCACAAGTGACCTCCTTTTTCTCCGGTTAGTAATTCTTTTGCAAAATCACTTTACCAGATGAGGGAGGTCGCTTCAATTTTCAACTAACTTTAGGACACTTTCCGCAAGCGTGACTGATGAATTATAACATTCGAGCTTCTACGGCTTGTGAAAGACGACCTTTAGACAATATTTCAATTTTATTAATCACTGGGTCAATATTTTCGCCATACACTCCAACTGTAACGATATAGTTTGTTCGATAGTAAGTGCGGCTGACGCCCCTTTGCTTCGGATCATCATCCTTCGAAGACCAAAACAGCAGCTCATTCTCGAGGTTTGTGTCTTTGCCCTTCACACAAACCAATGTAAATCCATTGGACGAATCTAAGGGATATATATCAACATCGGGAGTGCCACTCGTCAACCTTAGCCTGAAAGGATCAAATTTCCTTAGTTTTAAATCATAATCGTCTTTGACAGTCGATTCAATGCCCAGAAGCTTAACTAGTACTTTATGTGCGGTGTATTTGGTTTCATTTACTATTTGAAACGTGATGAACCTAACATTGGAGAAATCCTTTCCATCGATATCAATGTTCTCATAGTCCTTGTACCTCGGAATTTTCTGAATAGACACACGAGGTCTTCTTATTCTGCCATAGGCGATTAATAGCGATACGATAACGGCCCCCACCGTACCCACCGCAGCTAATAATGCGATAACTAAATAACCCCAATCGAAGAAATGATCAGCACACATACATGCCCCTCCTCTGGGTTGTAATCGTTCACAAAGAGTATCGGATTACTAAAAAAAGCTCAATCGATTCTCCGTCATTGAGTATTCTGCTTACAAACTGCTTACAAACAGACCTTGCCACAGCCAGAAATATTTCCCGCTGGCGTAACTGCCTGATATTGAAGGGTAAAATGGTGGGCGATACTAGACTTGAACCAGTGACCCCCTGCGTGTAAAGCAGGTGCTCTGACTCTTTGAATCTATCACTCACCACTGAAGCTTTGAATCATCACTTCTAGTAGCAATAGCCCAGTACAAGGAAAGATTGAGAGAGAAATAGAAGTCGAAAACCATCGGTCAATACCCCCTATCCCGCATGAAGATACCGGGAGGTCACAAGGATACTTGAGTGCCCGAGGCGATCCCGCAGACGGTGGAGCGGCTCGCCGGCATCAATCGCCAGAGATGCCGCGGTGTGGCGAAGAACATGAGCGCTGATTCCACGTAATCCGGATTCCTTAATGTGTCGCCTGACCAGATAGTCGATCGCTGCTACTGTGAGCCGCTTGTTCTCGCATCCCGGTTGCCCGCACCAGAAAAGTGGATTGTCCCCTTGGCTCTTTGGCCAGCTCCGGAGATAGCTACGGAAAAGGTTCGCCCATTCTCTTGGGAGAGGAACGAGTCGTTGTTTTCGCCGCTTTCCCGTAACGTGAAGAACGATCTGGCCCCGCTGGATCTGTGCATCCTCAGCATTTAAGCGGCAGACCTCACTGGCGCGAAGCCCGCCAACACCGAGACAGACCAGCACGAGGGCGTCACGTTTCCCTCTCTGACTTCTACGATCAGGGGCATTCAGCAAGCGCTTCAGCTCTCTGCGGCTAAGAATCCGGGGCGCAAAGCCTGTCTTCCCCTTAGGGGGCTTAAAATCTCCAACAACCGGCTCACTTAAATATCCTTGGCTTTCGGTGAACCTCAGAAAAGCCCTCGCCACCGTTGTCCTCCACTGGATAGTCGTCGGCCCGAGACCCTTCTCACGAAGGTAGTCCCGGTAGTCGAAGAGTACCTCCGGACCTGGCTTGCCGCCCACCCAAGCGACGAATCGCCTCAATTCCCGCTCATAGGCCAAGCGTGTGGATTCAGCGTCGCAGCGCCTGAGAAATCGGGGCAGGGCCTCCTCTAGAGGCCTAAAAGAATCGTCCATGCTAAAACCTCCCAGTACTTACATGAACGCTTCCTTTCAGAGAAACATCAACTCATTTCTGGGTTATTAATAATGGCCCCATCACAGGTTGTAGCCTTAATAAACCGTGATGATCTCGGGCGCAGCTACAACTAACTGGCTCGCTAACCGCCTGTATCTAGTAGCTTCACTAACGGCAAGAGCAATGGCATCGGCATAGTCATCACGGGCCTTGCCATGCCGGGAATGTCCAATGCGCAAGGCTCCTCCAGGCAAAAGCTCAAGCTCTAGCCCGCGAAGCTCCCCCAGTGATGACTTGTGATCCAATAGCTCTATCCCGCCATCTGTGACGAGGGTTCTGAGCGTGGCGTAGATATCAGCCTTAGACCCAGATGTGAACGTGCGTTCCCTATAGGAGAGCCCGTAGCGCTTAAATACATCTTTGAGCGGCTCTGCGCCGAATTGATCTCCGCGTACTTTACTAAAACCATACTGGTCGGCAAGCGATCTGATCTGTGGCATCACCTCAGATAGCTTTACAGGGTGCTTGCTCGAGCCTTGCCAGCCGCCCAGGTGATCGATAACGACCTTTTCTCTATCTTTATCGTCATGAGCTATACAGATCGTGAACTGGTCACCCTTATAGGCAGCATCAACCGCAGTAATATAGTGGAAAGTTGCTCTGTCTGGAGGCAGCCCGGTTCTCCCCTCGATAACGCACTGCTGGATTGACTCCGCCGAAAGAAAACTGCTAATCGCCTCCGTGAACTCGGCCAGATACTCGCGGCGGAAGTTCTCTGGATCCCGCTTCCTTTCCTTGGACAGAAAACGCTCTGTGACTGTCGGGTTCATAAGCGCTGTCGATGAATGCCATACCAATGTTTCTTTATCCTTGCCACGCTTCTGCCATGCGTCCCAAAGCACCCCGCTCATCGTATAGGGACTACTCACAAGAAGCAGCTTTCCGTACGGGAAGGTCGCCATGGCAGGTCGGATGGCTCGGATCACCTCAGCGTCCGGATTTGCGTAGTTGTCTTCTGTCCACCAGAACGCAATCTCATCGCAGATACAGGAGACTACAGATAAGCCCCTGATGGACCTAAATGAGCTTGGATGGATGGCAATAGTGATTCCGTTATCCAGTTCCAACTCATAAGCACGCCTTGCTACAACATGCCGGCAGAGAACCGGACTCTTTTCTATCTTGCCTTCGATGTAGCCTTTGACCACTTTCGCTTGCCTCATGTTCTGGGCGAGCAGAAGAACGACTCCAGTTTCGCCGGGCGATAGCTTGTGGTCACGGAAGAACGCTTCGTAGATAGCCACGTTTGCCGCCAGCTTGTCGCTCTTACCGCTGCGCCGGCCACAGATAAAGGCGGCTTCACCGTATTCTTTTCCAAGGGTCCAGGATTTGCCGGCGCACCGTTTGGCCAGTTCGAGAAGCTCACCTTCCAGGGGAAGTCCATAGAGAACCCTCAGCGCCGCCTCTTGAGTGGGGGAAATAGTATCCCCGATGATGTTGGGATCCCTTATCGCCTCGATGATGTGCATTGGTGGTTATATCAGCCTTCTCCCTCATTACCGGCGTGGCTGTTTCCGTCCCCAACAACCTGGACCTTTTTCAAGTAATCTTCGAGTCTTGGTCCAGGCGAAGCCCCATTGGCCCTGCGCTCTGATAGCGCTTGACGGAGCTCGGCAAGGACCCTGCTCAGCGCGTTCTCGGTCGTCGTGAGCCTGTCTGCGACATTACGCACTTCGCCCTTTTTAAGATCTATCAAGCCGGCGACTTTCAGGTAGTTTTCGATCTGGAAGATTCGGCTCCTGTGCCGAACGATCTGTTCAATCCTTAAATTTTCGCTAGGCGTTGGCGGCTCCCCACCAGCCGCTTCGACCTCTCGTATTAATCCGAACGCCCAGACCTGTTGCTGCTGGGTCAAGATTGGGCAAATCTGATTTTTTTTACCTTCAGGGCAAGCGAGCGGAAGTCTCTTGTCTTTTTTCTTCAAGTAATACAATGGGCATAAATTGCAAAGGAGCGATGTCGGGATCTGCACCGCGTCCTGGCTATGCCAGCCATGCTTGATCCCGGCCCGCTCGGGCGGCAAACAGCCCCGTGGAGCCCTTATCTCCAGTTGAGCGGGCAGTTGAGCCATGGTTTCGGTAAAATCCGCAGAAAAGGCCTCTTTTTCGCTCTTCTCGCTAGTTTTATCCTTAGCCATCAATCACTCCAAATGGCTGAAATTTCTTGAAATAGCGTAGATCGGGCTTCTCGAGCGAGGGGCTGATACGAGGCCGAAAACGACCCGAATCTGCCCCGATTCCGCCCAACTCTGCCCCCATTTTGTACCCATTTTGTACCCATTTCGCCCCGATTTTGACCCCCTGAAATGGCCCTAAATAACTGGCTGATTTCTTGTCCTTTCAGAGAAACCATTACTTTCTCAGAAAGGTAATGATAACAACGAGTTAGAAGTGGCGACGTTCCGGGATTTTCGCTTCCATGACCTAGTACCGGACTCTGCCACTTTGTCAGTTATGGGCGATACACTTTGTATCCGAAATCCGTCTCTCTTGCCGGTTAGCTCGGTTCCCCGGTTTTGGCCACTTCAAATTCAGCCCCCTCTCTTTCAGTCCCTTTAAGCTCCAGATATTTTTCGCATATCAATTCCAGTGTCCGCGCCTTTGGATTCCGCGTTCCGCCTACCTCCTCTCTTGCGGCCTCGATGGCCTCGTCCCATAGCTCCGCTTGTTTTCTATCAAGCACCAAGGTAAGAACCATTGGCGCTTCGTCGTCCTTTCTCTGAGCCTCATCCTCTAGCTCATCCGCGAATCCTTCCGGTAGTTGCATGATCGTTAGGAAGTCCTGGATCTCGCCTGTGTCATAGGGAAGCGTTGCTTCAAGATCCGATAGTGGAATATCCTGCTGCAGGTCGCTTAGCAGCCCGCTCAAGAGCGATGGGATCGCCTCACCTTTCATCGAGTTGAGGTTGACAGATAGAATCTTCGCCCTCTTATCATCGAGATCCTTAATGACAACGCATGGAACCGTCTTATACCCGAGCTTCTCCTTGCAGACTGTCCACCTGTGAAATCCGCCGAGGATCTCGAACCGGCCTCGCTTCTTAGGATGCGCTCTTACGACCAACGGTTCGACCAGTCCCTCTCGCTTGATGTAAGCCGAAAGCTTCTTCTGCATCTCGCTGCTCATACGGTTTACGTTCCACGGATTTGGGATGAGCTTATCGACGTCGATCTGGATCACCTGCATTCTTATTTCCTTCCGACGACTATTAACTCCTGGTTGCGCTTCCTGCTCTCTTCCCCCGCCAGCCCCGTACAATGCATATACCTGATCGCCCTACCCTCAACATGGGGCCGGAATTTCTTCATAATCGAGATGATCCCATCAAGATCGATCCTCTGGTTTCCGTAGCTCAGGACCCAAGTTGGGATGTGGTCAGCGGCCTCGAACAATCGAGGTAATATTTTCTCTGGCGGCTCCTTGGAAAATGGGTTCGGTGGAGGTTTTTTGTCAGGTGGCCTGCCACGGAGCAGATCGTCAAGTGGCTTTAACGCTCGTTCATAACTTTGTGTTCCCGAGTAGGGCGGGTCCATGTAGCAGATATCACCTTCGATATTATTAAGAAACTCGAAGACATCATCTTTGTGCGCCTCGTTTTCGTGACCATTAAAAAACACTCCCGCATTGATCTGTTTTCTCAGTATCTCAGCTGCCCTGATCGGATGCCGCGGCAAGCCTCGTTGAATAGTATCTTTCATATAATTTGGGTTCATCTCCTCCCATTCGCCAGCGGCTGCTTGATGCATGACTTTCACTGCACCAAAATTTCCCTGTGGACGCAATCGGAGCGCATACTTCACAACAAGCAGCAACGCAAGCCATCGCTTCGCCCCTTCGAGCTGCCTCGCATTGGCCAGAAAGATGTCCAGGTAGCGGGCGTGCTCGACCGGAAAGACGTCTGGAGCGAGATGTGTCTCGGCATAACCAGGCTTATCAACCGGCACCGACAATCTCACCAAGTCGTCATAGTCGAGCTGGACTTTACTGTTCTCGATCAAACTCTTCCCAACTATGAGGCTACGCTCAGCAATATCATTGCACCGAACCTTATAGCCTCGTGCTTTTGCGTATAGACTAACGCTGCCTCCTCCGAGGAATGCGTCGCAAAACACGGGCGCTTCATCTGGTGAGGGAAACGACTTGAAGATCGCACCTAAGAGACGACGCTTTCCGCCGGCGTATGAGGGAAGTGCACGGAACATCTTCAACATGTCTGAGTCTCCTCCATCATAATGGCAATATTTCTCCTGGGTGCTACGTCAGGCTCGATAGAAATCCGTACAGGTCGTCCGCTCTGCATGTGCCTCATCTTACCAGTACGAATATCAAGCACGGAT
>SDBS01005802.1_pt1 | contig 12007 bp, 11 predicted proteins | sample 2277091 | NCBI WGS metagenome assembly SDBS01 (sample SAMN10404972, study PRJNA504765) | marine sediment metagenome | isolation source: marine sediment core GS10_PC15, 163 cmbsf | place: Arctic Ocean: Southern Knipovich Ridge | collected 2010 | reverse complement strand
TAACACTTTTCCGTTGATGATGTTGTGTACGTGGTTGTTGGCGGGTTCGAGGTCGTAATTGTCGGCCACCTTAATCATCGCGCGCATGAAATCGCCGAAGCTCATGCACCGCTTACGCATGATCTTATTGATCTTGGCTGGGGTGAAAACCCTCATGGTTACACGTCCTCCTTGCCCTTCCTTGCCTTGCGCCGTAGGCTCCGCATGGTGACGTCGTGGATAAAATCAGCCAATGACTGCGGATGCTTTACCTTGTCGATCAGCAGCTTGTACTCCTCCTCTGAGAATTCTACCTTCACCCGGGTAACTGTTTCTGTTCCGTGATTCATCATCGCTTCCTTTCTTTGAGTTCCTTACGTGTATGTCTCGGTACATTATTGTCACCATAATTATTGGCACGTCTCGCCCGGCGCTTCCTCCACGCCAAGGCAGGCTTGTCTTTAGGTTTAGCCATCGTGCGAGGGCGCCTCAAACCTTCTCGACCTCTTCCGGCCGGAACCACGTCAGGGGCAGGGTCGTTTCCTTACTCCCGAAAACATAAACCCCGATGGACTTCGGGGCAGACGACACGCTGTCTACGCGGCCTTCCTTCCCGGTGTAGACCCCAACCAGAACTCTAATCCTGTCTCCAACTTTTAATTTCGCCATTGGGCCTCCTTCTTATTTGTCATAAATGTCCACGTTGATCTCGTCACTACACTCGTTGCAGTAGATAAACGCACCCGCTTGCAGTTCCTTACTACAGCAGGGGCATCTGTCGGGGTCAGTCATGTCTCACCTTTTTTCTATCCCCGGCCCGCCTGGAAACCATAAAAGGAACGGGCCGGGTTGCATGAAGCCTCTCGAAATTCCCAAAACGGAGAGACTCTTTTTGTTGCTTCTTCGTCCATCTTATCGACAATATAGCCCCCCACCTTTAAGTTGTCAAGCTATATTTTCACTTTCCCTGAAAAAACTTCACGTTCCTGCTAAAATCAGTGGTTTTAGGGTTGATAGAGCTTTCTCGTTGCTGTGTCGGGATCAAATAACATGTTCAGATCAATCCTGAGCGCCAATAGAGACCGCCACTGCCTTATCTTCCAGTCTGAGACCAATGGGGCAACAGGAAAAGATCGTGGCTGTACGGGGCTTATTGGCGGCCATCGAGCGGTTGAGGGAATACTGGGGCGGTTAGGCAGCGGTTCGAGGCCGAATGAATTGTCCGATTTTATCGGACAGTTGAAAACCCCTTACGGGACAGGTAGTTGGTTATTTGATTGGGTTAAAAAAGGCCCGGCGCGGATATGAGACACGCCGGGTCTGCAGCAAATACTATGACGTTAGAACGTCAGGGTTGGGATGTTCTACAACGGTATTCGCATGAAGTCCAGTTTAGCGTACAGGTTGTACTGGTTCTGTTCGTCCTGAAATATGATGTAGCTCCCGACACCAACTGAGAGTGCTTTCCAAAGGTTGATACCGAGCTCAACGACTCCGAACACATAGCTTTCATCGTCACCATCGATAACCACCCGGTTAAAGCCGCCCAAACCGCTCTGAGCGTAAACGTCCACATCACGGCCAAGCGGGACAAACCTCTGTAGCATAAGCACTTCAAAGGCACCCTGTATCTCTCCGACATCACGGGCAACACTCAGAATACCGGTTCTGCTTATAACCCGAGTTCTGGTGCTGTCATTGCTCGCTACGACAATATCGGCGCCGAGCGTCTGCGCGGTTGTCGCCTTGTAACCCTGCTCGAGCCAGGTTCCGAAGGTTACTGTGCCGCCAAAGTTCGATTGCCCCTGCGCCTTGACGCTAACCATGAACGCCAAGAGCAGCAGCACGGTTAAGAGAATTGAAAGTCTACGCATAAATCCTCCTATTTCTTTTTGGAGTTGACCTTATAGCAGACAGTCTTGCCGCCACGAGGCCCAGTTTTCTTTGTCTCTGCGCCTTTCGGCACCCTACTCTCCTTCCTCTTTGGGTTTGAGTGTCCGTCCATTACGACGGTTGGCCCATGACGTGCCTATCTTTTCCAAGGCTTTCGCCCCTACAAGCGGCACGACAAAATACTTGATGAACTCAGTCCAGAATCCCAAGACGAACTGATACTGGTTCGGGTGTTGCCAAAGAGCAACCACCGTCAGAATGAATGTCCCTGTGACCGTCACGTAGCCGAGCATGTAAGCTCGGCCAAGGCTCTTTCTTAGTTTTTGCACAAAACCTCCTTTCCCGATCAATAATTACCGGGAAATGTTTCAGTTGTTTCTAATATGTTCACAGGGTCCGGCAACGAATCGACTATGAAATTTCTAATCGTCCGGCGCACCCGGGTTCTTTGATCTCGGGCTTCATACCAGAATCTGTAGTAATTTGTTGGCGGTGTCAAGAAGAGATTGGCGACCACCAAGAAGGTGACTCTCCCGTTGGCGTCCGGTCTTTTCACCTGCATCTGGGGAACTATACCCCAAGAAGCATCGGCAAACGCTTGCGCTCCGACAATCTGACAATAGTAGATGACGTTGGTTCTTGTAATCATTAACCCAGTAGCACTGTCAACGAACCCAGCACCACCATCAAAATAGGCGGCCACATAAGGGGCTGTAGCTGCGGCTGGAGGATCGTCGATTTTATACCCCATGGCTGAATCTGCGGTCTGTCCAGTAAAGACAAGCGTGTCCAGTTCCCAAATGTACTGGTGGGGTCCATAGACAACAGGCAAGAGAGTGTCGCCACTATTCAGAGCCCAAAGATTGTAGCCATTGGCATCGGTCAGTTGTGGTCCTCCAACCTGACCCCCCCCGATGGTGTACATCGACACCTGGACACCCTCAACCCTGACATCGTTTCCGGTATCGACGGTGTAGTAGATCAGGGTATCCGAACCTGAACCAAGGCAACCCGCAACACTTGACACTTCAACATCGAGATACTTGCCGAAGCTACCGGCGTCCGTATGTCCAGACTGAAGCTCATCCCAACCCGCATCGGCTGTTGCAGAAGGAGAAGCCGCTGCACCTTGGAAAATCAAGGAATCCTTTTTTACGGCAAGGGTGTCACCGGGGGCAGTCGTGTCGGTCGGCGTAACGGGAGTAGTCCCAGGATCAAAGAGACTCGCCTCTTTTGCTACCCAACTTTCAAGAGCCTCCAGACTATCCATGACAATTAGTAGACTATCGTATAATGAATCGCTTGTCGTCTGGTGTGCAACCCAAGATTCCAGGGCCTCTAAACTATCGAGAACGATCAGAAGGCTGTCATACAGAGAATCAGTTGTAGTCTGATGAGCTACCCAGCCATCTTGCAGTTGCAGAGTATCCATCATTCCGTTTACGGTGTCGATGATGAGCGTCTGATTGGCAGACGTGGCGAGGGCTGACACGTCGGCTTTAACGTCCAAAGCCGGGATGACAACATACGTCGGTGATTCCATTTCGTCTGAAGCATACCAAGATTCAAATATCCGTATTTCGTAAGCAGTTGCCGAATCGAGTGTATATTCAAGTGTGTCGGGATAAGATGACAATTCATCAGAATCCACCTTGCTGTTCTCGCCAAGTTCCCACAGTTCTACACGAACGCTATCGGCATCGACAACACCATAGCCAATCGGAACCTTTTTGGTGTAAGTGCCTGCCCAGACGTTACTGAGCATGAAGGCCATCACTATCACGAAAGCAACTACTGTCACAACCGCTATGTTACGAGATGATTTGTCTGTTATTATCATGTCTACCTCCTCATTGAATAATTATGACCTGTCCAGCGGCTTCCGGTGCGCTCTCAGTCACATAAGCTCTGATTTGTATATCATCAGTCCCAACAGCATATTCAGTAAATGTGCTTGCTGTACCATTACCTATTTGGTCGCCTTGGTCATACCATTCTCCCGGCCCTGATTCGTTAGTGCTTTTATTCATGGTCTTAGAATCAGCAAGATAAAACCCGATATATTGACCAGATGAAATAGGTATAGCCGCAAAGTCACTCGGAGAGGTGAGATCAGTTAAGCTGCCATAATCTAAAACAGTTAACCCCTCCCTATATTGGACATCAGTAAAATCATTCCCCGATTTTGAAAATACAGCAAAGTCCATCGTTGTATTGCTCGACGAATTACTCCAACATTGGATTCGTGTAACATTGCCGGTTACGGTTGATGCCTCATTGTAAATGTAGGTATAATTAACGGAGGTAGAATTGTTCTTATCCGCAGGTTCGGCATCACAACCGACCCAGATGTTGGCGGCATAAATAACAGTCGCAAGAATACAAACAAGAAATAGGATTAAGATGCGGATTTTATTGGACATTTTATTTCCAAATGCTTGGAGGGGCAGCAACAACAGCAATGTCAGTAAGTGTTTCAGCATCAGTCAATCGAGTAATATATTTTTACAGACGCTTGAGTTATGGCATCGTCAGGGTCAGCATCGAACAAGAAATAGATGCACTTACCCGCAGGGACAGTCGCATCCCCGAACCCCCCAGTTACATCCGTCACGCCAGCCACAGTTGCCGTATCATCTATGACAACCGCATTGGCAAACCCTATAAAAGCGTCCGCATATTTCAAGCTGAATGTCAGTTCTGTCGTAGGGTCGGCATCTAAGGTCACTCGAAAAGAATCAATCGTTATGGCCGCCTCCGTTTCCGGGTCAATACTTATTTCATGGTCGGCAGCGTACAGAGCATCGGGGCCAAATAGGTTGAACATATATTTTGGAGTAGGAAATTCGCCACGCACCACATCCGCTGTATCATGAGCAGCACTATCCGCCCTTGCCCAGCTTGCTATCCGATAAGGATCGGTATTCTCGCCGAATACAGTGTATCCACGACCTGCGAAGTATATACTGTCATTGCTGTTACCTAAAATAACTTTACCGGGACTGCTTTTTGCTATTAGTGAGGTAGCCTTTATGATATTCAAGCGTGATCTATAACCTATCCAGAGAGTGTCATCCGTTAGACCATCTATAATGCCCAAGGAATCCGGTCCAGCAATAGTACCAACTCCAATAATATCATTCCCCTGCATTGTAAAGTTATCGTTGAAACCAAGAACTGTGTTAGGGCCAGTCGCTGTGAATACCGATGTGTCATTGTCATCTGATTCTGTAAAGTAGGTTAATCCAGCACCAGAGGCAGCGATAGTCAAAGCCGAGTCCCCACTGGCAGCTATGGTGATATTGGAGCCTTCAATCAAACCTTTAACCTTCAGAACAGTTCCTGTTTTACCTCCAGCCAAACCGAAACCCTCAGTATCATTAAAAGTACCAGTATCCCCTAAGGTGTTTGTCTCTCCCGTACCTGTTGTTGGTCTCCACTCAGAGTTTGCCGCATTCCAACCTAAGACTTCACCATCATCAAGATCGTTAGAACCACCCCCTGTTGTAGTATCTATCGGATAACCCAAAAGAGTCGTGTCGACTTTAGAGACATCAACGCCGTCAACCGTCCCACTCACCGTGATATTCCCCGTAACATCAAGGTCGTCGCTGAATTCAAATCTTCCAAGCCCATCATCCCACTTCAAATACTCAGTAACCCAAGAACCATTCGTGCTAAAATAGTGGAATACATCTACGTCACCAGCAGCCGTATCACCGGTGGCAATGTTTCCCACAACCGAGAGTATTTCAGAGGGAGTCAACGTTCCAATGCCAACATTACCATCCCAATCTATTGTTAGTTGTGTAGTACCATTTGTTCCCAAATGCAAATTTGAAGCCCTTCTATTTAGAAGAAGAACATCTGAATTACTGCCTGATGAGCCTCCAAGATACCAAAGTTGCTGGTCGGGATTACCAGCGGCATCTGATTCATAGCCGGTAATAACTGCGTTACTGTATACACTGTTAGTAGGATTCTGAATGATTAATTGTCCTGCGCTGTGAGAACCAATTACGCCAGGAACATCTGCTTTAATATGTAAAGCGGAACTTGGGGAATTAATCCCTATCCCAACTTTCCCATTGTTCAATATCGTCATGGCTTCTGTCGCCCCGTTGTTCCCTACAAGAAAGTGCATATCGGCACCACTTGCTCCTATACCAGAGGTTGTCTTGAGAGACAAATCGCTCGTTGTTGCCGTTCCACCGATTACAAGTGGAACGGTGATGTCTGTCGTAAAGGTTGGAGCCGTTGCAAATACCAGCAGACCCGTACCTGTCTCATCATCCATGATCGCAAGCAGCTCAGAAGAAGCATCCATTTCGTCGTTATGAATAACGGTGCTGACAATCTCATTGGCCGCCCACGGATTAATCGTATTGTCAAGGTTCTCATCAATGATGCCGTCCGCAATATCTGTCAACGTAGCCTCAAGGGGTTGGTAATTGGCGGCACCGTAATCGTAGACAGCGTTACCGGTCACTACCTTCGCCTCGGCGTCAGCAACGGCGTCGGCTGTATCAACTTCAAGTCCATTGGCAGTGACAACTAATCCATAACGAGCAAACTCTGAAATAACATCACCACCGATTCCAATAGTATCGAGTAAAATTCTCAACGTCTGATCCTCAGTAGCAACCTGCCAACGAACATTCCCCGCATCATCGTCCCAGTAAGCGGCAAGGGTATCACCGTCAGCATCCACTAAGAACATTGTGTCATTGCTGGCTACCCAGACTCCTCCACTGGCGGCATTCCAAGCGGCAGTATCCACATTGGCGTCAGCTGGATTCAATAATCCCACCTGTGAACTGTCATAAGCAGCGGTAATTGAATCCAACAATCCTGTACCGAGTTCATCACCTTCAATAGCCGGGCCAAGTTCACTAACGGTGTCGAGACCACGCCGGATGATGTTGGCGGCACACCAAGTTGTATCAGTACCGACGATGATAGCAACGGAGTCGCCGATGACATTGTATATGTACCCGTCAGCATGGGGAACGAACACCGGCGGCGGAACCCCGAAGGCTGCACCACACAGGGTCAACAACAGCAGAATGCTTAAAAGAATTCTCATCTTCAATTCCTCAAAATAAAAGTATTCTACCTCCAAACACGAGGCTGGTGGCAGCTACCATCCCTGTCAATATCCAACGCCATCGCTCAAGAGAGCGGACACGTCCATTGAGGGTTTTAACCTCATCGAGAATGTCTCCAACCCGCTCATCAATCCTTATGAGCAGATCATGGTCTTCGTCTGTCGTCATTCGATGATACCCTTCTTACTCAATTCTTCAAGAAACCAGAGCTGCTTTTCGGGCGACATAGTCATCAGAATCGAGAACTTCTGGTCACGACTCAGACTGTTCCACTTGTAAATCGCCGGTCCTTGAAACTTCTCGAAGATATTGTATATCCTTTCGGCTGACCAACCAGCCTGAAACATGGTATTGACAGCCTCAGTAATTTTGTCCGCATCTTTGACGTCAGTACCCTCGAATCCCTTAACGAGCAAGCCAACAACGTGCTCCCGCAGCTCCAAATATTCGATCTTCTCTTTTCTCAGGTAATCGTCAATGCGCTTACCGATGGCACCTCCTGGATAGCCCTTTGAAACAGGGAAACCAAGGGCACTGACGACCGATCCGATGGGAGCCTTGTGAAACTTCATCGTACTGCGGACATTGCTAATCACAATCGGACTGTATGCCCCCCATAGAAAGTCAAGACCACGCTCCGCATAAGAACGGTCTTTAATTATCGCCCGCCCCATGTCGTCGACATCCGTAGCAAAGTTAAGTACAGCACTTGTGAGCAAAGGATTGAACTTCCCTCGAATCAGATTGATCTCACCGGCCGCCAATCCATAGATAAACTTTGGAACCTCAATAGCCGTCTTCGGCATCAAAAAGTATTCTTTGCGTCCGTCCAAAGAGTTCCACGGCGCCCGTACATGAAATAGTCGCTTGCCAGGTTCGTTCTCCCAGACGAACTTGCCCTCTCCATCCATGTGCCATGTACTCGTGTAGTTTGCAAGCTGCATTATTCCATACATGGTGCCGAGTCCGTACATATACCGACGGTACAATTTATCAATCGGACGCTTCTCCTTCGCACCTATACGTTTTAGAATGGCATCAGGGACAAATGCTTTGGTTCCGAGAGAGAAGGCGACAACGTGGCTCCTTAACCAGTTTGGAGCCAGCATGGCATAGAACCAGAATTTGCGACCCCCAGACGAGTACCAGAATTTCAGAGCGAACTTGCTTGACTCCAGCATACCGTACCGGAAGTCTGGGTGCGAGAGCATATTGTCGGAATGTTTAACGGCGTCCCTTAAACAGTTTGATCTTGCCTGCTCTCTCGAGAGATCGGGACTAATCTTGCGTTGCCAGTCCGGCCAGGTCATTTCATAGGCACGGTAGGCGTCATAAAGTTTCAGGCTATTTACAACCTCGTGAAAGGTCAACTTGATCGGAGCCGTCCAGATTTCAGAAGCAATGTTGCCAACCTTGCCAATAATATCCTTGCGGTGAACCTTGAAGATTGAAACCGGGTCAAACTCGAAGTCCTTCCACCCTTCCATCTTCATGCCGTGCTCTACCAGACCCTCAACGATAGGATCATCTGCCCATCTTAGCCGACGTCCCCTGATGAGTGCCTTAACGGGATTGCGCCCAGTCGCTATCATGTACGACAAATTGGCCTGGACCGCGTGGAAGACACCCCACAACTTTGCTGATTTGGCCACCCCAAACACCTTGGCCATGGCTCCGAAATCCCACTTCTTGAAGTATTCAGTTAGCCAGGGAGCAACCGCTTTGTGTATCCCAACCGGCCCACGTATGATATGACTATTGCCGGCAGCATCCTTGTAGCGGATGGGTCTTGCCAAGAATGGAACTGACTCCGCCGAGGTCAAGGTATAATGTTCCGTCAGACCAGCATCCGTAATGTCTTTCCAGTTCTCCAGAATCCGGGCATACTTCTCGCCCGTGATGAAAGCATCAAGGCCGGCATCTATCTGATTGAGAGTCTTTAGATACTGACGGCCAGCCTGTGCCCTACCAGCCAGAGTTTTGTCACGAAAGATTATCTTGGCTACATTGTGAGTCGCCGGCTCAAGTCCAACCGCCTCTCCATCAATGTAAGTTTTGTGCTTTTTCTGCAATGCCTGCGGTAAGCTACGACTGAACTTACCCCAATCCATCTTGTAGGGACGGTTTTTAGCGTCTCTCCACCAGCCCATCATGTACTCAACATCCGGTGGTAGTTCAGCTCGAGATACCAGTTCGTTATCAAACTTGAACTTCTCAACAGTGCGGCGCTCCTCGTCAAGCCACTTGGCTACGCCCTTTTCAAAGCTGGTCAACTGGTTTGGCCAATCAGACTTTGGAAGCTGGATCGCATTACGAATCACGTCCGCTCGAACCGGGTCCTTAACCATTTTGTCGAACTGCCGGGCAGCGCGGCGCTCCAGGTAGTCAAGAAGGATAACCTGCTGATGATGCCTGATACTCGCTTCACGAGCGTCCATTCTGGCGCCAAGCTGTTCCGGTGGTGTCGTCAACTCTTTGCCAATCTTGCTGCTAAGCCGACGAATGCCCTCGATACCCTCGTAGGCTGTGTTCAGAAGAGCAGCATATTCTTTAGGTGTGCCGAAGATTCCGACCTCAAAAGCTCCTTCGCCGAATATGTCTGCCTGATTCTCAACGAGATAGCTGATGGACTCCTTGATCTTAGTTTCCTCTGCCCTCCAAAACTCTGTCTCTTCAACCGTCCTGGCCATTGACTGTCGCTTCTTGGCCTCATCGAGTTTTTCCATTAAGCGCTTAGTGTCTGGCCGAGCCCGGGCGCCCACTTTAGGCTTGTACCCCTTGGAGAGCTTGATCGGCATTTTATCGTTCCAGAGAGCATCACCTACTTGCTCCTGAAGGATGTCTTCGAGATCCGCCTTTGTCAATTTGTCATAGAGCCGGGTAGCTTTTTCTACAGGGTAGAGTTGGTCAGCTATCTGCCGTTCATGCACATTGGTAAGTTCAGGGAATTGTTTTCGTAACTCCCCAACCGTCCGAGCCCACTTCTGAGCAGAAGGGAAGTCGACAAATGCCCTTTGGCCAACCATGTCGAGAAACTTGCCGTTGAGGTCGAGATAGCTGTAAGCGTCATAGTCACCATAATTTTTACCGAATCGAGCTTTCAGCTTGTCAATTTCCTCCCCACGATCACGCATTGCCTTGAAAGACCTAACATCAGAGCGTAGTCCTTCAGACGTAGCCATCCGGTTCGCCTGCTCGGTCGCCCAGTGAACAGCAGCCTCTTCTGTCGAAAAGACCCTGCGAACGATAGCAATATCTGACGAACCCACCCGTTTCATGGCTTCCAGCCGACTGTGCCCTGAAAGAACAATATCATCTCCGGTCTTTAATTCACGCCAGACATGAACGGGGTCAAAGTCGTTGGGGTCAAACTCACCACGTTTGATAGCATCCACGATGCTTTGCACGGACTCCTCAGAGTAGGGTTCAAAGCGACCCTGGAATCGCTCAACGTCAACCTTTAGTTCTTCAATCGGAACAATCTCAAACTGTTTCTTGTCACCAAATAGACTGACGGCGCCGGCTGGTGTTTCTGGATCGGGCTTCGGAGGCTCAGCCTTGATCTCTTCGACAAGTGCAACCTCATCCTTGTCGGCTTGTTCAATAAGCTCTTTTTCTTTCTGAGTGATAGCCTTGTCTGTTCCCTCTTTTACTCTCTGTGCCCGCTTGACAGCATTCGGTTCTTCAGCCACTATCTTTTTGACGACTTCTTCACCGACAATCTCTACCGCTGTTATCTCCGCCTGGACATCCCGTTTGCGTTCGCTGGCCTCCATCGGTTCAGACTTGCGCTGTACTACTTCAGTACGTGCAGGTGCCGGTTCCACTTTTTTTGGAACCGCCGGTACAGGGACCTCAGGCACCAATTTCTCTTTAGCCTTTATCAGTTCAGCTTCACGTTCAGCTACCTGCACCTTGAGGCTTAGGGCAAAGGCTTCAACATTTTTTCTCTCTGCACCTTCGAGACCTTCGAGTGACTCATCGAGTTCAGAAATGATTCGCCTTCGGCCTTCTAAATCAGCCTCAAGCTCGATCACTTTTCCTTTTGCTTTGGTTATCTCTTCCGGGGTGAACTTTGGTTCAGGCTTTTTGGCCGCCGCATATTCCGCGCGCTTGGCTTCGAGCTTTGCCGGCAAATCGGCTAAGTTTTTCACTGTAATCGTGGTCTCCATCCCAGGCTCACGAATGGTGAAATTATATCCGTGCTCAATAATGGGCTTGCCCGCAGCGTCTTTCAGCGTTTTACCGTCAGGTCCCTTTTTGTAACCTATTTCCACTTTGCCATCGTATTTGATGTCAAGCTCTTTGGCTACGGCTTCCGGTGTTTTCCCAACAGTGGGCTTCGGAGTAACGGGCGGCGGTTCCTTTGCTCGACCCGTATAGTATTCCAGCTCGGCGCGGGTCATTCCAGTTATCTCTTTCTCACCGAAGAACTCCACGCCGACGCCTTTTGTTATCTCGGCCTGCTCAGTCAACTCAGCCCGCATCGCTTCTTCGGTCGCCGGTCTTGGCTTTTCTATCTTCGGTTCACCCTCGATTTTCCGCTTCTTGGTTAATTCTTCCCTGATTCGCGCAATGAGACCGGGCCTTGTTACCGCTTTGGCTTCTACTGGCAGGGGGATAAGCCCAGCCGAAACCTGATGCTCGAGCTGGACCCGGGTCATCTTGGCTATTTCAGTTACGGGAATCGGTGTCTTTGCTCCCGCCTGCATTCTCAGTAGTTCTTCCAAATCAGCCACGAGCGGAAGAACGGATTAACGAATCTGTATTCCCCTTGATGCCGGTAGATGATTTTTAGTTGCAACAGCCGATTCAGGGCCTTCTTCACGGATGCAGGCAGGGTTATTCCGACTCCCTTGAGGAAGCCAGCGGAAAGGGGAGTTTTGCCTCCCATCCTTGCGAGGCCCAGAAGCGTTTCGCGCGGAAGTGGTAATTGGCCCAACGTATCGCCGCCGCAAGTTGATAGTTCGGCGAGCAGGCCGGCTGACACAACAGAGTCGACAAGTGGCAAGAGGCATGGGGAAGAG
>SDBS01005800.1_pt1 | contig 12008 bp, 11 predicted proteins | sample 2277091 | NCBI WGS metagenome assembly SDBS01 (sample SAMN10404972, study PRJNA504765) | marine sediment metagenome | isolation source: marine sediment core GS10_PC15, 163 cmbsf | place: Arctic Ocean: Southern Knipovich Ridge | collected 2010 | reverse complement strand
TAAGGAGAAGTATCATGGATATGGCAAAAGAATGGGAAATCTCCTGCTTCGAATGGCAGCAATTACCCAATCAGGTATTTGGCTACGGGCTTAACCTTTTGCCACTCTGTGGCTTTAAGTTCGAAGTTCCACTCGTGAGCGACTCCCAAGCGACTGACTGGCGACTAATCAACGATATTGAAGAAATCATCTCGATGTATAAGACCTTCCAATACATTCACTTACATCCCCATTCCCAAAGGTCTCCTATTCCCCAACGAGCGATTTTCTCTATGGGTAGAAGCACTCAGGAAATGTGCTTCAGGAAAATGAATTGGAATTGTTCTTATTTGGAAAGGAATATTATGACGAGTCCATTATCAACAACGAGAAACCCCTATTGGAAAGACCCCAAGAACAGCACCATATATACGCCCGATTATGTTTGCAGGTTTCTTTATGACATTATCCATCCAGTGATCAAACCGAAAGTCATCTTGGACCCTGCTATTGGCAGAGGTGCACTTGTAAGATTGTGGCAGAAGACATGCAACATAGTCGGTGTTGACATTGATCATAACTCCGAGAGATATGCCAATGAATTTATGTGTTCAAGATTTGAAGACATTCAGGCGTGGAGTCTTTCGTATCCAGATATGGTGATCTGCAATCCTCCATTCAACGGGGCAGATGGACACAAGTTGTATCCTGAAGTATTCCTTCGACACATCTTAAGGCTTTTTGGGGCTACCATTCCTGTCGTTTTGTTTGCTCCTATGGGATTTCGTTTGAATCAGAGAAAAAAGAGCAAACGGTGGCAGTGGGTTCGGGACAACGGTCCAGAAATTACAAGCATTGTGTCATTACCATTGGACGTATTCGATAACGTGCAATTTCACAGTGAGATTCTGATGTTCAATATTCCGACCGTCAAACCTCATTACTGGTTAGATAGAAACTATATGGTTGCTTGATTTAGAGGCAAAATTATGAATAAGGAGAATGATAATGGCTAGGAAAACTCAAAGAATTTTCGAGCTGGATCTCAACAAAGAAGTTGCCAAGGCGAAGGCGAGAAACAAGGCGTACGCGGAAAAACTGGCTAAAGCCAAAGCACCCGCTAAAAAACCTGCTCAGGGCAAGGGTAAGGGTAAGGACTGAGGTCATAAACATGAATTACCAAGGGACAAATCAGGCAACAAATACTAGGACAGCACAACTGTCCAGTCCTGGCCCCTACCCCGACCTTATGACGGAGCAAGAGCTTATCACCTACCTCCGCATCCCCGAAGTCAGCACCGCCCAGGACTATCACAACGTTGTGAATAACCTCGTAAAGATGCACGACCTACCCCGTATCAAGTTGTGCCATAAACGCCTATACCCACGGAAAGCAGTGTTGCAGTGGATCGAAAAACAGACCATCAGATAAAGTCCTTGACGGACGAAGCAAGTGCGGACATTACTGGTCCCCCTAATAAGCAGAATAGGTAGTAGGTATGAGAAACAAGAAACAATTAGTCAGGTTATGGAAACGACCCTCGAAGGATGGACGCTCCTACACCTACTACCTACGCTACCACAACCTGGACAACAAAGAACGGCTCCAGTCCTTGGGCCATGCCGACCAACGTAAAGCAGAGAAAGAGAGGCTTGCCAAGGAGAAGGAGCTTCGTATGGAGTTCTGCCCGCCTCAGTCTATGAGATTATCAGAATTTCTTAATGACTGCCTCAGAAGGTCAGGCAATCAGATCAGACCCAGCACGAAAACGGAGTATCGCCAAGCCATGGAGCATTTCATCAGGACTGTCGGCAACATCGACTTCCAGGACGTAACACACCGACATGGGGAGCAGTTCCGACAGGCCTGCCTCGACCAGGGTAATGCAAAGAACACAGTAGGTAAGAAGATCAGGCAGTTGAAAGCCATGTTCGAACTTGCCGTCCGTAGAAAGCAGTTGGATGAGAACCCGTTCCAACACGTCCGACCACCCAAAGTATCGAAGAAAAGGAAGATAAGAACCTACTCTGATTTTGAATGTGATCACATGCTCAGAGCAGCATCGGAACTCCAGAAGGACCACATCCTGGAGTGGGACCTGGCCATCACATTAGCACTCACCACAGGTATGAGAAAAGGTGAGCTTCTCAATATGGTCTGGTCAGACATCGACTTCTCAGAAATGACAATAGAAGTCACTCCCAAGGGCAACACCGATGAGACCTGGGAATGGCTTATCAAAGATACTGATGAACGAACCTTGCCTCTGACTGAGGACGTTCTCCAACTGCTCATTGCTCTGCAAAACAGAAGACCACCGCATTATCCCTACGTCCTGGTCCCACCCAAACGGTATGACAGAATCCAACTCATACGACAGGGCAAACCCAGGGGTAGGAAGAAAGTCTGGACCTACCAGGATGCCAGGAACAGTATCGTCAATAACTACAGTGATATGTTCAATGCAATCAGGGAGAAGGCAGGAATTAAGACAGGGACATTTCATGATCTCCGTAGGACTGCTATTACGAACTGGTTCTACTCAGACATGGAGATTACTGAGGTTATGAAACTTGCAGGTCACTCCAAGTATGACACTACACTTCAGTATTACTTGGCAGTCAAAGACGACCTCGTTGACAAGGCCCGGAGGGCCGTCAGGCACAAGGTTAGTAGGGAGATGTTGGAGAGATGTTTGGGGAGAGAATAACAATTACACTTCAATATCAAAGACAATACATGTGGATTCATATTATTACAAAGATACATATTCCAACCGAGGGGGCCTCGTATACGCACTAGACATTCATGTGAGATTCAGAACACGATCTCTACCCCAGTACGGGTTACTTAGCCTAATTCGAATTTTCCATGCACGTCGGCAGAAAATCGCTTTCTTAAACGGTTTAAGTAGATGTTTCCTGTAACCATCGCATATCCTCTTGGCACTATCTTCGCTGCAAGCCAAATTCATGAAAAAAACGAGTTCATTCTTTCGGTAACTGAATCTCTCAAAACAAATCTGATTGATCCTCTTGTATGACGGCTCTCTTCCCCAGTTGTGAACACCATCACAAATACCCAAGAGAACAAGGAGGGGATGCATCTCAAGCCAAGTCTTGGGCATTTCAAAATCCTTTTCTTCATTTGAGAGCTTTATTTTAGATGTCCAGCCGTGATGGTAAGCCACTGCCGTTGTAACAACATTTTTATAATAGTGAGTTTTGTCGGAAATCAATGACTTATTTACCCGTTCCCAGAGTTTCGTAGATGAGCTATTACTTTTAACCTTCTTTCTCAGCTCAATCTCCAAGGCTATGCCAGCTAGAGTATCATGTTTGGCATGCCTTGTTAGAAGGCCACAAAGAGTCTGATTAAATCGATGAATGCTCCCTACGCCAACATTGTTTATTTTGCGTCCTGACAATTCTTCCATCTCAACCAAGTGTTTTGCAACTGATCCTATATTCCCGAGAACATGGGGAGTATAGAAATCATTTGAAGCAACATCATCATTGGTCTTTCTTGAAGAACTGTTTTTCTTTAAGTCACCGCGAAGCAATTTATCAAGCGTGCCCACTATCTTGGGAGTCTTCTCCAGGACATAAAGAGCATCGTGGGAAAAAACAATGACCGTCCACATAGAACACAATAATCCCAAGTCCGGGCACAATATAGATCCGGTATCAACTCCTTTACGTTCCGCAAGTTTTCGCAGATTGCCTTCAAACTGCCTCAGGACAAAATGACCATAACCAGATGCCAATGCAATAATACCCAGCATGTAAACACTAATGATGTGGCGGAGATGCTCTCGGTAATGTGTGACATCCGAGAAAAATAGTTCGCCTTTGCCGAGATGTTTTAGCCAATTCAGTAAAGGCGTCGCGTCTCCATATACTAGCTCTATTATTTCGTCAATAGACACAAGACCTTGCTTGGCCCCATTCAACATATTGTTTAGGCGATACAGGAAATGCAAGAGTGACTTAGTCAAGCGATCCTTCTTTTCGTCATCGGAAAAAGTCCTGGAAATATCATTGACAGCACATAGGTACTGGCTTCTTAGGGAAGTGTCAAAGAAATAGGAAAACTCTTTCCGCACATTTTTGAGAACTGGGCCAAGTAGTTGTTTCGATGCCCTCAGCCCCATATAATCCACCTTAAGGCGACATCTCTTGTACAACCTTTCAGCAATTAGATCGACGGCTTTCTGTCTTTCGCTTGGCATAACACTTCCAAGGATGCCATCCTTATCAGGGTGTGCCAGAATAATGTCACCTATCACACGGTCTATTCCAGGGAATTCATCTTGCGGACGGTAATCCTTACACAAAGGAATATGAATACAGGAAAGATACCCCAGTTTCTTGTCAAGCTGCGGATTTATTGAACCCGCGGATTGTGATTCCGCAGCATAACCAGATCTCCTATTCGTCACTGACCAACGAAGATATCCATCAAGTAATGGCAACTCTTCCAGACGCATTTCATGATACAAGTCCTGGTCCCCTTCAAGGTAAGATTTGAGTGCGTCTAGGTCAGCTTTGTCTTGCTCATCATTTTCATTGAATCCAGTCCAGAGCATTGTTTCATTACTACTGTCGTAATCCAAATAATAGACGTTGCTCAAATCTAATGCACTATCACGCATAGAGTTCAAGTCCCGCAACACACTGGCAATAACATCCTTCATATTCTTCCGGATCTTGGAACGCAACTTATACACCTTGTGAGAATACTTACGTAAAAGCGTCTTCATTATTTGGTCTTGTTTCACTCCACATTCCTTCCGTTTAGGTTAAGGTAATCTCTGTCCACTCAAAAAGGAGAAGATAATACTGCTCAAGTTCTTCCGCTCAGCCACAAACTTCTCGACTAGCAAGTCATATGCTTGATTTTTTGGTAGTTTTCGCTCCCCCTAATTGACATATCATTAACATCGTTCAACAAGACTCTAACATCTGCAACATGAGTAACATCTATGTGCATTAAGCATTCGACCATATGTTCAGCAACGCTAAGGACGATATTACTCCATTCCTCCAACAACATGGATTGAACAGAGTCCTCCGCGTCAAAAATCGAAAAATAATCCCTGAGCAAATGTGCGACAACTACACTAAGACCTGTTCTTGCAATCTTTAGATTTACCGCCTGCTCAGAGTAGATGTCCTCATCCCGTATAGCCAATATGCTTTCAGGAAGCGTAAGTCTGTTTGTCAAGCATTTGGGATTAACACAAACAACATACCTCTTCAAGAAGTCTATGTTTTCCTGTAATTCTTCTAAAGAAGAATTTTGGTGGAACATGATGAAACCGATTGTTGAATGATGCATGAGTTCCAATTTATGGAGTATCTCAAGAGCATGGATGTTCTGTTGAACTGTTGTACCCTTGTTGAAAAAATCCAACGCCGTCTGCACTCCAGATTCAATGCCTATATTAACTCCATCAAGTCCAGCCTCGCTCAGTCGTCTGAACAAAGGCAAGTGAACCGTTTCAGCAGTACAGGATATTCTAAATTTCAACGAAAGCCCCCTCTGGATTATCTCATCTGCTATCTTGAATGCCCTCCGTTGGCCCGCCAGTCCTGGACCTATGAAAGTCGCATCTTGGAAATCCACACATGAGACCCCGTATACTTTGTGCAGGTACTCAAGTTCATCCACGACCTTGCTGGGACTGCGAGATCTCCATGGGCCGTGAAAGTCGTGATTCGTACAGAATATGCAGTTCTTGTGACAGCCTCTGCTGGAGACGACTGAGACAACATACTTTCGTTTCTCCAATAGGCTTGGCAAGCAATCCCTTAAGGCAACAGGCAATCTCTCTATATCAGGCCTTCGTTGGTTTGGGGTGGTTTCTACCTTTCCGTCTTTGAAATATGAAATCCCGTTAACACCCCTCCAGTCCTCTCCAGCTTCAATTCTTTTGTATAGATCGGCAATAGTCTGTTCGCCCTCATACATCACGACACAATCAATCACTCCCGAAGACAAGATGTTGGCGTTCGCATAAGTGGCTGCATGTCCTCCTACGACTATGAACAGAGGCTCACAGAGCCTCGTTCGAACGTCATGTACCAAGTCAATAGCCCGTCTAATTTCCGAATAGTCCATTACGCTAATTCCAAAGGCTCTCGGACTATGTGCCACTATACGCTCAATCAGAGAGTCGTGTGACAACTCTTCGATATCGGCATCCACAATTGATGTGTCGAATCCTTGGCTTCGCAGGCTCGCACCGACATACAACAAGCCCAAGTTCTCTGCCTTGGTAATGTGCTCCGGATACGCTACGGCGTCATTGCGTGGAAGTCTGACCAGAATCGTTCTCATGACGGCATACTTCTAGCAACAGGGTGCTGACGAATATCAGGCACTCGTTCATTGTTGAACTTAGCTTCTACGCTGCTGCACATGACAACCTGATCGTAGGGAGCGGTAACTTCGTCTAGTTGATCACATAGATCCCCAACACGGTCCTCGTCAGAGTCCAAGATTGCCTTGATGGACTCTGCCAGATTGCAGTAAGTCGGTTTATTCATCTTAAAGTCCTCTATTAAATAAATGCTATGCAGCCTTCACGTACTCTGGCGGCAGTCTCACTGCAAGGCCTTCTTCCTGCGAAAGACATCATGCAACGAAGGCTCATCTGAATTCCCTGGAATTAGAGGGGTACTTAAACTCCTCGACACAATTGTACCAAGGAAATGCATGCCCAAAAATAGAGCGAGCACGCCACCTTAAGCTCTTTCTGCAATTGCTTAGTGTCAGAATCATTTCCTCAATCTGCTTGGCCAGTTTGTCTGCATCCGAAGATTGGCTCTGAGTCTGGGTATAGTATAGCAAGCGACGGCAGTTAGCCAGTATTATTTCGAATAACCCCCAATCGTCACCGCAGGCCTGAGACAACACCTCGGCATATCGGCCTACAGGATGCCCAATTGGGTAAGCTCGCAGCAGCCAAATGATATGTTGAAGGCCCTGTTCTTGAATTGATATCTCCTGCATCTTGGTTAGAAAGATATCCCCAGGTGAAAGGGTTTGCTCGTGATAGTACATGCGTTTTCCTATCGTAATCGCACGGCACATTGTGAAAGGGTCCATGAACACGTCAAGCCTTTCATTGCGAAGAACGTAGCATTCTCTTGTCCCTCCACTACACATTGACACTTCTGGGATCTCCTTGCCACCCATACTAATCACAGATTCGGCTAGTCCCTTCGCACCTCTACGCTGCACTATAAGATCTATGTCCCGAGGTGTGAATTCGGCGGTTGCTGAGATGCCTCTCTCCCGGCAAAGGAAAGCAATGGCTGCACTTCCAAGGAGACGGGCCACAATGCCAGATTCCTCCAGACGTGCCCTCAGATCCTCCCAGACAGCTAACCAGCGGTGGTTTATTGAGTTAGATGGAACTATACTCATGTAGCCTCTATTCTCCGAAAACGTATATCCATTCCGCCATAGATGCTTATGAGATACCCTTGCAGTATGCCAGTCCAGTACTGCGAGCCAGGGTTACACACAGGAATCCCGTTCACCGAATCTACGCCACATCGCTCATGTATATGTCCATGAAGTCCCAGAGCGATGCGGCCGGATTCAATTATTGACCTAATGCTCTTGGAACCCACATGTTTCTCAACAGGTAGAAGAGCTTGCCTTCGAATCTCAAGCCTTGGGTCAATTTCCGCGGCAATATCCAAACTCGTCCCATATGGTGGGGCATGAGATAAGAGGTAGACAGGATCTGAGCGGCCACAATGCTTGAGGCTTTCCAACAATCTTTCATAGATTTCCTGCTCTGAGCACTCTCGGTAGGTATGCCAAGGGCTTGGGGGAATATAGGAGAACCCTATCAGACAAATGCCTTGCCACCTTGATGGTTGCTCGGATATTACTGTAACTCTGGGATGGTTGGTCCATCTGGCTAAGCAGTCCTCAACCAATACGGGGTCGTCATTCCCAAGACCCAAGATCAAGGCGAACGTGTGTGAGGTGGCCAACTCCGTGGACAGCCAATCATTCAGACGCCTAACTCCAGCTTCGACGACACTCTTCTCTGTGATTGTGTATTGAGCATCTAAGTCATCTACAACATAAGCTCCTTTTTCAGATATGAGTGCCTTGGCTTTCTCTTTTTCGAGGAAGTTCTTGATGTTCCGCTGAGACTGCCCTTCCTTCTCAAGCCAAGTTCCATTATCCAACGGGACGTAGCGAACTAACCTTTTGCCCAGCCAATCCCCTCCAACTACGAGAGCATCACACGACTGAAGAGCAGCCAATCTACAAGCTTTTTTCCACACAGATGTCGATCCGTGCAAGTCGCTCACATACAAAAGTCTCTTGATGTTCTTGTCCATTCACAACACATTATAAACTGTTAATCTTTGTTAACCGTCTTCAGCATCAGGAGGCAGGGTAACGTAGACTGTGGAATCATCTTCTCCCGTTTTAGAGGTCTTCAGTGATTGGTAAGTGATCATAATAGCAATAATTGCCAATATTACCAGTAACCATGCTCTTGTTGCCCAACTCAGCCCGTTGAGTGTCAGAAATATGAACAACCAACCTTCTACGAAAACGACAATGCCCGCAAGTGCAAGAACTGGAATGCCAAATATCTTTATTCTGACAACTGGCACGTCGAGCGATTCATGCTGTCGGCAAGCATAGATAATTGCTCCCAGTCCATAGAGCCAGACAAAAAAGTAGATGAGAAAGTTAATTGTACCGAGGACTGCAGAGGCATGATAGGCATAAAGGGCACATCCCAAGATTGCAGTGCATGCCGTCGCATGCATCGCCACAGTTGGTGATCTCCATCTCGGACTGTAATATGTAAATGCTCTGGGCAATTGGCCATCCTGGCCCAAGCTAAACAACAACCGTGAGATGCCCAGAAAAAAACCTGGCATGGTGTTGACAAACCAAAGAATCAAACATACAGCGAGGAGTACAGCAAGAGCCGTGCCCCCGAGGATAGATATGAGATAGAAAGGTACAGATGGCTCAGGTGGAGCGAATCCCATTATGGCTTCAAGCTCGGCAAGATGATTGCTGAATAGATATGCGTAAGAACCAGGAAACTCTGGTCCCAAGGCTTTGTATGTGGCAGCGGCGAATACAATATAGAGTGCCCCCAGAATGGCCCATCCAAGAATGTATCCTACGAACATTGATCTACGAACTGACCGCACTTCTCCACTGACGTAGGCGGCCATCTCCACGCCACCGAAAGCCCAGAGTACCACAAGAAGCAGGCTAAAAGTATTTGGCCATGACAGCCCTTCTGGCGAGAATCCCTTGTCACTTGCGAGCTGAGTTATCTGTGTTGTAAGCCCCTCGCCCCAAGTGGACTCAAAGGCTGAAGAAAAACCTGCTGGAGATGTGCTTAGAAAGATGACTATGGCGATTCCGCTGGCCACTATTGGGACCACATAAAGAGTTCTAAGAAGGGGGCGGAAAATGCGTAGTCCAAAAGAACTGAGCAACCAGAAAAACAATACCCAGATCAATCCACCTACGAAGACCGCATGTTCGTTTGACAGCGTTTGGGCCAATCCAGACAAATGCCGATGATCCCCTGTTAACGCAATCGTGTTGAATAGTGTAGCAAGAAGCTTGGTCACTATGCCACCGAGAACACCTATAGTCAGTGAGTATCCAAAAAACAACATTATCGCAGCAATGAATGCTACGCGAGGATTAACTGTTCTGCTGACGAAGACATACATACTTCCAGGTCTAGGAGATGCGGCCGAAGCGGCAGCAACAACAAAACAGACGGGGAGAAAAAGCAATGTGCCGATTAGAAAGGCAAGCCACATGGAACCTCCGGGATATGCACCAGCCTTGGAAACGCTGTAGTATAGGATTCCGGAAGCAGCAGGCGTGGCAACAACCATGAGTACAACGTCAAATGCGGTAAGATGCCTCACCAAACCTGAGGTAGTTCTTGGAGTCGATTTATCTTCTGCCATGATCACTCCTTTTCTTAACGGTTCCAAATCCTTTAGTTTCACACGGTATTATTACCATGCTGATGGGAACAGTCAAGCAGTTATCCATCTGGGCCTCAGGGCCTGTTTTGGGGAAGGACTGGCCAAATAGCCGTAAAATGCAACGCGGAGAGCCTTGCTTTGCCTCATACATAACCATGGAGTTCCATTTTGTCCGGCAATGCCCCCCCTCCGCTCCGGCCCTCCCCAAGACCCACGGATTCCGAGTAGTTCGACAGGGGAAGGCAGCAGGCCTGCTCCGCAGGAGAACCCCACTCCTCCCCCTCCCCAATCCGATGCTCTAATTCCCGTCCAGCAAGGGGCAGGTGATCTGTTATAACAGATCATTTCAGATCACCACCCATTTTTGAGGGGTAGGCAAAAAATAAGTCCTCGTAAGTGCTTTACTCACAAGGACTTATGAACGAGGCCGAAGGGACTCGAACCCTCAACCTTCGGATCGACAGTCCGATGCTCTAACCAGTTGAGCTACGGCCCCGATACTGGAATCGACTACTATAGGAACCCGCGGGGGTCCTGTCAATATCTTTTGCACGGAAAACACAGTTTTTCCACCTGTTTATCGGCTGGTATGAGGGTTGTCTTGACGACCGACTTTGTCAAATTGAACCGGGCGCTGCTGCCGGGCGTAAAAGTGAGGGTAAGTCGGACAAAAGGAGCGGCTTTGATTGCAAATTTTCTGATTTGCACCATTCACCGATTCATGTATCATCTGGCGGACCCCTCCAAATGAGGCGAAACAGGTACAGGAGCAATGAGGCGCCAATGAGTGTCATGCAGGACAAAATGCGGCTGGTCGAAATAGTGGACGTTGATCCGTTTCCCGGCAGGGATAATGAGGTTTCCGGGCCAGGCAAGCAGGATTTCCGGTTTCCGGATCACATAGGGATACTGCCGATCCGAAGCGCTGTAGCCTATCCGGGGACGGTCATGCCCCTTGCCATCGGGCGGGAAAAGAGCAGGCAGCTCATCGACGATATGATTCCACATGAGACCATTTTCGGTCTGGTCGCCCAGATCGACCCGGATATCGAGGAGCCGGGCCCGGACGACATTTACCGGGTCGGAACCGCCGCTTCGGTGCTGAAGGTCATTCGAATGCCCCAAGGCTCCCTTAACGTCATCGTCCACGGCATCACCCGGTTCGAGATAATCAAATTCACCGAAACTAAACCCTATCTCAAGGCCAAGGTCCGCATGATCGACGTGAAGACCCGCAGGACCAAGAAACTCCAGGCCCTGATCGTCAACGTTCGCGATATGGCAAGCCGTGTGATGGCGCTTAGCCCGAACGTGCCGGAGGAGGCGTCGATTCTACTCGATAACATTGACGATCCGTCGGCGCTGGCCGACTTCTTAGCCGCGACACTGAACATTTCCAACGCCGAGAAGCAGGAGCTTCTCGAGGAATATAACGCCCGCAAACGCCTCGAGAAGATATCGCTGGCATTAGCCAATCAACTGGAAGTGTTAGAGCTGAGCCACAAGATCCAGGGCGAGATTCGGGATTCTATCGACAAGAGCCAGCGGGAGTATTACCTGCAGGAAGAACTCAAGGCGATTCAGGCCGAGTTGGGGCAAGGCGACCGGCGAACGGAAGAAATAGCCGAACTGCGCGCCCGTATAAAGAAAGCCAAAATGCCTGACAAAGTCGAGGCGGAGGCGGTTCGTGAACTGGACCGGCTGAGCAGGATTCCGTTGGCTTCGCCGGAATACAGCGTGATCAGGACATACCTGGACTGGGTCTGCCAACTGCCTTGGGCAAGGCAGACCGACGATTCAATCGACATCGAAAAAGCCGAACGCATCCTGAATCGAGACCACTACGGCCTGGTCAAAGTTAAGAAACGCATTCTCGAATTCCTTGCTGTCCGAAAGCTCAATCCCACGGGCAAGAGTCCGATACTCTGTTTCGTCGGTCCGCCCGGAGTCGGCAAGACCAGCCTGGGCCAATCGATAGCACGGGCAATGCACAGGAAATTCATTCGCATTTCGTT
>SDBS01005798.1_pt1 | contig 12013 bp, 7 predicted proteins | sample 2277091 | NCBI WGS metagenome assembly SDBS01 (sample SAMN10404972, study PRJNA504765) | marine sediment metagenome | isolation source: marine sediment core GS10_PC15, 163 cmbsf | place: Arctic Ocean: Southern Knipovich Ridge | collected 2010 | reverse complement strand
CCCGTCGCCATTGACGCAACACCGGCGGCAATTCCCACTTTCGTCACCGCAGCCGTCACAGAAACCTGAGCCGCCGCCGCCTCACTCACTGCAGTCATCTTGCCGAACAGCACCAAAGCCGTCAGCAGCGACCCTCTCCCCAATCCCCGGCGAGACAATTGTTTGCCAAGCGCCTTCTTCGCACGGTAGAACAGAGAACGAACGCTAAACTCACTTTTCCCCATCGTTTCACCAATTTCGGCATACGACATCCCATCGTAGCATCGCATCGTCAACACCGCACGGTGTCTCGGTTCCAACTGGTTCATCGCAGCAAAGATAATCTGCTTGAGTTCCTGATTCACCAGGTTCGCCAATCCTTTGTGGCTCTCGCCGGGATGGTTGAGGTATTTCTCCTCCGACATAGGAACCTTCTTCTTGCACCAGTCCTGCCCGTAGTGCCGGCGAATCCGGTTAAACGCAATCCCATGCAGCCAGGTCCGAAACCGATCCGCCCTCTTCAACTTACCAAGAACCTTGAACATTTCCAGCATTACCTCCTGAAGAATATCCTGCGTAACCGCCTCATCCAACGTAACCCGAAACACATATCTGCGCAGAGACTCTCTCGCCAACTCAGCCAGGCGGTTCATGCTCGCCTCGTCGCCAAGTTGCGCTTTTTTCACCAAATCTGTATAGTCGAAGCTGCCGTCCATAACTCTGCTATCTATTAGTGCACGGTTTTGGCAAAAACGTGATGCACTTTTTTGGAAAAATTCCATTTTTCTTGAAAATTCTTCAAAATATGTGCCTGCCTCCTCCTCTCAGCCTCAATTGCGGGCTTTCACGGCAGGTTCCTCCGAACCTTCGACCCAATCGAGTTCATCGACCTGTGGGCGGCGAGATGCTTACTGCTCACGCTCGGGCAGACCGGTGGCCTTGCGGTAGTGAATGATCCCGTTCTTGAACGCGGCGTATCCGGGTTTCTCACTCCCGTCTTCGTACTTCAGGCCAAGTGACGTAAGATACTTCATGAACGATTCGTGCTGCAGCACCGCGGGATCCAGATATCCCTTCAGTGCCTTCTGCGTGGCCTCGTACGGCCAGTCCGTCGGGGCCAGCCACGACATGCCCGCTATCCGATCTTCCTTGCCGGCCAGCCATTCGAACAGGGCCTTTATAAATTGTACCTGTAGTTTGGGCGACGAGTCGATGTCGCGATGCGTCGCGCAGCCAATTTCAGTTATCAGTATCTTCTTGCCGCCCGCCACACGCAGCGCTTCATTTAGACTTCGCCCGAAGTACTTGTAGTGATTCTTGTCCAGGGCTTCTGCGGTAGGCGACTTTCCAAAAGCGCTGCACGGCGTATAATACGTAATCGCCATGTGATCGCAGTACGGTTCCACCTGTTTCCAGAAAGACTCTCGTCGCGAATCCACCAGCACAATGCCCACTTTGATCTTCGGCTTCAGTCGGCGGATCACCTTTTCCCCCTGCCGGAAGAACTCCAGGTAGTCGCCCCATTCGCTGTAGTGCTTGCCAAAATAGTTGTTCACCTCGTTGCCGATATTAAGATAGTCGATGTAGTCGCCATAGCGCGGCAGGAAGGCTTCGAGGTACTTTTGCCATCTTTCCAGCAAATACCGGTCATTGAACCGCTTGCCCTTGAGATACTCCGGCAGATGTTTCTGATCCATATGCACATTAGTAAAAGTGATCGAGACCTTGTACCCCCACTCCTTCACCTCTTTCAGATGTGCCTGGAATTTGTCATTCGTCGCTCCCGTCCAAACGTATTGGCCCGGCCGGGGTTCGAGCCATTGCGTAATCTCAACAATGAAGTTCAGCCCCAGATCTTCGGCCATTTGCCGCGAACTTCCCTCTCGATACTTCGGCACATGGTTCAGCCCGATCGGTATTCTGTCCGAACTCTCAGACCCATCCATGCCCTCCTTATCTTGCCGCCCGGGTTTCTCAACGGACTGCCCTCCCGCACCTTCTTCCGCCCCGGCCGCTTCTGTCACGTCGAGACCCGAATAGACTAATTGCAGGTCGTCCACATAGACTCGAGAGTCGCCCGCGCCCGTGCCTTTGGTCTCCTTCACGGTCAAGGCTATGAACATCGCGTTGTCCGATGTCGCTACCGGCAGGGACGCCTCGAACCTCTGCCAACCGCCCAATCCACCGGCTACAACGGTATCGACATCGTAGCGAGTGAATGAATCATTGGCCAGGATCACTTGAACATGGAACCTCGGTTCCAGGGCAGACGTATTCAAAAAGCCTGAGAAACGTGCGGATGTGGCGCCTTTGGCCGTGTACTCTCGCACACTCGTAAGTATGAACGTGCTGGCATCTTCCAGAGTCTTGTCTTCTTTGACATTCCAGCCGATAGGATTCCAAATCAGACTACATGAACCGGTCCTGCTTTTTTCCCGGCTGACCGCAATCGCGTTGCCTCCGCTGTTGGACGTAAACCACGGGTAGCTTCCCATGACGTTATTGGCCGATTCAGTCAGATCACCTCTTTCAAACCCTCCGTTGGAAAGCACATTTCCCGAATCGTAAGCCAGCGTCTCGGACGCCGTCATTGTCCATAAGCATGCGACTAAGACCAGTCGGATCACTTTCATAATCTGTGGCTCCATATATAAACCCGGCATAATAATGCTGAACACTTACCACTGCAACAACCACTGGTCGACCATGTCGCTCAAATCGTTAAAATCAACGGCCCCACTGTCGTCAAAGTCCGCAGAACCTGGTTGCGCCCATTGGCTGGCCAGAATGGCAAAGTCTCGCAGGTTGACCCAACAGTCATCAGTCAGATCCGTACTTGGGCATAACCGCTGATAAACATAAGCTGAGCCTGAACGATCCCCGCCCGGATTATCATTGTTAGCTCCTGCAATTACAGTATCCTGGTCAATGGAAACAGAAAACCCAAACTGGTCGCCAAAAGAACCGCCGTCTAAATCCGTCAGTTTCAACTCCTCATTCCACTCAAACCCATTGCGATGGAAAACATAGGCACAACCGGATCTTCTCGCATGGGCGCCGACGATGACCAGATCTGAGCTGATTCCAACGGAATACCCAAATGCGATACCCTCAGTGGCGTCAGAAGCTACAATCTTAACTGACTCCGTACTGTCCACCCAACTGGCGCCGGGCTTTTCAAAAATATATGCCGAACCGGAATTGGTTCCTGCATCATCGTTACCCCAGGCTCCCACAATAGCCGTGTCGCCATTTATCGCAACTGACGAGCCAAAATTGTCAAAAGCCTCAGCATCTGACGCTGTCAGCTTTGCCTTCTGGAGCCATGGCGCACCTTCCTGAAAAATATATGCCGAGCCGGAACCGGAACCATTTACCGGGTCGTCATCACTAAATGCTCCGACGATGACCGTGTTACCGCTGACCGCAACAGAATAGCCAAACTGGTCGCCGGCAAGCCCATCAGACGCCCTTAGTTTAACCGTCTCGGTGTTGTCATCTTCCCATCCGGAAAGCGGTTTTACATAAACATACGCCGACCCGGAACCATTTCCTCTGTCGTCATCACCCCTGGCCCCCACAACAGCAATATTAGCATCAATAGATACTGATATACCAAATTCGTCGGCGTTCGCTGCATCTGACGCGGTTAGCTTGCCTTGCTCGACCCAGTTGCCGCCATCCAATTGAAAAATATATGCTGAACCGGAATTGCTCCCGTCATAATAAGCTCCTACAATCGCCGTCACTCCACTGATTGAAACGGAAAATCCAAATCGATCGAAGGCAGCCGTGTCGGAAGAGATAAGCTTGATCTCCTCTGTCCAGATACCGGAATCAGGGTCTCGCTTGAAAATATATGCAGAGCCGGAGTTGGCATTGTCGCCATCATCATACATCGGAGCTCCGACAATAGCCCAGTCTCCGCTGATGGAGACAGTCTTGCCAAATTCATCAAGTTCCGCAGCGCCGATAGCGCTCAGATAGGCTTGCTCCGGCCAGCTTGCTTCGCTGGACGCCGATAATGCCAACACTGCCAAAATGAAAACAATGCAGCACTTTACAAAAATGTTACTCTTGACCTTCATCTTCATCCTCCTTGTAATATCAAACCTTCTGCAACAGTAATCCCTCAACTCTCTTGGCTCTTGATTTTCGCCACATCCTTAAACTGACATTTCCCACCCAAACGCTTAACAAGCATATTTCTCTCCGTTCGACATCACCAATCTTACCAAATTCACCTTGAAAAATCAAGATCTTACTCCTGGTTCCTTGAAAGTCGACCTTCAGTTTGCGGTCAATCGTTCGCTGTCTTGCCAATCCTAATCTCACTGACAGCCAGCGACAGCTCCCCCCCGCCGACCGCCAAACGAAGATCAGCCTGGTTGCATCGATTCACAAAGCGGCAGTGCCCAAGTCGCATCGTCGCCGTCTTCCATTTGCCGCTGTTGCCCACCGCGACCGTTTCACCGCTTCGAAACGCCCCCTGCACAGACCCCTGCAGCGGATCGGCGTTGTCGTATTGAATCTGGAAGCCGTCGCAGCCGTCGTCGAGATAACGCACCCGAACTTCCAGCGTCGCATCCGCATCGTAGACAAACGTGTCATCCACATCGAAATACAGGTAACGTCCATCGGAGATATCACTCGCCGCTGCAACCGCGCACGCGACATCATTAACGCGCATCTCTTTCCACACGCCGTCGCCGCCGCTCGGCCGTATCCTCACACCCTGCGAATCGTCGATCCGCCAGCCAACTTCGCGCGATTTCGTATACCGTCCCTCAAACGGAATCTGCACACCTCGCCGCCAAAGCTCGGCGTATTTCCGCGTCAGCTCGATATACGTTCGCCCATACTCCCGCGAGTGCGCGATATCCGTCCCCTCATGCCATTCGTTCCACGTCTCGACATGCACCATCCACGGCCGCCGCTCGCCCGACGACGCAAGCAGCTTACCCCAGCGATCCCGATACGTCTGCCCCTCACGACGGTCAACCACCAGCCGCTGCCGGCCGGGCACGGCGCTGTGATCGTAACCAGGCCCAATCGCCGCAACATGCCTGTCAATCTGCAGCGACACCGCACCGCCCCACTGGTATATCGCATCTCCCGTCCCTTGCCAGTCGCGATGCTTGACGATAAACGGCTCAACACCAAAATCCTTCTTGAATCGCCCGCGAACATAATCCATCACCGCCGGATCCTGACCCTTTGCAAACGACGCCGCATACAGAAACACAATCGGCTTCCCATCGACCCGCGCCCATTTCACGGACGGCACCATACTGAAGAAATCGCGCATCGCCGTATAAAACCAGTCCTTGCCGAAATCCGTCGACAGATCAATATGCACGCTCGCACCGCCGGCGCCATAGCCGTTATGACGAAGAATACTCGTATCATAAAACAACCCGATAGCCGGCGGCTTCCTGCCTTCTTTGAGCAGCGCGTCATGCGCGGCAACCAACGGTCCAATACCACGAAAAGACCACGCGCCGTATTTGCCGGGCACACCCCAGTAAACCGGCATAAGAAAATCAATTCCGGCATCGATCATATCCACCAACTGCCCCCTGTGCCATCCCACGCGATTGAAGCTGATATTGTCCATATCAACAGGATGCGTAGTCAGGGCATCGGTACCGTCGCCGTCAATAATATGGGCCTTGCTGTCAATATCGTACCAGTAAAAATAAGAAGTCCCCACAACAGGCTCACCCCACTCAAACGCAGCCACCCCGGCATGGTCTGCCGACCCCAACCCGATATACTCACCCGGCGGCGACACATCACTCGCAATACGATCCGCCCCAAAACAAAAACCTCCACCAGCCGATACAAACATCACAACCCGCAAACAAACTACAAACCGGCTACACATCCCAAAACCTCCACACTATTCAGCCGCGGGTAACACCCACGGTCCCAACCCCCGCCAAAAACAAAACCGCGCCAAACGCGATTCACCAACACAATCTTAACTCCTCAATAGAGATTCGTCAATACCACTTCCCTCCTGAACCAGCCACCCAGGCCGGAACAATCAATCTGAATAATTCCTGAATCCTTGACTTCTAAAGGCCGAAGTGTTATAATGCTGATACACTTCAGGATGTGTGCATTTGCGTTTTAGCAGGGAGGGGATAATCTCAGCAATCGGCATCAGGACTAAAGGTATATCGGTATGACGGGGAGAATTGCAGCAAAGCTTGGTTTCACAGCCTTGTTGGCTGTATGTTTAGTCCTGCAAGGGGGCTGTCGCACAAATTCCGGGCCCCGTATGAGACAGGGAACATACTTTGGGTCGCTGGTCGGAATACGTTTCCCTGAACCTGACCGCCTGGGCAAACACCAATACAAAAAACGCCGGGGCGAAATAAATGGTCTCGTATATACCAGCAGAGGAGGGTTCCTTGATATTGGCCATGTGCGCGAGGCTGCAGATCGCACCGCGTATATCGTGGGCATCGTACACGAAAAGCTCGATAAAAACGAAACCGACTTTTCGTTCAAGGTGATAGAGCCCGCAAGGTATTTCGTTACGATCGGATTCCCGAAATCATGGGACAGCTTGGACGAAAACCGTAAGCAAAAAATTATCACAGACATTTCGATCAGGCTTGGTCAGTACCTGGGCCAGATAACATTAATCTGGCATGAAATGGTGACCTGGTTTGGATACACGTCCACCGCATTTTTCTCGGAACATATCTCTGCATTCTCATGGGAAGACCCCTACTCCGATCTTCTCGGAACCCGCCTTGCTACTTTTGCCCTGCGCGATACCGAACACAGTTTTGACGACGCCATGACCAAAGCTCTTGACAAAGAGCTACAAAGACTCGGTGTCCAGCCGGCCGCTGTCGCCAGACGGGCGGTGCAAAAAACAAAAGGCAAATGGTACAAAGGCGGGTCATATTTCTTTGCAAAAGTAACCAAGAGAAGCTTCGACACAGGCCGAGATGACGGCTTCATTACACCGTGGCTTGTTCCCCTGATTAACCCGAATTCACAGCCTGAGCCCTGCCCGGCGCCCAATCTGGATTTCCTTGCCCATTACGGATTCTCAATGGAACTGGAAATCGAGCCCAGGGAATGGCAAAAGAACGAGATACTCGCAATAACCGGCAAGCACAACCCTGCCAATCGCATCAAACCGATCATTCATTTTCCACTCATCATGGAACACATAAAAAAGGAAGCAATACACAAATACGGCCCCGATGTAGAAGTGCCCACTTTATAACGAAAAAAAGGCTCTCATCCAATAACCGCCGCGCAACTATTTAGGCACACACGCAGGGTCGTAAGGATATGTGTTACAATGTATCAGCCAGTTGCTTCCCATCGTCGCACAATCCAACATATCAACCTTGCAGTCATAGTTCAAATCCCCCCCCCAAAATCAAACGCACAACCTCTCACCCCAACTGATACTCTCATTGTTCCCCTTTCACCCCTGATCCAGCCAATAACCACACCCGCCCTTCCGCGATGATCACTTGCTGACAAATTCAATTTGACCGCTCTGGAGCAAAGCGAAATCGGCGAAATTAACCATCGAATCCTGATTGAGGTCCATCCCGCCGCACCAGTCCGAAGGAGAACAATCCATCTCAAGCCACATGGCTGCCAACTCATGTATGTCGTTTAGACCTGGAGTGATGATTCTAACCGTTGAAGTACCAAGGAAGATACTCCCATCGCTGAAAAAACCGTATACGGTCAACGAGTCCGGCCAATCGCTGGCCAGACTACAAATATCCTCACGTCGAAACGCCGCCTCAATCTCCACCAATTCATTCTCATTGACAAAGACATTCAAAGGGGCAGATTCAAAATTAAAGTCACGCAATACGGCCGGCCTGTTAGGATCTACGTCTGCAACAGTAAATTCTTCAGGCAAGGTGAGATGTGCTTTTACCCAGTTGCCTTTACTGCCGCAGTTCAGCGTGCGGGGAGTCAGTTTCATAGATACTTCCACCCCCTCCCACCACAGATGGGGATAGTCTCCCTGGGGAATGAACCAGCTGTCCTCAATTCCATTAACTGTCTCACCTGCAAAATCCCAACCGGCATCGATCAACGTGCTCAGTGTCTGCATCTCAGCGGTTGGCAGAGGAGTCCCTGCACCATTATCCGGCCCACCCGTTTCGATGTCCCAGAAGCAGTTAGTGATTGGACCGTAGCGATTGCGTCCGCACAGGCCGCCGAGATACCCAGAACCATCACCCCCGGTTACCGAGCCGGTGGCGTAACAGTTGGTGATTGTGCCGTAATTCCGTCCGCACAGGCCGCCGAGACGGTCATCGCCGGTTACCGAGCCGCCTGAATAGCAGTTGGTGATTGTGCCATAGTGATCGTATCCGCACAGGCCGCCGAGATGGTCATCACCGGTTACTGAGCCGGTGGCATAGCAGTTGGTGATTGTGCCGTGATGGCTATATCCGCACAGGCCGCCGAGATGGTCATCACCGTTAACCGAGCTGCCTGAATAGCAGTTGGTGATTGTGCCATACGTATTCCGTCCGCACAGGCCGCCGAGATCGTCATCTCCGCTTACCGAGCCAGTTGCATCGCAGTTGGTGATTTTGCCGTGATAGTTATATCCGCACAGACCCCCGAGCCAGTCCCCGCCGCTTACCGAGCCGGTGGTATAGCAGTTGGCGATTGAACCATACGAATTCCATCCGCACAGGCCGCCGAGCCAAGCCGAACCGCCCCCGCCAGTGATATTGATGTTTTCCATTCCGACATTGCTTACGAAATCGGTTATTTTGCCGAACAAGCCGAGGTAGTCATTGCCTGACCCTGCGGTATCGATAGTAATATTACGGATGACATGGCCGTCACCGTCAAAGATGCCGGCAAACAAATTACCTTGAAAATAGGCTGTGCCCTCCGTATCCGGTGCAATAACAGCAGTGGTATATGGCCTGCCTGTCAGGTCGATATCACACGCCAGCCTTGTATAAACGCCGCTTGCCCAATAAGTTGCCGCATTTACCGAATCGGCAAACTCATCAAAATCCGCCAGGTCCTCTATCAGGTATGGGGCACCCTCTGTCCCACTGCCCGGCAGATCACCACCTGCTGCCCAAAGTGAAGTGGAACCAACCATAACTACCATTACCAACAATCTGCTAATCGTCCTCATTTCTTTCGCTCCTAAACAGTATGGTTGTGCGCCATTCGCCTGATCCTCCGTCCCGCTGCATCCGCAAAGATGATATAGTGGAATCTCGTACGCTCAGTATAGTAGAACACTTAAGTTAGCAAAAATCAAGAGGTCTTTGGGAAGTTTCATCAAAATGGGCATTTTCACCTGTACGAATAGGCCGGCGCCGGATTATCCGCACCTGTTCTTTCTGCTGTTAGCCCGAAAGCGAAAAACGCAATCCTCATGAATAAGCAGTCCTCGTAAAAACAGGAGTTTTGCAGAAAGCTTGAAAGACCCCGAATATTTGCCGCAAAAGACAGTATCTGTCTACTGGCCGATATCAAACCCGTATTTTTCTACCGCTTCTTTTCTGACATGTTCCATGATCGCCGCAAAATGCCTGCGCGGTTCAAGCGGCCCTTTCGTTCCGGCAATCTTGCGCATCTTCCGGTCGGCACCATGGGCAGAACTGATTGTATATTTCATTTCAATGCCGTATTTCTCCAGCGAATCGAGAGCAGGAACCGCATAATCGATCGGCTCGGCATCGGAGACTCCCGGTATTAATGCGGGACTGACATAACCGTCATCAAAACCGGCGTCCACGTTTCTTCTCGATACGCCTGAAAGAGTCAGCCCTGCCTCGAACCACTTCCCTCTGACGGAGTTTGTAACTCTTATCGCCTCGGCTCTTGGCACTGCACCTAAAGTTTTCATCTCTTCGTCCAGCAGCCTTGTCATCGCCTGATTATAGTTCCGGTCCGGATCCTGCACCGCTTTCATTGCAAGCGTCGCCCCGACAAGATTCGAATAAATATCATCCCACGAAAAAGCCGAATAAAACTCCGGCATAAGCATAAATCGTGTGCCGAACCACGTAAGCATTTCATGATACAATGTCGAATTATATCCGACAGCCCGGCCCACCTGCAGTGATACCTCTGTAGCAATACTCGTCTTTTCCTCGACGCTCAAAGTGTCCCAGTTTTCAGGATACGTAAATTCAATCTTATTGGAATAGCGCTCAAATGCCGGACTCACGGAGAACTTCTTTTTGCCCTTCAATAGTGCCGAACGCGAAAGATCATACGCATGTTTGGAAATATCGGCCGCCCCTCGCACATGATCGATATCGATACTCCCTCCCCTTTCGGTATAAACAATCCCACTCGCTTCACCCACGCCGGGCCCATAGGAATGACTGCCCAATCGCGAAGGATCAGGAAAAGGAACGCCACCCGTCGTCGGACTATACCCCCACCGCGGCCGAGGCCCGCCAATCCCGCACCCGCCCACAGCGATCATCACTAAACCACAAACAATCACAAGAACAGTATTCTTAAAAGTGGAAAAAGAATTCCTCTCAGCCTTCCCTGTAATTCTTCCTGAACTTCTAATCATGTTTCTAATTCTCCGGTAATTCTAAAACGCCTGCTTCATCGCGATAAGGAACTAAATACTAATCTACACCAAACAGAGTGTCAACATGGAATCCCGAAGGGAGTCTACCCGCCGCAGGAGGGCCTCTGGAGGACCCCGAAGGGCCGTAGCGGAGCAATCCACTTGAATACCATCGCCGACATTTTACAAAGAATTTACTTTTTTTGTCAACCGGAGGCGGTGTATAATTGTCAGATACTGAGAGACAGGTACTAAAACGAAAAGGAGAAAATTATGTTTTCTAAGCGTTTAGATGGAAAATCCTGTTTTAGAGTAATGGCTGTGGCAATTATGGCGGTTTTGATTGGGGCCGGTTCTGCGATTGCTTTTAGCGGAACCGGGTTCGGGACAGAAGACAACCCATATGTAATCACAGATGTTTTCCAGCTTCAGCAAATGCAGGATGAGTTGGATGCTTATTATATATTGGGCAATGATATCGATGCTTCCAATACGGTAACCTGGAATGACGGAGAGGGATTTGAACCGGTGGGTACTTGGACACGTGATAATATCAGTACGTTCAAAGGAATAATTGATAGTAAAGGATACTTGATAGATGGTTTGTATATAAATAGAATTGAAGGCGACTTTCAAGGCCTGTTCGGAGCTTTGTGGGGTGCTGCGGTCAAAAATGTAGCTTTAACAAACGCAAAAGTTACCGGCGATACATTCATTGGAACTTTAGCTGGCTTGGCATATGAATCGGTTATCACACATTGTTGGGCAACAGGAAACGTTGCATTGAAGTCGGGCTCCGCTGATTCCAAGTCGGGTGGTCTGATTGGGACCGCTGGCTCCGGCACGCAGATAGACCAATGCTTTTCAGGTGTAGATGTTAAGGCCGGCAGTCGAAGACAGGTGGGCGGATTGATAGGATATTTTGCAGGAAGAAACTATTCCCCCGTCGCAACACTCACTAATTCCTGGTCGTATGGCACTGTAACGGGTAATGGCGCCAAACAAGGTAATCTGCTTGGAGATGCCGATGGCTCTCGTGTAGATAGATGTTACTCTTGCGGCAAAGGCAAGGCTTTGATCGGTTTCAACTGGAAAAATCCTGTCATCACCAATTGCTATTGGGACAAAGACGAAGGTGCTTCATCCAGTTCACGCGGGGGCGCCGGCAAAACCACCGCCCAGATGTCGCAGCAGGCCACTTTTGTCGATTGGGATTTCGATAAGATTTGGGCTATAGATAAAGAACAGACCTATCCATATTTCAAATGGGATCTCCCATAGTACACGATACAACCAATTCGCCCCCCGCCGCCGCCACCAACCGCAGGGGCAACCCTTGCCGTTGCCAACCGTAGGGGCAACCCTTGCGGTTGCCCTGAATAAGAAAACAAAGCGACCTGTCGCGTCGTAGCAACGCGAAGACGGAAGCGCTTCCAATTCGTTTAGCCCCAGGGTTCGCCTGGGGTC
>SDBS01005797.1_pt1 | contig 12013 bp, 12 predicted proteins | sample 2277091 | NCBI WGS metagenome assembly SDBS01 (sample SAMN10404972, study PRJNA504765) | marine sediment metagenome | isolation source: marine sediment core GS10_PC15, 163 cmbsf | place: Arctic Ocean: Southern Knipovich Ridge | collected 2010 | reverse complement strand
AGAAGTGTGAAATATGAAGACATCTACTTGAGAGGGTATGAAAGCTTGAAAGATGTAAGGCAAGGCCTAAAAAAGTATTTTGAGTTTTATAACGAAAAGAGGCCTCACCAAGGGCTTGAGTATAGGACACCGGCGGAAGTTTATTTTGAAAAATAGACTGGATCGCCGCCGCGCGCGATCCCCCCATGGGGGGATCTGGGCTTCTTCCTTCGGTAGTCAAAGGACTGTATGCTCGTGGCTACTGTTAGGAAGGAGCTGTTGACATCATAGTCGGTGGTAGTTTTCCGGAAATCACGACCTCTTCCTCATCTACCTGGTGAATTTTGGAAATGAGGTCGTTCATGATCTCTTCTGCAAGATCATCGAATATCTTTGCATATTTATTAAACTCAGGCCAAAGGATTTGGTCCATAAAGGGCTTGCTGACCCAGGTCATCGTAGTGGTGTATTTTTGACCTTTGTAGCGATAAGTATGAAGCCCGTGCTTACAACAGACAGCTACGAAAAGCCTTTTCTTCCATGGGCTGTTCACTCTTATGCTGTACTCACTGGGTTGAGCTGAGATTTTTTCTTCAAGACGTTGCTTAGCAAATTCAGCTGCTTGACGTTCTCCTTCACTTTTGGTTCCTGAAATAAGAGCTTCGATCTTTCGGATTTTATTGGATAAGTCCATAAGTCACAATGAATGGCTGGAAATCGAGAGTTTATAGTGCTCAAGGATTATGCACAAGGGAACTCAAAAAGTGGTTCTGAAAAGGTTGTCGAAAAAAAATCATACTGCTAAAATTTTGGAAATTTAGAGCTCGCGGGTGCCTAGAGGCTGTCCACGAACTGCTTTCATCGCATGATAGGAGCAAAGAGTTTTCTCTTGATTAAGGAGGTCAGTATGATAGTTAAAACTCAGGGTAAATGTTTTGGCTGTGGAGAAAAATATACTCCAGTAAAAGGAAGAACTCATCTACTTAAGTGCACAGATGTTTTGCAATCTTTGCGCTCTGATGCTGAGCTATCAGAGGGCTACCTCATCCGAGTCTCTTGGGCTGAGTTACCCGATGCTTATTGGATGCTTATAGGTGTTCCAAAGAACCTCTCATTGTATATATTGGATGAATTTTTAAGAGATACGTGGCTTGAATGCTGTGGCCATCTCAGCATGTTTATCATTCATAAACGCTTCTATGCATCATATCCCGAGCCTGACAGTGATGACATGTCCATGGAAAAGCAGATAAGCCAAATTGTCTCTGTTGGTTTGAAGTTTGATTACGTTTATGACATGGGTTCATCGACAGATCTGAAATTGAAGATCCTAGGGACGATTGAAGCCTGTCCACAAGAAAAGGTGACACTACTGATGCAAAATGATCCTCCTTTACTTCCTTGCAAATCTTGCAAGAAAGAAGCACATATCATTTGTTCTTTATGTGGGGAAACAACATGTCAAAATTGTAGCGAGCGGCATTCTTGTGCTGTTCAAGAAAAAGACACTTACATGCTGATGCCTCTTGTCAACTCTCCGCGTGCGGGCATCTGTGGTTATGAAGGAAGTTCTCGTTCATGAAAGAATACTGCCTCCTCCTCAAACTGTGATTTTTGGTTTATTTTTTGAACATGGAGACCCTAATTTTGGTTTGATTTTTGAGCATGAAAAGACTAATTGACTGGCACTTAAACACTTGGAAAAAGGCGAAAAACGTAAGCCCTTGCTTTTAAAGGGCGCTCGGCAAGTTGGGAAAACCTACTCTATAAGGCAGCTGGGAAAACAATTTGAATCCCTAGTCGAAGTGAACTTTGAGCTTGTTCCAGAGGCTGCGAATATCTTTGAGAAAGATCTGCAACCTGAGAGAATTCTCTGGGAATTAGGTTCAAATGATTTTCAGAGTGCATCCCTTCCTATTGAAGTGAAAAGTGGACATGGCTCCACATTAAGGAGTATGCATCAATTTTTAGAAAAGCATGAGAAATCTAATTGGGGATTGCGATTTTGGTCAGGAAATTACGAAAAAACAGACTCCATTGATTCAAGGCCATTATACGCTGTTGCAACTCTTGCGCATCCTGATCAAATCAAGCCGATACAAAATCTTTTGTGAGCAAAAAAAAAGACTGGCTTAGAGGGTGTATGCGAATTGCTTTTGCTGCCAAAAGTCAAGATTTTTCTCTAGGAGAGCGTTCTGGAGAGCGGAGCAAACTCAAATTGAGTTTGTGGAGCTCGAAGAACCTCTCGTAGAGAAAAAGATGGCTTTTTTTCGGCAGCGGAATGAATTCGCATACACCCTCTTATAGGCCAGTCTTTTTTTGCTTCCGCTCAGCGCTGGATTAGGAGGTAGGCTGGGGGGACTTAGCAGTTTCCGGTTCGACGGCTGCCACTGCAGCTTCTGCAGCTTTGGCTTCTGCTTCGCGCTGCGCAGTAAGCGATGTAAAGCGCTTGCTGAGCGAGCGGGCTGCAACGATCCAACCACCGAGAACGAAGACCATGATTCCCGCAACATAAGGCGCGATAAAGGCAATCCCTCCTGTTGCGACGATGAGTCCTTGGTTAACCAAAGCTCCACCGGCTTTTCCAAAGCGAGCTCCCACGACGTCGATTGCCGCTTTTCCTTTAACCTTGGATTCTTGATCAAGAGGAATGTAGGCCATCTCTTTGGTCGGGTCAAAGAGCGAATATTTCGTCGACTTACTCATGATATTTTGCGTTGTTCCAAAGATCACCGCGAGCATGAGGGGTGTGGTTCCAATCATGGAAATCACTCCGCCGAGCTGGCCTTTGAAGATGACGAATGCAAAGAAGGCAATTCCCGTTATCAGAAGGACGATGGGAGTGAAAAGAGCTCCTGTTTTCCATCCAAAGCGACGGATGACATTGCCTCCGACAAATAGCATCATCAAGATCGTTAAGATCGATGTGATCTGCGAGAACATTCCCATGAAGCCAATATAATCGGTCCCATTAGGGTACTGGAGTTTCACTTGGTTTTTCCAGGTCACTTCGACGAGTTGGATGCAGACTCCATAACCGATTACGAGAGTGGCCAAACAAAGGAGGTATTTCGATCGAATCAAATAAGCAAAGCTTTCCTTGAGAGGCATTTTGGGTTTTTCTTTTTTCTTCTTCACATCATTTACCTCGAAGAAACGAGTATCAGTGAGGACGTTTTTGTTGATCCACCGGTAAACTACCATCACCATCAATCCGGCACCGACGACAAGCATGGTGAGGTAATTGAGAGTGAGTCCAAAACCGTCTACACCCGCTGGAACAGCGCCGCCTACTCGTGCAAAGTATTTGATGAGCTCTCCAGAGGGAAGCATGGCGAGATTCGCGCCAATTCCAAACATTGCGTAGAAGCGCTTAGATTCAGAGATGCGCGTGGTGTCATTGGCAAATCCCCAAAAGAGGAGAGAAAGGGCCATACTGCCCCATAGTTCAGACATGATGTAAAAGAGGCTGAATGTCCAGTTGCGGAAAATCGCAATGAGTCCACTAAAACCATCGGGAAGAGTAGCTTGTAATTTATCGGCGAGCTCTGTTGGATGGAGAACATCTCTTGCAGGGTAAAGGACGAAATTAAATATGACAAAGAATATGAGAAACGATGAGATCGTCACATTAAAGAGCTTTTGTTTGCTGAGCACATTACTGAGCTTGGCATAGATCAGCATGAAGAGAATGGCGATGGGTAATACTCCCCAGACTTTCAAGAAAGGGATGGCTTCGGCACCCGATCCTGGAGCTGTCACGATTAATGCATCCTTCGTATCGCGCAGGATGGTATAGTTGAAGTTAATGAAGAACATCAACAGGAGCATGGGAATGATTTTCTTGAGCTCAAATCCATGAATAGGCCAGAGCATCGAGCGCCATTTCCCAAATTCTTTGGTTGTGGTTTGCGACATGTTATTTCCTTTGTCAAATTATGATAGCAAATGGAAAGTATAGGGGACTCCCCATATATTTCCAAGGCAAAAATCCCCCATTTTCATATGGGGGATTTTAGAAATGTTATACTTTAAAATTTACTTTTCGCTTAGTGCGACGTTGTCTGCATTGATGCAGTCGATGTAGCAATTCCAAAGTTCTTGTTCAACTCTGTTATGGCGAATAGATGAAATGAGATCGCGTTTTACAGTTGGTAAAGCTTTTCTTGGGCTTAAAATAGAAATCATCTCTTTGTCGCCAGCAAGACGTGCGATTTGGAGCATTCTATCTAATTGAATGCGGGAAAAAGCAAGATTATCTCGACGTTTCCGGGATCCACGAGGAGCTCTACGTTTTGGAGGGACTACGGCAGGACGATCTGACCTAATAATAAATCTTTCAATGAGAGTTCCGAGTTCACTAGGCTCTCTATGCTTCATTTTTCGAAGTGTAAAATGGTGCATATAACCACCCGAATCCATGGGGAGATATTTGCAAAGATCGTTTTCTTTAGATCCATTGACTTTTTTTATTGCTTTTGAAATAATGTCTTCAACTTCTTTAAGACTTTTTTCTTTTTGTTCAACTGTCATTTAATAACCTTCCTTTTTTTCGTGTGTAAGCAAAATAACAATTATTTGTTAGGATATTCTAATGGCTGGTTTTTTCACAAGCGTATTTTTAAAAAATCTTGAAACTATTCATATCGACAGGTAGTTTAGCCTCATTATGTCTTCTTTAAAAGTGATACAGGATTCTAAAAATCCAACTCAAATTAGGTCGATTCTAGCCGTTGCAGCGGGAAAAGGGGGAGTGGGAAAGTCGACAGTCGCTGTGAATCTCGCTTTAGCTCTGAAACTTCAGGGGTTTAAGGTGGGACTTCTCGATGCAGATATTTATGGCCCTTCCCTTGAGCAAATGCTCCCCAAGGGGATGGAACCCGTGGATGATTTAGAAAATCCAGAAAAACTGCTACCTGCACTCACATTTGGAATGCCGTTCATCTCTGTGGCCCATTTCAAAAAAAAGGCCTCGATTGTGCGCGCGCCCATTGCCAATCAAATCATCGAGCAATTTTTAACGATTGTGCAGTGGGGAGAGCTCGATTATCTGATTATCGATTTCCCACCTGGAACGGGGGATATTCAGCTCACGCTGATGCAAAAAGCCAAAATCGCCGCAGCGATCATGGTGACGACTCCCCAAGTAGTGGCGACTCTCGACGTGAGCAAGGCGATTCAGCTCTTTCAAAAAATGGAAATTCCCATCCTTGGCGTGGTCGAAAATATGAGTTATTTTTTGGATCCAGAGACGCAGAAGAAATTTTTCCCCTTTTCTTCAGGGGGAGGCCAGAGCCTTGCCAAAGATTTTGAGATCCCCTTCCTTGGAGAAATCCCCATCGATTCCAAAATCTCCATAGCTGGGGATCGTGGAGATTCTTCTGCTGTGGGGGTATTTAAGCATCTTTGTGAGCGGGTGCTGCAAGAGGTGTCTCATCTTTCCAAGGAAGATTTTCAAGTACGTGAAAAGGGCCCCCATCATCTTGAAATTTTTATTGAGGATTCCTGGCACACGCTGTCTCTTCATGACATTCAAAAACAATGCCCCTGCGCGCGTTGTCAAAGTGAAAAAAAATGTGATCCAGGGGTCTCTCTGCTTGAGTTTTCTCCCGTTGGGAGGTATGCTATAAGGTTGATATTCTCTTCGGGATGTAGCCAGGGGATCTACCCCTACTCCCAATTGAAGCTTTTGGTATGAAATTTTTTTTAGTTTTTTTCTTAGCCCTTGTCTGTCTTTTTGGGTGTTCGCACTCTTCGCATAGGCGCACGTCCTCATGGTTTGAAAAAAATGACAAAATCAAAGTCCTTTCTACGACAGCGATGATCGATGACCTCGCTCGCGAAATTGGAGGGGAGTATATCGATCACCTCGCACTCATTGTCGGTGAGGTGGATCCTCACAGCTATGAGCTCGTTAAGGGTGATGATGAAAAGATCACCTTTGCCCATATCGTCATCGGCAATGGACTCAATCTCGAGCATGGAGCGAGTTTGCGCTACCAACTCAAACAGCACCGCCACGTAGTCTATCTCGGGGAAGAGATTCAAAAGCGTGTGCCGCAAAACATCCTCACTGTGGATGAGGCGTTAGATCCCCATGTTTGGATGGATATTTCCCTTTGGGCCGAGGGGATTGACCCAATTGTTGCAGCGCTCAGCCTTGAAGATCCTACGCATGCAGAGCACTATCTGCGCAATGGAGAAGTTTTAAGACAAAAAATGCTTCAAGCGCACTGTGAAATTCAGCAAGAGATGAGTGAGGTGCCCGCTACCAAGCGCTATCTGGTCACCAGTCACGATGCCTTCCACTATTTCACACGGGCATACCTCAAAGAAGAATCGACCTGGGAAGATCGGTGCATCGCCCCAGAGGGACTCGCGCCCGAAGGCCAGCTCAGCTGCCAAGATATCCAGCGTGTCGTCGATCACCTCTGCCAGCACAAAATTGCCGTCGTTTTCCCCGAGTCCAACGTCAGTCGCGATGCCCTGAAAAAAATCACCTCTTCCTGCACCCATCAAGTCCGCATCTGCACCTCGCCGCTCTACGGCGATGCGATGGGAATGCCTGGATCGGGAGCCGACAATTATCTCGGAATGATCCGGCATAATGCAAAAGTGTTGAGGGAAGAATGGAAGAAGTGAGCGCAGTCAAAGTCGAGCAGCTCTCTGTTCACTACGACAAAACCCCCGTTCTTTGGGAAGTCAACTTTGAGATCCCCAAAGGGCAACTCGTCGGCGTCATCGGCCCCAATGGGGCAGGGAAAAGCACCTTGCTCAAAACCCTGCTCGGCATCCACAAACCCCTCGCAGGCCAGATTTCCTTTTTTGGACGCCCCTATAAAGAGATCCAAAAACAGATCGCCTACGTTCCCCAAAGGACATCTGTCGACTGGAATTTCCCGATCAACGTCCTCGATGTGGTCTTGATGGGACGCTACGGAAAACTCGGCATCCTCAAATGGGCCAAAAAATCCGATCGCGAGGCGGCAAAAGAAGCGCTCGACCGTGTCGGAATGCTTCCTTTTGCCAAGAGACAGATTAGCGCCCTTTCCGGTGGGCAGCAACAAAGAGTTTTCCTCGCACGCGCGCTGCTCCAAGAAGCCGATCTCTACTTCATGGATGAACCCTTTGCCGGCGTTGACATGGCGACGGAAAAAGCCCTTGTCGAGCTCTTAACTACCCTAAAATCCGAGGGAAAAACCCTATTCATCGTCCACCATGACCTAACGACCGTGAAAAGCTATTTCGATTGGGTGATCTTGCTGAACAGCTGCCTCATCGACTATGGCCCCGTCGAAGAAGTCTTCCACGAAGAAAACCTCAAAAGAGCATATGGCAGCTCATCCTATTTGCTGAGCGAGGCAAAAAAACTCGCGCACAGTAAAACATCGGGGATTTAGCCATGCTTGAATTTTTCACCAATCCCATCTTGCGCGCCCCTACCATCGGGTGCATGCTCATGTGTTTTTCTGCGGGGCTCATCGGGTGTCTCGTCTTTTTGCAAAAACGCTCCCTTGTCGGCGAGTCCCTCTCTCACGCCGCCTATCCCGGTGTTGTCATCGCCATTTTCTTCAGTGCAGTCTTCTTTCCATTTTCTGAAGAAGGGGCAGCGCTGAGCATCATGCTCGGTGCATTCATCAGCGGACTACTCGGGCTCGTTGCCATTTCTCAATTGCAAAAACGGCTCAAAATCTCATCCGACGCAGCTCTGTGCTTCGTCCTCTCCATCTTTTTCGGTATCGGCGTGTTGATCGCCAGCCATCTGCAAGTGACGCACGCCCTCTGGTTCCGGCAGATCCAAGTCTTCCTTTTTGGCCAGGCCGCCACCATGGTCGATGCCCACATCACCCTCTACGCCGCCCTCACCACCGCCGTCCTGACCGCCGTCATCCTCCTCTTCCGCTTTTTAGAAATCCTCAATTTCGATCCCGACTTTGCCAAAAGCGTACGAGTGCGCACCACGCTCATCGATGGAATCATGTCGCTACTGCTCGTCCTCGCCATCGTCGTCGGCATGCGCTGCGTCGGCGTGGTTCTCATGTCGGCCATGCTCATCGCGCCAGCTGTTGCCGCGCGCCAATGGACCAAAAAACTCGGCTCCTTTTTTGCCCTCTCAGGACTCATCGGCGCCCTGTCCGGCTTTTTGGGCAATGCGTTCTCTCTTTGGATCCCCAAGTGGAGTGGACAGCCCCATCTTGCTCTGCCCACCGGTCCGATGATCGTCCTGACAGCTGCCGCCCTCGCCCTCTTCAGCCTCCTTTTCGCTCCGCAAAAAGGATTCGTCACCCGCATGCTGCGCATCACCCGCTTTCGGATCCGCTGCAAGCAGGAAAATCTCCTAAAAGCCCTCTATAAAGGGCAGACCCCCCCAATGCACACTTGGCTCCATTTCCGGATGCGGATGAAAGGCTGGATCCGCAATGGCGAGCTCACCGCTCTCGGCCAAAAAGAAGGCGAAAATCTCGTTCGCCTCCACCGCCTCTGGGAAGTCTACCTCGTTCATATGGGCCAAGGCGAAGATCGAGTCCATCACAACGCCGAAGAGATGGAACACATCCTCACTCCCGAGATTGAGAGCCAGCTCCAATCGCTGCTCAACCATCCCCAGACCGATCCCCATGCTCAACCGATCCCCAAAGGAGGCCGTCTGTGAGTCCGTATTGGGGTGCAACCTTCTTCGATTTCATTCCCCTCTTTTTCTCCCGGATCTTCCAGCTCCTCACAGGCGCACTCGCCTGGAAAAACCTCGCCTCGGATGAGATCCAAATCTTCACCCTCGGACTCATTTCGATTGCCTCAGCACTCGTCGGAACCCTCCTCGTCCTCAAGCGGATGACCATGCTCGCGAATGCCCTCTCCCACACCATCCTTCTGGGAATCGTCATCGCCTACATCCTCCTCTTTTTAGGAACCGGTGGCGGCATGCAAATCAACTTCCAAATTCTCATCGTCGCAGCCCTAGCAACGGGGATCCTGACCACCCTTTTGACCCAAATCCTCCACCAAGTGATGAAACTCCAAGAAGACGCGAGCATCGGCCTTGTTTTCACCACCCTCTTCGCCTTAGGAATAGTCTTTGTGACCCTCTATACCCGGAATGCACACATCGGGCTCGAAGTGGTAATGGGCAATGCCGATGCCCTACACCTCAATGATGTGAAAATCGCATTTGGGATGGCACTCACTTCTGCGCTCGTCGTGACTCTATTTTTCAAAGAATGGAAATTGATTTGTTTTGATACAGGCCTTGCGACAGCGCTCCGCTATCGTCCGGCTCTATTCAGCTACCTACTGATGCTGCTCACAAGCGGAACAGCGATTAGCGCCTTCCGAGCGGTTGGCGTGCTTCTGTTTCTAGCCTTCCTCGTCGGACTACCGCTGACCGCGCGTTTCCTGACGCACAACCTGCGCAAAGTCCTTCTACTCGCATCTGTCATTGGACTTTTCTGCACACTTTTTGGCGTAGCACTCGCGCGCCATTTTCTAACCGTCTACCAGATGCCGCTCTCCACGGCAGGGCTGGTGGTCACATCTATTGGGGGGGTGTTTGTCATCGTCTTGATCGTAAAACCACTGAGAAAAATAAAAAAAACCACAGAGATCACAGAGGCCACAGAGAGCGGTTTAAAATAATTATTTACATTGACTTTTATTTAAATATTTTCTATAATCTAGGCTTAATAAGGAGAATAATAATATGTCAGTTAAGTTTGCAACATACCCAACAAGTTTAGTTAAGAATAATCATGATATGTGTGGGGTTTGCCAATCAAAAACTAAGAAAATCGAGTGGATCGCGCATCCAAATGAAGGTCAAAAACACCCTTACCATAAGACATGTCTAAAGAGGTGGTTTCAACAGCAGGTCACTTGCCCAAGTTGTACCAAGTCAGTTGATCCGAGTTCTTTATGCTCTTCACTAAAAGAGCGAATAGGCTTCTTTTTATTAAATCCAGGGACAATATCAAAAGGGTCGATTTTCTTGTGCACAGCCATTGCCTTTGTCGCGTGTTTTCAATCAGAACTATATGAATTATCTCAACGAGATCTTCAAAGTACTCCTCTAATTTTTCCAAGTGCATTACACGGAGTAGCTACTTTTTCGGTAGGGATCGCCTATGGAGCTATAGAAGCTTTAGCGTATCTAGGAAGGCGCATCCTCAATTCTTAGTAAATCCATTCTCTGCGGGCTCTGGTACCTCTGTGGTTTATCCCGTCTCACCGCTCGTTTGCGTTTAAAGCAATTTTCAGAGTAGAATTACACTGATGAAGCGTATCGGAATACTAGGAAGCACGGGATCTATTGGGCGCATGGCCCTCCAGGTGATCCGGCATCTGAAAGGACATGTCACCGCACTTGCTGCGAAATCCAACATCGACCTACTTGAAGAGCAAGCTAAAGAGTTTCGCCCTGAGCTCGTCGCCGTCTGGGACGAGGCCAAAGCTAAAGAGCTCCAAGCGCGCATGCCCGATATCCCCGTTTTGGCGGGCGAGTCGGGAGTGATCGCGGCAGCTACCCATTCTTCGACAGAACTATTGTTATCGGCCATCTCGGGCTTTGAAGGAGTGTTGCCCACACTTAGAGCTATTGAAGCGAAAAAGGACATCGCCCTGGCCAACAAAGAGGTTCTGGTCGCAGCGGGGAGATTGGTCTTGGACCTGTGCGAGAAGATGGGTGTTTCGCTCATTCCTGTCGATAGCGAACACACGGCTATTTTTCAGTGCCTCAAAGGCGAAGACATGAGAGAGGCGAGACGGATTATACTCACCGCATCGGGCGGTCCTTTTCGGGAATATTCCCAGGAGCGTCTGGCTGCGATTGGCATCGAGGATGCCCTAACTCACCCCAATTACTCGATGGGCGCAAAGGTGACGATCGATTCATCTACGCTGATGAATAAGGGGCTCGAGATGATCGAGACCCATTTTCTCTATGACATGCCACTCGAGAAGATCGAGGTCGTTATCCACCCTGAGCAAGTGATCCACAGCATGGTCGAATTCATTGATGGATCGATCATGGCACAGATGGGAGAGCCCGATATGCTCGTCCCTATCCAAGTGGCCCTGACCCATCCGGTGAGAAAAGAAGGGCTATTGAAGCCCTATGATTTCACAAGGACCTTTGCTCTGCACTTTTCCCCCTGTGATACGGCGCGTTTCCGCTGCTTGGACTTGGCCTACCAGTCTTTGCGTGAAAAACCCAGCATGCCATGCTTCATGAATGCGGCCAATGAGACGCTTGTGGAGCGGTTTTTAAACAAAGAAATCAGTTGGCTCGACATCAGCCAAAAACTCGAAATGTTGATGCAGCAACACAGCGCATTTAGCCCCAAACAGTACGATGAATTGGCCTCTGTTGACCTCGAAGCACGTCAACTGGCCCAAGGAATATAAAAATATGAGCATTCTCTACATCTTTCTCGCTCTTTTGGGAATTGGCTTTTTGGTCTTTATCCACGAGCTCGGCCACTACTTGATGGCGCGTAGATTGGGAATCACCGTAGAGGTTTTTTCAATTGGTTTTGGCAAACCGCTCTATCAATGGGAGCGCAAAGGTGTTAAATGGAAGATCTGCATTTTGCCATTTGGCGGCTACGTCAAGATGGCCGGCATGGAGAAACAGGGTGACGTTGAACCGTCCCAAGTGCAAGGGGGCTTTTTAGCCCAAAAACCCTGGGGGCAAATCAAAGTCGCCGTCATGGGGCCCATCGTCAATATCATCTTTGCATTCTTAGCATTTAGCTTTCTGTGGGTGGTGGGTGGCCGCAATAAAAACTTCTCAGAATTCACCCATCATATCGGATGGGTCGCGCAAGACTCTAGCATTTATGACGCGGAAATACGCCCCGGAGATGAAATCAACAAAGTGAGAAACAAGCCTTTTAAAGGGTTTGAACAGCTCATTTACGCCGCCCTTTACGACAATGGCCCCTTGGCCATTACGGGAAACGAGGTTGATTACAATACAGGGGAGAAAACGCCCTTCACGTACAGCTTCCCTCTAGAGAAAAACCTCGATGTGACGGAAAAA
>SDBS01005796.1_pt1 | contig 12016 bp, 17 predicted proteins | sample 2277091 | NCBI WGS metagenome assembly SDBS01 (sample SAMN10404972, study PRJNA504765) | marine sediment metagenome | isolation source: marine sediment core GS10_PC15, 163 cmbsf | place: Arctic Ocean: Southern Knipovich Ridge | collected 2010 | reverse complement strand
AGGCAGGCGCCGAGATTGTGCGGATCCTGAACCCTGTCCAGGACGAGTAACAGGAGCGGCGCCTCGGGGGACTCCGTGAGGCGTTGTTCGACCAGCGTTCGCAAACCAGCCTCGTCGAGCGTCGTGCAGGTGACGGGTGGCTTGCCTACAGATGGAGCAACGACCAGTACGCAGTTGCTCGGTGACGCTGCACAGGGCACGTTTGAGGGGGAAGGTAGCTACGACGAGGGTGATGGTGTAGGTGGCGGCTTTACGCATGAGAAGCAGGGGTTTGCTGAGTTCGAGTGGTGCGTCTTTATCGTGGATGCTGACGTGTCGGGAGGCGAGGTGCTGACCTTCCGCGTTTTCGACAACGGTACAAGCGCGGCCCTAGCAAACTACACGAATGAGCCAGTGGTCACGGTCGTTGGCGCAGGTGGATTGGGGATGCCGCTCGTGATGCACCACCGGAAACAGATGGCGGTGAACTAGGTGCCGATACCTCTCAAGCAGAGCACCGCGATCGACGTGAGGGTCGGGCCGTTCGTGGACGTGGGCGACGGGTTCACGCCGGAGATTGGCGTCACGATCGCCGCGTCGGATCAGGCCGAGATCCTCAAGGCGGACGGCGCGGCGACGGTGGCGATGACGGGTGTGTTCGCGGCTATTTCTGCCTGCGACGGTTGGTACGACTACACGATGGCGACGACCGACGTGGACGTGGTTGGTGAGCTTGTGGTCGTCATGCAGGATGCTTCGGTCTACCTGCCGGTGTTCATGCGGTTCTACGTGGTCGAGGAGGCTGTCTATGACGCGATGTACGGTGCCGCCTCAGTGGGACCGCTCCAGGGCACCACGGCGGGCAACAAGCTAGATGTGAACGCGACCGGCGAGGCGGGGCTTGATCTCGACAACACGAGCGGGACAATAGCGGCGGCCCAGATCGCGGCCGATGCGATTACCGCTGCGAAGGTGGCGGCGGATGTCCACGCGGAAGCTGCGGACGCGGTGTGGGACGAGGACATCGTAGCGGCACACGGTACGGCTGACACGGCTGGACTGCTTGCCAGGGCGCTCGGCGCGTTGATCTCGCAGCGGACGAACAACGCGACGCTAAACGCGCTGCTCGGCGTGGCTGACGCGGCGGGTGAGGATGTGCCGTCCCAAATCCTCGACGGAGATACAATGGCTGAACTTGCTGACGCTATACCAGCGGCCACACCAACCCTTCGTGAGTTTGCTATGCTGCTCTATCATTTAACTCGTGACGAGAGTACAGCAACGACGACGTTACTTACAGGCAAGAATGATGCGGGTGCGGCGATCTTCAAGCAGACACTAGATGATGATGGAACGACTATGAAACGGAGCGAGATGGTGGCTGGAACATGATCGACCCCGTGGCCCTGAAGGCCGAACTCGACACGGACCCGAGCGGGCTTGGATACGCCGCGCACATGACATCGGGCAACAACACGGCGCTCGTCGGACTGTTAAATGAGCCACACGCGGCCGATCAGGTAGACCGTGGCATAGTGCCAGCGCACGAGATTGTCACGGCTACGGACGCGACCGAGTGGGCGGCGCTCAGTAGCGCGGAGAAGGGCCGATACGACACGATTACGGGCGCGGGCGAGATCGACGTGAGCGCGACCAACGTGCGGGACGCCTTCGCTGCGATGTTCGCTGGCGGGACCACCACGCGGACGGCGCTCTTGGCAATCGGCACGCGTGACGGTAGCCGGGTGGAGGCGCTGTTCGGCGTTGGCGAGTCTGCCTCGCTGGACGACGTGAGAAAGGCGAGGGTGAGCTAATGGCCGACATCAAGATCAAGTACGCGAGTGAGGTCGATTTTGCGACCACGAACCTGACGAGTCTTCCTGACGGCGATTCGTGGCAATCCGTCGAGATTGATAACTCATCGAATCTCTACGACGATGCGCTCGTGCGTATCAAGACGAAAGGACAGTCGGGCACCCCGACGCAGATCAACGTCTACGTATTCTCGGCCGTAGGTGACACGGTTCGTACGGGCGGCGCGGGCGCGTCAGAGGCAGCGTTCACGGGGCCAGAGGCAGAATTGCGGTTCCTTGGCATCGTGACGCTAAACTCTGCAACCTCGGTCACGGTGATGCTGGAGAGCGTGGCGTCGGCGTTTGGTGGGGTCTTGCCTGAGAAATGGGGGCTCGTCTTGCATAACGTCTCAGGGCTTGCGCTATCGACGACAGCCGGGGACCACGATCTCGGCTATCAGGGTATCCACTACCAGACGGTATAGACTGTGCCCCGAGCAATCGTCCCGACCCTACGCCAACTCAAGGCGCTCTCCTTCCTGCACGGGACCACTCAACACATCAACTACGGATCTGACGGGTCGCTCGATGACCTCGACCCGATAACGGTTCTCGTTTGGGTGAACTTAGATACGCTGCACGCTACAGAGCGGAACCTTGTTCTTGGCAAGGCTACTGCTGCCGACGCGACTGGATTACAATTTTATCTTGGTCACACCGCGTCCAACGACAAAATATTATTAGAACGACAGACTGACGCAACTTGGAGCGCCGCAGACGCAGCCACTAGTAACTTTACATCTTGGGGCATCGGCAAATGGGTCTTCGCGGCGGCCGTCATAGAGATAGGCGTAGCCCCACGGCTGTTGGTAGGCGACCTGACGAGCCCCCCAACCGAGCCATCGTCATATACTACGCAGGCATCCGGTACTGGAAGCATTGTGACCGATGCCGCACAAAATCTCTACGTCGGCAACGGCCGCAACCTCGGCTCGAATCTTCGCACCGGGGGCGACATCGCGTTCGTCCATGTCATCGCGGCGAACCTATCGAACGCCGAGATCGTTGCTCAGTGGCAACGGTTTCGCAAGCTGCCAGAGACGAGGTTGGTATCCCGGCCCGGCATGGACGGCCCCGGTATTCAGATTGACCATAGCGGCAGAGGCAACCACGGTACGCTGACCGGCGGGCCGATTGTGGCACAGGGGCCGCCGCTCGTAGAGCGCCGCGTGATCCGGCTGTGGGCACTAAGTACCTCGATTTGCGACGATACCACAAACAAGAAACGTGGCAGCTATCCACAGTTTGCGCCAATGACATTACCACCATGTCCTGATGGGACCATTGATTGATGGGAACTGATCGCAGACAGCTTCTCCATCTTTATCCACTAGCGGGAGGTGTAGTTAAGGCTGCCGTCGTTGCAGCAATCGGTCTTGCCTCAGTCTCCGCGATAGCCAGCGTTGATCACGCAAGTGTACAAGCTTCCGAGGCCTCAGCGACAGCCTCGAGTATCGCCGCAGTCGACATATCTGCGGTTGTTGGTTCGGTTGGTGCCGGCTCAGTATCCGCAATCGCCAGTGTTGCTCACTCAGCCATCCAGTCTACAGTTGCTAGGGCTGGGGCATCTGGGCTTGCCGCGAATGATACCGCTGCGGTCGTCTCGAGTAGGGCGGAGGCTGGAGCTTCCTCTGTAGCTGCGAATGACATCTCCAGCATCGCGAGTATCGAGGGCTCTGCTGAAACTTCAGAGGTTGCTGCTCTCGACATATCCGCTATCGTCGCGAGTACTGCTGAGGCACAGTCCTCTGCGATTGGCGCACTCATCAGTGTTGCTCATGCGGGACTTGGTGATCTAACTGGAAGAGCCTCTGTAGAGGCGTCTGCACAAGCGGAACTGTCCTCACTATCCAGTCAAACTGGGTCAGCCGTAGTAGACGCCTCTGCACAACTTACCGCTGCGAGTATAACCGCTCTTCGAACTGACTCGCAGACTTCGGTCACGACGGACTCAGACTCACCCGTAACCCTCCTGTCGGGTGCGAGAATCAGTGCGGTAGCTTCTGTTGATATTTCTGCCACCGTCTCTGCGGTTGGCGAGGCCAGAGCAGGGGCTACCGCCGCTCTCGATATCAGTGCGCTCGGTGATCTTATTGGAGAGGCTAGGGTCACTGGTATTGGAGAGTTCCCGAGTATTGTTGAGGCTCGGCTAACATGGCTTCGCTTCAGGTTCCCGAAGGCTGAATATGCGGCTGTAGCGTCGATACGAAGCCGAGCCGTCGCGACTATTGCACCAGATGGCCTCAGTAGGTTCTCAGCCACCGATGTTAAGGGTAGGGCTACTTCAGATGCTACAGCGGCCCTCGATATATCAGCAACGCAGTCGAGCATAGGTGCAGCAATCTCGTCGGTCCTCGCGACGGTCGAGCATAGTGTCATCTCGTCTGTCATTGGGAGGGCGAGGCTTGGGAGTGACGGTGACCTTGACACGAGCGCAACTGTTGAGGCTATTGGCCGGGCAGATACGAGTGCTCAGACTCAGGCATTAGGTCTTCTCGATGGGTTTGTTGAAACTGTCGGTGGTGCTGAAACCTCCGTAGTCTCAGCTGCTGACCATATTGCTACGTCTGCAACCCGTGCGGGGGCACAGACATCAGTGGCCACGTCAGTCGTCTTTGAGGCGACCACGAGCGTGGTTAGTGAAGCCTCGGTCTCATCGGTGTCTGTTTCCGAGGTAGGCCGAATTAGCGAGCTTACTGGACGGGCGCAGACGTCGGTTGTTACAGGTGGCGACTGGGCTATCCCAGCCTCAGTAAGTGGAAGGGCAACATCGAGCGCTATCGCGACCCTCGATACGCTGGCAATAGCCTCTGTTAAGGCCGGCGCAGTCTCGAGGATCGTCAGTGATCGAACGATTCGTGTCGGGACCAAGTCAGTCGGGCGAACCTCGACGTCAGTGCTTACTCAGTCACTTGCACCCTTCGATGCAATCGGACAGATCGTTGGACGGGCGACTATCTCGAGTGCCCTTGGAACTACGGGGCTGGCAATTGAAGGAGTTGCAGAGGTTGTTGCTCGGGCCGTTGCGAGCCCGAACCCGTTTATCCTCGTTTCAAAGACGGGCACAGTACCAACGGAGTCACTAACGGGTGTCAACACAGGGCCAAGTTTCCCGACAGAGGCTAGGGGTCCGTTTGGAGCGTTCGCGATACGGATTGATGCGAAGAGTGTAAGGTCTGGGTTCTGTAATGAGGACACAGTTGAGGCGCATATATGCGATACGCGCACGGTGAGGGCTGACTTTGAGGGGTAGATGCCGAATCTAAGTGATGTTATCGATGATTATGTTGCTGGCGACGATCTCTGTGTTATCAGGGAGATTACGGGGATTCCAGCGGGGAACGTTCTCACGAACGCGTGGCTTACAGTCAGAGATCTTGAGGACTTCTCGGGGTCGTCGATCATCATCCAGCTTACAATCACAACGACAGCGACGGCGCAGGGTGAGATCCTAGACGATGGTGCCGGCGATGGGATAGCTACTGTGAGGTTTGATCTCACTGGTACTCAGACAAGAACCATTGGGATTGTGGGCTATCCGTTTGACATCCAGATAAAGCTCGACGATAGCCGTATCAACACCCCTGTCGCCGGCACGATCCAGGCCGAGGCAGAGGTAACACAGGTGACCTCATGAGTGGCATGATAGTCGCTAAGTGGAAGCCCATACATGACCAGGTTGTGGCCTATCACCTCATGGGCTACACGAATCAACAGATCGCGGGGTTATGTGACTATGAACCGGAACACGTCTCAAGGGTTCTGAATGACCCTCGGGCTATCAAAGCCATACGAACTGGGCGCCGTCGCTTTATGGAGATAGCGCACACGGAGATTGGGGAAAGAATCGTATACTTAGCTGATGTCGGGGTTAGGAAAATGCGCCAGACGGTTGATGCAGATTTTGATACGGGATCACGGGCGAAGGAACACCAAGATAGAGTCACATTCGCCTTACTGGATCGGATCGGCTACGGAAAGACCTCAACGGGTGGTCAGGTCGAGAGCGGTATTAGGCTCTCGGAAGAAGGTGAGAAGAACCTTATATCGGCGATCGAGAAGGCCAACGAGGCTCGAGAAATCCTTATCCAAGACACAGAGGTGATTGATGAATCTACCAGCGACAATGGGACAGGAACAGGGCGCACCTCAGCCAACTAGTCCAAATGCTCTGCCGGCGACTGACGTCGATGCTGGGCAGCCTAATCCTATGGCTGATATCATGAAGTTGATGATGACAGCGTCTCAGGCAGGTGGTCCTGGACTCGGGGGATTAGCAGCACTTCTTCCGATCTTTGGTATGTTTATGTCACAAGGTGGCTTTGGAGGAGGAGAAGAAAATGCCCAAGCATCTACGTCCTCGACCCCGAAAAAGCAAGGCACCGGCTCGCAAACGCAAGCCCCGGTCGCGGGCCTCGGCGGTGGGGCGAGGTAGCCCCTCGAGGGCTAAGGCAAAGAAGATCCTTAAGCATGGCAGCGTGAGGGGAAAGAAGCTCACGCCTAAGCAAAGGAGATTCATGGGTGCGAGGTCAAACTGATTTATGACAGTCATAAATCGGGAACTTAGCAGGCTCATAGATCAGGAGCAGCTCTCAGCACGAAGGGCTGCTGCTGAAGCGGAGTATCGAGACCTAACGAGTGATCAGATCATGTATCTTAGGAAGCGGGCGAAGAATGATTTGTTCTTCCTTGCAAGTGGGCCGCTCGAATATAGCAGGCTTGATATCAACCTTCATGGGAGCATATGTAATTGGTTAGAGAAGACGAGGGACCATCAGCACCGAATGCTGCTACTACCGCGAGACCACTACAAATCAACGGTCGGTACGATTAGCGAATCGGTGCAGATGGCCCTCCCAAATGACGCAGGGGTTACTCAGTATCCGTGGACCCTAGGACCAAACGTCAAAATTCTCATAGCGCATGAGAACCGGGAGAGTGCAGCAAGGTTCCTGTATGAGATTACAGCTGCTTTCATGAAGAAGCCCCTCATGCTGGCGCTGTTTCCTGAGTGTATACCGAACAAACCAGCTCAAAGGCTTAATAAATGGGAGCTGGAGCTGCCGCGAGAAGAGCACCACAAAGAACCGACGTTTGACACCATCGGGACAGGGGGAGCTGCTCAGGGCCGGCACTACAACTGGCTCAAGCTAGACGACATCATTGGTCACGAAGCCCGTGACTCAGAGACTGTCATGAAGCAGGCTATCCTGTGGTTCGATAACATTAACTCTCTGCTGACGCGTCTCATAGTTGATGGGTGGGATCTCATCGGGACGCATTGGTCATATGGAGACGTGTACACGCACGCGAAAAGACAGTACGGGATTGATAGGGAGCACTCTATTCAGATTGAAGATGACCCGAAGACACCGAACGGCGAGTTGGTGGTGTATATCAGGGGGGCCGTAGAAAATGGGGTTCCTATATTCCCCGACGAGTTCCCACTTGAAAAGCTCGCTGTTATCAAGAAGAATCGGCTGGTGTGGGCGGCCCAATATGCTAACAACCCTCGAGATAGCGAACTAACAGAGTTTCACCCGTCGTGGCTTAAGTATTACAATGTCAGCGGTCATGATCTCGTGGTCTTTGATGGTGAGTCGTCTCGCCGGGTCCATATATGGGATCTCGACAGGGTCGTGATGTGTGACCCGTCTGTGGGTGAGACCTCACAGGCTGACGAGTCTGGGATCATGGTGACGGGAACTGACAGAGACAACAACATCTATATTCTGGAGACTGTGAAGAAGCACCTACGGCCTCCAGAGTTTATAGACATGGTGCTCAGGTTACAGCAGAAGTGGAACCCGCGGCTCGTATCCATCGAGAAGGTGATCTTCTCTGCGACGTATAAGTATTGGCTCCAGGAACGAGCCAAAGACATGAAGATATACCCCTCCTTCTACGACTATAAGCCCGGAGGGCGGAGGTCTAAGGAGGCGAGGATTAGGGGCCTCACGAACTATTTCGCAGCAGGTCAGGTGTATATCCTTGAGGGAATGTATGATTTCCGTGAGGAGTACGAGGCGTTCCCCCTTGGGACCAGCGAGCATCTTCTTGATGCTATGGCGCAGGGTCCAGAGATATGGACAAAAGGTCTCAGTGAGAGACAGTGGGATGACTATAGACTCGCTGAGGAGGCTATCTTAGCAGAGCGTGATTCGATGACGGGGTATTAGATGATTGTGCAAGAGTGGGGTGGTGGGCTTGTCAGGGCGTTACCACCAGAGGGTATCACGGCAGGTCCGATCGAGTGGGGGCTGGCGATTGTTATGGCGGTGTGGCTCACGCAGCAGATACACAAGCTGATCCAGAACATCAACGAGCGGAGGAACGGTGCCGCCGATCTCTATATGGACCCGAGGACGGGTGCGCGGTTGAGTTACCCGGCCCGCAACCTCCAGATCCTACACGATCTCGTGGAAGAAGGGTGCGAGCGAACCGAATATATCAAGGCGAACGGAGAGAAGTTGGACAACATCGAGGGTGAGCTCAAGACCATGAACGGCAAGCTCATCTACACCGGCGATGCTTTCATCGAGAAGATCGGTGAGGAGATGCGCGAAGCTGTGAGTGACGAAATGAAGGCACGCGATTGATGCTGCGACTCGTTATGCTGCTAGTTTTCGTGTTATTGCAGCAGTCACCTAAGCAAGCGGTCACTCCGAATCAAGCCATGCTCCGAGGGCCACAGATGGGCGAGCTTAGAGGTGGCGTCCTGCTGTGTCGGTATGCTTCGCACTGGGCGCAAATCAACGGGCTCGCTGAGGATTCAAGGGATCGAGCGGATCTAACGAGGCAGGTGATCGAGGGAGGGTTCTGTATTGAAGCCGAGGCAGGTGCGGTTGTGGAGGTGGATGGGAACGCAGCGGAGGCCCTAGCACCGGGGATCGTGGAGCCGGACTCAGTATATATGGTCACGTTTCCCGAGGACCGTATAGTGAAGTCAGCGGTGATAACGCCGGGCTGGTGGATCGCACGCGAAGCTGTTGTAGTAAGGTCATGAAGGCCCTGCTCGACAGGCTGAATGAGCTTAAAGGATGGATCATCTCGCTTGTGTTCGTGGTGGGTGTGCTCTCATTGTTATGGGGTAAGCTCATCGTGTTGTGGGATATCGGGGAGGACGTCGCAGCCATACGAACGGAGCTTGAGAAGCAGGCGAATAAGGACGCAGCCATAGACTATGACCTACGCGACTATATGTGCGAGCAGATGGGGTTGAGGAACAAGGACTGTCCACACTTTGAAGGTGTGCAGATCATCTTAGTTGCGCCCTCAGGCGCGGCAGGAGGAGGACCATGATTCCTTGGTATTGGACGCTGATTTGTCTCGCGTTGGGGTATGTGGCTGGAGGGATGTTTGGGTTCCCGAAGATCTCATTCGGACGGAAGGATGAGTAAGAACTTCGGCAGCAGTAAGTTTGCGCTCGCATCAGCAACCCTTGTGCTGACGTTCATTGCGCTCGGACTCAAGTGGATTCCGGGATCGGCGTGGGTTCCCGCTGTGGGACTCATCCTGGCTCTTTATGGTACAGCCAACGTCATAGAAAAGAGAAATGGCGGCTGAATGAAAAGGTGGTATCTATATGTTTTTGGACTGGCACTGGCTATCGCTGGGATTGTTGTCCTTAGTCATCTTCTTCGGGAGCTTATACTTGCTCGTGAAGAAGCTAGACAGGCGGAAGAAAGGACTACCTGGGTCACAGATTCTGTCGGGACGCTCGTTAGGGAAGCTTACCGAGAGATTGATGCGGCGCAAAGGCGGATCAGGGGACTGACGATAGATGTTGTTGAGACGTCAAAAAAGCTCAATCTCAAAAGGATTAAGGTTAACAAGGGATTTGATCAACTTGAGGAGATCATCCCCGAGGAGCATCTTACCCTCGTTCAGCAGCTCCGGGCAGATGTTGAAGCTGGACGAGCACTTGCGGTGCTTGTCATCCGAACCCAGCAAGGGATTATCGGAGACCAAGCTAGTATCATCGAGAGGCAGGCGGGAATCATACGAGCTGACTCGGCCCTCAACACGGCTCTGAGAGACGAGATCGTAACGCTGAAAAAGGTCGGAAATATGTCGTTTAAGTTTAACATCGGGAGCACGGTCATAACGGCTGGAGTAGCGGCAGCTCTGACTGCAACCCTTATCGCGGTGAGTGGATCATGACGGCAGGGTATGGTATTCTATCAGATCCCGCGTGGGTAGGTGATGCACCGATACCGGGGGTTGAGGATTCGGGTATCACGGGGGGTCGTGGTGAATGGCCCCGTATGCTCAAGCTCGATGAAGAGACCGAAGATCGAATGAAGCTTTGGCTCACCGAGGAGATTGACCGTGCACGAATTGAGCGGCAGCCTCTCATCGACGATTGGATTAAGTGGCAGACCGACTATTGGGCGGAGCCGGAGACCGAGGTCAAAAACTTCCCGTTCCAGAAGGCTGCCAACATCGTCGTGCCGATCACCGCTATTGCGGTGGAGGCGGTTCATGCGAGGATTCTTAATACAGTCTTCGGTGTCGAGCCGGTGTTCTCCATACGCGCAAGGTCGAACTCATGGATTCGGGCGGCACCGAGAATTGAGAGGTGGCTCCAGACGAAAGTTGAGAATCCAGACGATTTGGATTTCTTTAACTTTGCACAAGAGAGCCTCATGGAGCTGATCAAGCTTGGTACGGGGATCGGCAAGTCAGGGTATGAGCGGGACATCAGGAAGGCCGTTCGACAGCTCGGGGATGGCGTTGAGGAGGACTATTTCTACGAGCGTAAGAATGGTGCAACGCTTGACTACGTGCCTCTTGCGAACTTCATGATGAGGCTCACAGAGACCGACCCCCAGTCGGCTCCGTGGTGTGGTGAAGAGCACGTGTTTACATGGGCTGTGCTAAAGCGGATGTCGTTAGGGGGTCGGATCGGCCCGGACGAACTAGAGGAAATCAAACTGTGGTGGAATAGCAGTCGGAATGAGTCACCGAACACGAGTCAGGAGTATCACGAGGCAATAGATGATCTCGCACATACGGAGCCTATATGGCATGAGAGGTTCCATACCCAGGAGATCTGGGCATCGTTTGATGTGGATGGTGATGGGATCGATGAAGAGATCGTCATCGACTATCATTGGGAAACTGAGACGATTCTGTCGCTCAGGTATAATTGGTATGCCGACCTGCACCGGCCTTATCGGATAGGGAACTACATCCCTGTCGAGGGCCGGGTCTATGGGATAGGGGTCGGTAAACAAAACGAGCAGTTTCAACCAGAGATCACGGCTATCCATCGTCAGCGCCTCGACAACGCGACCCTCGCGAACATGAGGATGATGATAGTCAAGAAAACGTCGGGGTTTGGGCCTCGTGAGCCGATATGGCCTGGGAAGATGTGGTTCGTAGATGACCCAGATAGGGACATCAAGGACTTTCAGCTCTCAGAGGTATATCCAAGCTCGGCCGCTAATGAGGAAGCCGTCTTAAGGTATAGCGAGAGGAGGTCCGGTGTTAACGAAGTCATTTTGGGCATACAGCCTCAAGGTACTCCGGGAACTGCGACCGGTGATCTTGCACGCCTCGCAGAGGGGAACAAACGGTTCGACGCTGTTCTTAAGAACGTCAGACGTTGGTTCGGGCTTTTGGGACGTGACATCTTATCAAACTACCAGCAGTTCGGAGACAAGAGAAGTCACTTCGTCATCTTAGAAGAGGAGGGTCAGTTTGTAGAAGATTTCTTTGACTTCCCGCAGGAGCTCGTCTCGCAGGGTGCGGCGATTGAGCTAACTGCGACAGATTCGATCACCAACCAAGCGACTGAGCAGCAACAGTGGCTCCAGTTGTTCCAGGTGATCACAGGGTACATGGACCGTGTCCTCGGACTCGCGCAGGTCTTCGGGCCAGAGGTATTTGGAGACATGGCTAAGAGGGCCCTCATCGCGAGTGAGGAAGCTATGAGGCGTCTGCTCGATACCTATAAGGTGGTGGGTGCTGATAAGCTGCTATTGACGAACTTTGGAGAGGAAGCTGAAAGTGAACAGCCACCTGGGGGAGGTGTCGAAGGAGGAGGTCAAGGACTTCCAGGCGGTCCTCAACCACAAGGGTTGGAGGGTCTACTTGCGGGTCCTGGACAACCTGCTGCAAATGGCGGAGCAGGCGGCGCTCGATTCGCGAACCAAGGAGGACCAGTGGGACCGCAGTAG
>SDBS01005795.1_pt1 | contig 12016 bp, 9 predicted proteins | sample 2277091 | NCBI WGS metagenome assembly SDBS01 (sample SAMN10404972, study PRJNA504765) | marine sediment metagenome | isolation source: marine sediment core GS10_PC15, 163 cmbsf | place: Arctic Ocean: Southern Knipovich Ridge | collected 2010 | reverse complement strand
AGACAAAAGACAAAGAGGGAAGAAAGTGGCAGTTGGCAGTTGGCAGGGAAGAGCTTCACCGCAGAGCACGCTGAGAGCGCAGAGAAGAGAGAAGAGGGAAAAGAGAACCGCAAAGACACCAAGGTCGCAAAGAGAAAAGACAAAGAGGGGAGAAAGTGGCAGTTGGCAGTAGGCAGTCGGCAGGAAAAGAGAGGTAACCGCATGGAGCAAAAGGGGGAGCAAGAACCGGTGCAAAATTGGACAAAACCCATACAGAATTCATTTTTTTAAGGCCTTCGCCCGACGAGAGGCGAAAATCGCCCTGTCTAATAATAGCCGCCCCAAAACCAGTGGCCCCGCCGTTGGCCCCGCTTCTAGCGGGACTAGGAGCCACCGCCTTCGGCGGGACTAGGAGCGGGATTTAAGACGGCAGTAGCAGCGGGGCGATATGGCGGCGGCATTATCATAGCGCCGGAATATAAGCTAGCGGCAGGGGGGTGTCGTTCGCCTGGTGCGCGAGATTCTTGAGACTTGAGGCTTGAGGCTGGCAAAAACTAGCCGCCAAGCATGCCCTGAGCTTGTCGAAGGGCCTGTCCTGAGCTTGGCGAAGGGACGCAAAAACCCCGACGGTACCCTCGAGAGGCTTGATTAAGGGGCCCTTTTGCCCCTTTTTCTAATCTACATCGGTTTCCGCCACATTTCCTGATTGATTCAGCACGAAAACTGCTATTTTAGCTGTATATTCGCAACATAAGGCATGTTCTGTGGTGAAAGTGCCGCACCAATAGTTCTAATGCACTCGTTTAGGTGCTGGCTCTAGAAAGGCGCTCGGCGTAATTAAAGGAATGATTACTGTTAGCCACGAGCCTATCAAGAGGATACTAAACTGCTATGGACTTATCTCGTATAAATATTGTTGAATTTCTTCGTTATGTCCTACCTAGGAGAAAAACCAAAAGTGGTTTCTTTGGTATTCTCACTATAGGGGCCGTACTAATTCGTATTATAGCATCAAGTTATTCACTACCGTTGCCTTATGAGATCTCGTGTTATTTAGTTTTTGGATTCATTTGGTATTTCATCTGGTTATTTTTATCAGGTCGTAGAGCAATTCCGTCAGATAAAATAGTAATTGCCATTGCACTTCGATCCGCAAATTACAAATCTCAAAGAATTATTGATTCGACCATATCAAGAATTAAAGAAAGATTAGACGCCATTGGATTATTGAAATCAATAAAAATTGTCGTCATAGGAAATGATATATTCTCAACCATTGAACAGGCTGAGCGATATATCATCAAACGGAAATATTTTTTAGTTATACACGGAACTGTCTATGCTGGAAATAGAAATAATTTGTATATATATGATATGCGCAATTTTTTCTTTTCTTACGTCACTTATAGTGCCATTAATGAATCCTCTCAATTTAATGTCGGAAAAAATGATATTGAGATGATGCTAACTAATAGAGAATGGATAATCAGTGAGAGCAATGATATTCTTGATATAGAAAAAGTCTCTCAAGAACTGTTAGATTCATCATTATCTATAATTTCAATTACTTTAGCCTATTCACTGCAATATTGTGAAATAGCCATCAAACTAATCACGTATTTACTACGCGAATATGAGGGGAGCATACCAAAAGGTAAGAGGAAGATCGAAATATCCAAGGATAGAAAGAAATTAAGAATGCCATTAAACTTGCTCAAATCGGGTCGATTGCGAGCAATACTAGTGGAAATATACCTTGGCTTAGTAAGGTACAATGTTGAGGAGGAAGAATATAGTAAAGCCCTTGGTTTCGCGAAAGGTGGGCTTTCAGTTGGTGCAGATCCTATAAGATGCTATCCGGGCATGGCCATGGCAGAGTTTTATCTCGGGAATATGGATTTGGCCAAGGAGTATACAGATAAGATAAATGAGATAGCACCAAATAATCCTATATACCTTGTAAATAAAGCCTTTTTTGCTATAGCGGAGAAGGATTACGCCTGTGCAGTAGCATTCTATAATCAATTAAGAAAAACCTATTCAGAGAATGGAGATATGATATTTGAGGTAATTACTTTTCTTTCTGAGCGATATTCAGAAGATTCTGACGAAATAGGCTATCGGTACGGCGAGGGGATACTTACATATAATTATGTAAGCAAGCAAGATGGCAGGGAAATATTATTGGATTTCCTCGGACAAGCAAGCGGACGCGAAGAGTATAAGGATATGGAAGAGAGTGCAAAACAATGCATGGGTACAGACGAAACCATATATTGATTGAGTAACAGATTAACAATACCCGCTCATTGAGAAGTTTATACCTTCCTAATTAAAAGCCGCTCCGCAATGATCAGCGCTTAGTAAAACTGCACAATTACTGCACATTTCCCAAAATCCTCGTCGTGTGCCGCTGGATTTAGGATCCGTTGGTTCTTGGGCATTCATTGACATACATTGACAGCGCCAGAGAGAAGGTGTGGCTGTATGAGTTTGAAATTGGATGTTAATCAACTCTTCAAAAAACGATATTTTATAAATCGCACCATAATAATTAATGCAATGATCATCAACATAGCCATTAAAGCTTGTGTAATTGGCTGATTGTACGCATTAAGTAATATTGGTGCATTTATTGACTTTGAATATGTTAACATAGTCCATGCAAATGAAATGCTCGTGAAAACCAAAGCACCAATGAACCATTTCTTTGAACGGTCTCCAATTTCTGTTATTTCCTTTATCGCTTTTATGCGAGATCTCACCACCAATTTCTTCGGAGGCTGTCGAAGTAGGATTTTTAAACGGAATTCATCATTCGGGTTTAAGAGAAGAGGTATTATTTCTATACCATCATTGGCAAAGCGAACCTTGGGATCAAGCTCATCTGGTGTCTTGTCTATTACCTCTGCATCCAGGACATCAACCCCTCCTGTTGAAATACCAATATTTTTCTCAAAGTCCTCAACGGATATGGATATATTCCCTGTATTTTTAATTTTCAGGATTACCAGATGCGCTTCCCAGATCGCTTCCCCAGCATACGTGAGTATCAGTTCCGGTGTAGTCTCGGCTTCCGGTCGAAGTACAGGAATACTCTGTTCAATCTCCTTCCCGAGCGCTGGCATCTATTATACGGGCTCAACCCGATGGCAGGGGTAATCGAAGGCTTCCGCTGGTCTATCCTGGGCACAGACCCGCCAAGTTCCCTGTTCCTCATGTCAGTTATAATCACCGTAATTCTTCTGGTATCGGGGGCTTATTACTTCCGTCGTATGGAAAGAACCTTCGCCGATGTGATATAGGAAAAAGTATGAGCGATACTGCGTTTAGAGTAGAAAACCTGAGCAAGCTCTACCGTTTGGGCCAGTTTGTGGGCTACCACACGCTGCGAGAGGATATGGTAAAAGCCTTGTCTGCCCCCTTCCGCCGCCGACGCCATCAGCCACCAGCCATGAACCATCAGCCATCACCTACCAACCATCAGCTACCAGCTACGAGCCATGAGCTATCATCTATGAGCTATCATCAGCCATCACCTACGAGCCATGACCCATCAGCTACGAGCCATGAGCTATCAACTAACTTCATTTGGGCCCTCAAGGATGTCTCCTTTGAAGTAAAGCAAGGTGAGGCAGTAGGAATAATTGGCCGCAACGGAGCTGGCAAGACCACACTTCTTAGGGTTCTCACCCGCATCACTGAGCCTACTGAAGGGTACGCCGAAATCCATGGTCGGGTGGGTTCGCTCCTGGAAGTGGGCACTGGCTTTCACCCTGAGCTAACCGGGCGGGAGAACATTTTCCTCAATGGCGCTGTCCTGGGGATGAAGAAAAAGGAAATCGAGCGCAAGTTCGATGAGATAGTGGATTTTTCCGGGGTGGAGAAATTCATTGACACTCCACTAAAGCGCTACTCTACGGGTATGCAGGTGCGCCTTGCATTCGCTGTAGCCGCTCACCTGGACCCGGAGATTCTGCTGGTGGATGAGGTGCTGGCGGTGGGAGATGCCGAGTTTCAGAAGAAATGCCTGGGGAAAATGGATGATGTAGCAAGGGGAGGGCGGACAGTGTTGTTCATTAGCCATAATATGGCTGCAATAAAAAGATTCTGTTCTAGCGCTATTATTTTGGAAAAAGGAATGATACTGGGAGTTTATCCTATTGCTGACGCCATTGAGCGTTATCTTAGTAATTTTCAAGAAGTAACGAATAACAAACCTTTGCATATTCGGACTGATCGTCGAGGCAATGGTGATGCAAAAATTGTAGATGCTTGGCTGTCCGCAGGGGATAGGATGCGTTTGAAAAATATCCCACTTGATGTGGGAGTTTTGGAATTTCACCTAAATATAGAAAGTTTGTATGCATCTAGTGCCGTGGGGATAGCGATCGGCATCTATAATTCTTTAAATCAATGTATTATATGGCTAGATAGTAGAGCTATATTGAAAAAGTTGCCCTTGCGGAAAGGGTTAAACCATATATTGTGTTCTCTATCCCCAGAATTTACACTGGTAAAGGGACACTATATAGTTAATTTAGCAGTATTTGGCGGAGTAGAAGTACTTGACTATCTTTCTGAGGCATTATCCTTTCATGTTATAGACGGTAATTTTTACGGAACTGGTATGGAATCGGGGGGGCAACCTGCCATCTATGTAAAACAAGAGTGGAAAATTCAGTGATAATATGGCAATTCTCTAAAGGCATTGATCTTAAGCATGCTTTATATTCAGCTTTTAGAAGGCTATATAGTGGAATTTTTCAAATTTACTGCAATCATTCATGAAATTATATATTATATAGAACGTATGCATAATGATGAATAGTGTAGAAATACCATTAGATGAGGTTATGTTTCATCCAGCCTCCGCAATTGATGACGTAGGAAGAGTATTTATATGGAAAGGCAACTTGTATAGGGCTATCAGATGTAAATATGTGAAATTCTATTATGAATTATTCAAAAAGAAAAACATACAAGAGCTGTTTAGCAAAGGCTTAGTTGCAACTAATATAACCCACTTCTCTCTCGATGGCTATGGTCTTATATTGCAGCATCAGCATATACCTTCTATCTCCTACTGTATGGAGTGGAGCTCTGAAATGTTAAGAGATGCAGCCATGTTAATATGCCATCTTAGCATTGAATTATACGCTAAGGGCCTTACTTTTAAAGATGCGCACCCATGGAACATTCTGTTTGATGCTGGACAACCTCTTTTTATTGATTGGGGTTCAATAGGAACTATTGAACCCCAACATGGCTGGCCATATTCTGAGTTTCGGGATAGATTCATAATACCACTTTATCTAATGTCCACTGGCCAATCTAGGCTCGCTCGCTTGTTTATGCTAGATACAGTGAATCGACCCCGTCCAATGGATATTTTTAGGCTATTAGTAGGCCGGGTCACTTTACCAAAGTTGTTAAAGCTATATAGGCTAAACATTGTAAACATATATAGGGAAACTCATATTACTAAGAAATTAGTACTGCGTGTTCCCTTTCTAATCTCCGTTTATCATTGGCTAAGTAGATTAGAATTCTTAAAAACGAAAACTAAAGTTGATGATGAATTCTTTCTTCATTTACTGCAAACAGTGAAGACAATACCGGGTATCAAGGGAGTATCTACTGAGTGGACAAACTATCAAGGCCCAGATGTATTATCCCATCAACTTTCTGATGGGTGGACTACTAAGATTCGGAATATACATTACCTTTTACAAAAACTTCGCCCTGAAACAGTACTGGATATTGGCTGTAACAAAGGTTGGTTTACGGAGCTAGCCGCTAGCCAAGGCTGTCAAGTCATCGCCATCGATGTAGATGATCCTAGTATTAATACTTTATACGGTCGTGTGCATGTATCAAAGATGCCAATTCTTCCCCTTGTCATGGATATCTGCACTCCAACACCACCGCACGGCGTAAACCATGCCTATCGCAAAGCTCAGTCTCGATTACAAGCAGACTTGGTTTTAGCTTTAGCTATAACACACCATTTGGTCTTTAAGAGAGGATGTTCTTTTGAGGTTATTTCAAAACAATTGGCTGAATTTACAAAGAAATGGTTAATCGTCGAATTTGTTCCTCCAGAAGATTATTACGTAAAAAATTGGATGAATGATAAGTTTGCCTGGTATCAGCTAGAAGGATTCACAAAGTCTTTACGCACCTTTTTTAAAAGAATTGAAGTTTTGGATTCTTCACCTTCACCACGGGTGCTTCTATTGTGTGAGCGATGAGGGAGCGGAATAGTTTTTATTAATGGGAGGTTAATTTGAAGGTATTACTTTGCGCATACTACACTCCTGGTATCGTGCAATTTAATATATAGTGGGTGCGAAATAATGGAAGCACCTCAATCAGACCATTTCCTGGGAACTAATAAGATGAGTGAGCATATTACTGCAAAGATTCAGGAAGTACAGGTAATAACACTTACTCTTGTTCTCTATTCAGTTAGGATTTACCAGGAGCAAGGTGGCAAAACTGAAAGCCAGGGAGGTGGCTAGAATGGCTACTAGGGAGCACCTCATCGAGAAGATAAAATCTCTGCCGGAGGATAGGCTTGAAGAGGTTGCGAGCTTCGTCGAGTTCTTGGAAACGAAAGGGAGAGGACAATCTGAGTTAGCAGAATATGGAATGGGAGACTATTTGAGCCAGCTTTCAGCCTACGAAGAGATGCTGGCTGCGGGAAGAATAAATCGGAGAAGAGACTCTGAGAAAAGTAGATACAAGCCTCAAGGTAGTTTTGGGCTTAGAATGAACTGGATGTGGAGAAACGTAATGGAGGATACAAAGGCAACGGCTGGCGCCGGTCAACAAAGAATAATGCCTGACAGAAGTCAATATGGGGAAAAAGACGCTGGTATCTGGCCTGACGCAAATTCGCCAGCCCCGTATGGGTCGCAGTGTGACTTGGATTATCGCGGTGAGGCATATTCTGTGGCAATTGGTCGGCGCTGGACAAACACCATTGGTAATGGCGACAGCCGGTGTCCTTATATGGTCTGGTAATGACCTGGAGCGCCATGGATAGCTGGATCAATAGCATTCCTGCTCGCCTGGGTGAGTCGCATTTCTTGCCAGAGCTGGCTTATCGCTACGCCTTCGCTCCTTCAGCGGCTCTCATTCGCACGGCTGAGGCAGAATTACTGCGTTCTTTACCCATCAAATCACCTGCTCTGGATTTGTGTTGTGGGGATGGTTTCTTTGCCTCCTTGATTGCCCCGGCGGGATTTGAAGCCGGCTGTGACATAAGTGAACCCGCCTTGCACCAGGCAGCTGGGAGAAACATCTACACATCGCTAGCCTGTGTAGATATCACGCGAGGAATTCCCTTCGCTGATGGCTGTTTCCAGACCATAGTAAGCAACAGTTCGTTAGAACATGTGGAGAACATTGACAGTGCGCTGAGAGAAATTGGGCGAGTGCTGAAACCGGGTGGTAGATTCTATACTACCTTTGCCAGTCACTATGCCTACAAATGGTGGCCCTGCGGCCAGAATGCGCAAAGACGCTATCTCAGGTTCCAGCCGGTATATAGCTATTTTCCGCTTGGGGAATGGGAATCCCGTATGGCAACGGCTGGATTACGAGTTGTCGGCTCTCAATATTATCTTTCAAGAACTGTCTCTCGATTGCTAATGTTCCTTGACTACCACTTCAGTCACGTCTATATGACTCCGGACAGTACACTGGCGCGACCTGTTATTCGTGTCATGCGTGTAATTCCACGCGGAATATTGGCCAGAGTCTGGAAAAACTTGTTTGCAAGGATTAAGATACTTGCTGAGGGCAAAGGCGGTGCCATTCTAATTGTCGCAGAGCGCGAGGGTATGTGATGAAGATGGAGTTTTCTATTTAATGGGTCCAATGACCAAGCTAAATATCTTGTTCCTTGGGGCTGGCAAACGATTATCTCTCTTTGAACGCATTGTGTCCGCTGGTCAGCGTGAAGGCGTCGAACTCCGATTGTTTAGCTATGAGACCTCCCCCTTTGTTCCAGTGGCAAAAACTGCAACCATTGTTGTAGGTTTACAATGGGATGCTCCGGGTTTCAAAGGGGATGTGTTATCTAATGTTAAGAAATTTGGGATTCATGTGTTGATTCCGTGCATGGATGGAGCTACCGTGGCGCTCAGTCAGATAGCATCAGATGTGCAAGAACTTGGATGTTGGCCTATGGTCAGTGGTGCGGAATTATGTGTTGCGTTTGAAAACAAGCGTTTGGCTGAAAAATGGTTCGTTGAGCACGGGGTTCGAACTCCTATACCTGAGTCGAATTCTCCATTTCCATGGATAATTAAGCCAGTTGCAGGTTTCGCTTCTAGAGGGCAATTCAAAGTCAATAATTTTGAGGAGTATCAATATCATAAATCGCGAATAGTTTTAGAAGATTACATAGTTCAACCGTTCCTCGAAGGACCTGAATTTACAATAGATGCATATGTCTCACGTTCGGGTGAGGTGTTAGGATGCGTTACTCGCCGGCGACTCCAGGTCGTCGATGGTGAAGTCGTAAGGTCTATCACAGAGCGTAAACAAGTCTTAATTGATGAAGTAATCCGCATTTTAAACATTAAAGGGTGGCAAGGTCCTATTACATTACAAGTGATAGAATATGAAAGTGACTTCTGGTTTATTGATGTTAATCCCAGGTTTGGAGGGGGTGTAATTCTCTCTATGGAAGCAGGGGCTGACTATGCTCAGTTATTTGTTCGTGAAGCCCTGGGACTGCCCATTTATCCAGTTAAATGGCGAGAGGGAATTCTAATGACACGAGCTTATCGAGAAACGTTTTTTAAGGATGTCTAAAATGGTTATAATGATTGATTTAGATGGGGTAATTTGCACGGAAGAGAAGACCTTTGAACGTCCACTCGCAAAACCTATTCCTGATACTGCCGAAGCTTTGCATCTCCTTCGCGGCCAGGGGCATACGGTGATAATTTACACCGCGCGTTCCTGGGCAGAATACAGCATGACTGTTGATTGGCTGCACCGCCACGGCATTGAATACGATGCTTTAACAATGGGGAAGCCCATATATGATGTTTGGGTAGATGATAGAGCAATTCGCTTCGAAACCTGGGCTTCCCTACTTCGACAAATAGAAATGTTACAACCTCATCGAACACATGAGCCACCTTTGTATCCAGCAGATGAATACTTTGTTCGTGAGAACCGACGCGTTATCTTTGAGTTCCTACACTGGTTGGCTGACCAGGATTTGCCAGAACCCATATTGGAAGTTGGTCCGATGGTGGATGGACGGAAGGACCCAAAGTCCGTATTCTCGCGCTACCCTGAGTTTTATGTGGACACTCGTGCTTTGTTTCATTCTCGCGGTAAAACCTACTCGTCACTTGATATAGATCCAGGCGTACATCCAGACTATGTTGGAGAAATATCAAGAATAGATGAAATCATGAAACCGGAATCTACCGGTACGATTATCATGTTGAGCGTGTTGGAACATGTTCCTGAAATCTGGGGGGTCCCCAGGCAAGTTCATAGTATACTGAAGCCAGGTAGCTGGTTATGCTTACAAACCCCCTGGAACCTTCGCTTTCATGATCCGAGCCCTGATTGCTGGCGTATATCAGATGATGGTTACCACGCCTTATTTGACCAATACTTTGAATTTGTGTCCTTAGACAAAGTGCAAACGCCCGGAAGAGATTTAATGCCTATTTGCATCACGGCTATGCTTAAGAAGAAGGTAATGGTGACGGATAAAGGTAATGGCAAGTAAGGAAGTTTTGAAGGTTGCAATCAATGCCCGGGTCACCCCGGGAGGAAGCTCTGGGGGAGTTGAGCAGGTTATCATAGGGCTTGTCAGTGGTCTGGGGCAATTAGATGATGGTGATGAAGAATATCTCATCGTGGTTCATCCAGATTACGAAGATTGGCTCAGGCCATACCTTGGGGCGAATGAACGCACAGTGCCTGTACCTCGCCCTCATCTCGGCTGGAAACAATCGGTTGTGAACACCGTCAAGAAAGTTGCTCCGGACTTTGTGCTCCCTGTGTTGCGCACCGGCTGGCGATACCTCTCCCGAGACAGGCCGAATTCCGTGCCCACGGGTTTGACCAAGTCAGATGGCTTTTTTGAATCTCTGGGGGTGGATGTTATCCACTTTCCGTATCAATCTTCGATGGTATTATGCTCTATCCCCGGCATTTATAATCCCCACGATTTGCAGCATTTGCATTATCCTCAATTCTTCCCACCTGAAGTTATTGCCTCCCGGGAAGCAGTCTATCCTGCCTGCTGTCGTTATGCTCAGGCTGTCGCTGTAGCCTCACAGTGGGTCAAGGATGACATAGTGAAGCACTATGGCATTGAGCCCGAAAAGATATTTGTTATCCCACTGGCAGCGCCCACTGGAACATACGGGCCGGTGTATGATGAAACACCAGGGCATGTGCAACAGAAATACAGTCTCCCACAGACCTTTGCCCTTTATCCCGCACAGACATGGGCTCATAAGAACCACATTCGCCTGCTGGAGGCAATGGCGCTGCTCAGAGACCAACACAGCTTAACAGTAAACCTTGTCTGCACCGGGAGAAAGAGTAATTTTTGGCCAAGCATTGCTGAGCGCATTCGTGAGCTAGGGTTGGAAAACCAGGTTCAGGTTCTGGGCTTCGTGAGTCCCAGAGAGCTGAAGACGCTTTACCGCATGGCTCAGTTTGTTATCATCCCAACGCTATTTGAGGCTGCTAGTGGCCCTGTGTATGAGGCTTTTCAAGAAGAAGTGCCTGTTGCCTGTTCAACGGTGACTTCATTGCCTGAGCAGGCAGGAAATGCCGCATTGCTGTTTGACCCAATGTCTGTCGAAGATATCGCCAAAGCAATGTACCAGATGGCTACAGACAAGGAACTGCGAGCAACTTTGCGGCGGCGTGGTAAGGAACGCATTCGCGTATTTACATGGGAGAGGACAGCCAGGGCATATAGAGCACTCTATCGCAAGGTAGCGGGCCGCGCTCTGTCGAATGATGATGAAGTACTTCTCAGCACTGACTGGATGCGAATGCCATTAGGGGAGTGAAATTATGACAGGATTTATTCCGGTGGCCGCCCCTGTTCTAAACGGCAATGAAAAAAAGTATGTTCTGGATTGTCTGGAATCCACCTGGATTTCATCAGGCGGGAAATACATGGAGCGGTTTGAAAACACGTTTGCTGAGTTTTGTGGAGTGAAGCACGCCCTCTGTTGCAGCAACGGCACGGTGGCTTTGCACCTGACATTGCTGGCGTTTGGAGTCGGTCCCGGTGATGAGGTTCTTGTTCCCACACTCACCTTTGTCGCCACAGCTAATGCTATAACCTACTGTGGGGCCACACCTGTTTTTTTAGATAGCGAACCAGAGACCTGGAATTTAGACACAGCATTGATAGAGGCAAAGATCACTCCCCGCACCAGGGGAATTATTGTCGTTCATCTCTACGGTCACCCCGTGGATATGGACCCGGTGCTAGCCGTAGCACGGAAATATAACTTGTTTGTAATTGAGGATGCTGCCGAGGCACACGGGGCTGAATACAAAGGGCAACGGGTTGGTTCTCTAGGAGATATTGCTACCTTCAGCTTTTATGCCAACAAAATCATCACCACCGGAGAGGGTGGCATGGTAGTTACAAACGATGACAGCTTAGCCGGGAAAGTGCGTCAGCTCAAAGGGCAGGGAATGGACCCCGATCGGCGCTATTGGTTCCCCATAATAGGTTACAACTACCGTATGACTAATATCCAGGCAGCCATAGGATTAGCCCAGCTAGAGAAGGCTGACTGGCATATACAACGCCGCCGTCAGGTTGCAAAATGGTATTATGATTATCTTCAGAATGCCCCGGGGCTGACCTTACCAGTGGAGAAGGAATGGGCTCGGAATGTCTACTGGATGTTCAATGTGGTTTTGGGTGACAACTTACCCTCGGAGCGCGACGAAGTCATGACAACCCTGAGGGAGCAAGGGATTGAAACACGGCCATTCTTTTACCCAATGCATGCCC
>SDBS01005794.1_pt1 | contig 12016 bp, 11 predicted proteins | sample 2277091 | NCBI WGS metagenome assembly SDBS01 (sample SAMN10404972, study PRJNA504765) | marine sediment metagenome | isolation source: marine sediment core GS10_PC15, 163 cmbsf | place: Arctic Ocean: Southern Knipovich Ridge | collected 2010 | reverse complement strand
ATTACCATATTTAAAATCGGGCCAAGGACCATGATAAATCTCTGCACCAGTAAGCTGTGCCAGTTCCAAAGAACCAACAACGTAATCTTCATTACGATGCGTCTCAAAAACATATTTGATATTCATATTTTCTAGCTGAGCTTTATTGAGGTAAACATGACAGTCGCGTTGAGGATCAATAACAAGAGCTTCAGTATTTGATCCAATGAAATAGGAGAGATGAGCAACAATTTTGGATTTAAATCTTTCAAAGATCATATGTAACAGTATACAATAATTAATATTAATGTTTTAGACAAGGAATGTTCATAGATTAAATAATCCTTATTTTTATCAAATTATTTTTTTTGTATCCCTTAATTGTGAAACAAACAGTCTAAGTGGATCTATGGAAGGAAGAGATTGGAGGTCTATTTAGTTATTGAATTTGTGATATTATCCAACAACGTATCTACTCTTTCTATTATCGCAGAATCCGAAAAATCATATCTTTCTGTTAAGATTTTTGTACTGTTATAAATAGCCCAAACATTGCCTGAATCATCTTGTACTACTGCAATTTTTAATGGTAAATCTAAAGATACGAAATTATTTTTTTGCATCATTAATGTTCCGATTTTAGGATTTCCAAAGAGGATTATTTGAGATTCATTCATTTCCAAGCCAATATCTTTTGCATTCTGGAAATGGTTGACCTTTGCAAAAACCGCAATTTCTTTCTCTGTTAATATTGCTTCTAATTTATCAATCGTCTCTTGCACACTGGAAGCACTTTTCTTCTTTATGAAACGATTTTGAGCACACATACCTATTTATTATTTTTATAGATAATTTAAGTCTTTTAAAAGTGATATTGCAACTCTAATCAAATGTTTGATGGAAACTGGGTTTATTAAAATGATGTAGTAGAAAAAGTATAATTGGAGTGTGAAGGGTTCATAATTCATAATTTAACTAACTATCAGTTTTTTCCCAATTATATATCAGTTTGTTTCAACTAAATTGGAACTATAGTTCCGCGTAAATCTACTGAGACAGGGTCGTGATTTACTATATATTGGTTTAATGCATCAATTGCTTTTATATCCAGATCTTGACGATTGAGCCCATAGTGAGAGGGGACTCCTTGCTCGGTCACAAAACACGTTGTATAGGTTTTTGATCGATCAAGGCGTTTCCCTCCTACAAAGAATTCTTGGATGCGTTTATCTTTGGGATTTTCCACTTTGAAATATATATTCAACCCCCAGCAGCGTTTAACATAGCCACCCATTTGCTTGTAGGGATCAGAAGAGAATGTGTGTTCTAAGTTTTCTTCCATCATTCGCCATAACTCAGCTCCAGTAAGTTCACATGTTGAGACCGGTGGATTCACAGGAATGATGTTCCATAGATCATTCAAAGTTATAGGTCCAGGTAGTATAGGGGCACCATATCGCCAACCGTTGGAGAAAGCTAATTCAGCTCCACTAATTTCAATCAATGCTTTAACCAGCAGATTATCCATAGTCGCTTCCATTACTGTATTCCGATTCAAAGCATTTCTATTGAATCCAACTACACTGTTAAGGGTATCTCGATGGGGTTCCATAATGTTGTTTACTAGAGACTCAATTTCTGGATCTGGAGTTATGGATTCATCTATATCAATTAACTCGTGGGTAAACCCAGTTACGTGTTTGTTCTCAATATGCAAATCTAATCTCCCAATAAAGGATCCATGACACCCCGATTGCATAATAATCGTACCATTAACTACAACAGCTTCAAATAGACGATTGTGTGTGTGTCCACTAAGTAGTACATCTATACCGTTAACCTCCTTAGCAAGTTTCAGTTCTTGCGGATAACCTAAATGTGATACCACAATTATCAGGTCAACATTCTCATTTTCGAAGTTTCTTAATGTATAAGGGTAATTCTTCGTTGCCTAGAGTGAAATATATGCCTTTACTGAAATGCTTTGGCATTGTTTTGTCTACGATAGTAGCAGCAATCCCAATGACGCCTATCCGGAGTTTATTACACTCGATGATTGTGAAAGGGGGAAACACAAGTTTTCCTGTGTTTTTAGTGTAACAGTTTATAGCGAGCATTGGAAAATTTAGTTGATCTACGATTTTTTTAAATTGATTTGGATCATAAGCGAAATCCCAATGAGCAGTCATTGCGTCAAAAGCTAGCGCGTTGAGTATTAGCACTAAAGCTTCTCCTTTACTGTCTACTGCTGGAAATGTACCATGGATTGTATCTCCATTATCAAAGGTTAGGACAGACCCGGCTTTTTCTTGTCGTATTTTTTTAAAAAGAGCACCAATACGGGCGTACCCACCAGCTTTTTTATAATAAGCTTTATTTTCACCCCAATAGAATTCAGGATGAAGTTCAAAGTAGCTATGGCTATCGTTCATTTGAAGAATGGTTATACGATTATTTTTAGACATGAAAATCACTTTTTCTAATTTGAATATATATAAAATATTTATTTAATTTCTTCTATTCTTTCTCGGGTCATATGTATCGGCCTTTCTAGTAAGTTGAAGTCATTTTTCTCATTTTATAAAATAGTCAATCGGTTGGTATATCCATTCTTTATGTATGTGACAGAAATTCTGAATTTTTTTCAAAAAGTCTCCTTAAACAAATAAATGAATAATAATTCATTTTTCAAAATGAATATTATCATTTACAATCATGAATATTTATTCTATCTTTCAAGTAAAACTATTAGTTTTAGTCATACAATAAAAATATATGATGATTATTTCATAATCTGATACAAAATAAAGAGATGTGTATAATATGCCAGAAACAGTTCCTGATACTCCTGAAAATATGGAAGTTTGCAAGCGTTTCTGTGGACCATGCCCCACGTTCAAACCAAATGAATTAAATAAATTTGAACCACATGCTCTCTTCTGTGCCAGAGGTAAGTCCGAAAAACTCACTGACCAGATTGTTAACAAAGGATGTTATTGCCCCGATTGTGGGATCCTTCTAAAATATGGTTTAGAAGGCGGATGGTTTTGTATAGGCAACATTAAAGGATAAAACAATAGAAAACGTTTGACACTATAATTTCAATCCCCCACTTTTTTTTAATGGGTAAAGTAGGGGAAAGGTTACGTCTGAGCGATATAGAAATATCTATTTATGAATTCTAGTTAAGTGTTACCAAGTACGTCTAATGTAATACAATATCTTGTATAAATTACTGTTTGTTTTCTCCTAATTTGAATGCTTTAATGTTTGCCTCTACAGTTTTCGATGGAACGATGTGTTTTATGGCTAATAATAGTTGGTCACGTTTTAGCGGGAAGTTCTCGAGGTTACTTGCAGCGCCTAAAAGAACTATGTTCTCTGTTCTCGTATTACCTGTCTGTGTAGCAAGAGTTTTTGCATCGAGCACCAGTATTCGTGTTGTTGCCTTCTTTAACTGCTTTATGATAGTGTCAAGGGTTATGTATGGGAGATTCTGGCCACGATTATTAACTAGTTTGTTGGTTTCGATAACTGGGTATATCATATTAGTGTTCATAACAATGTATCCATCTTGCTTTAGAAACTCGATGTTGCGAAGTGCTTCCATTGCCTCCATTGCTATGATAAGGTCGGCTTCACCGTATGGAATCATTGGACTGTACGCTTCTCCAATCCTCACATGAGCTGTTATACTTCCACTTCTTTGAGCTAAACCATGTTGTTCTTCTGTAACGATCTGGATCTCATTGGCTGTACAGGCTTCTCCGAGTACTGCGGAGAGGAGGATTAATCCTTGACCACCAACTCCTGCAAGAAGGATATTGTACTTCACTTTAGTCACCCCCTGTGGTGTTGATAGCTGACCTTGGACATAATTGTGTGCAGTTACCACAACCATTACAGAGTTCCAACTGGATATTTGCTTGCCGTGTGACAGTATTTAGCTGGATAGCGGGACAGTAGAAGTCTCTAATACAAGCATAGATGGTTTTACATTCCTCTTCGCTGATTTTATTAGGGATAATTGGGATTTGTTTACGCCGTTTTAGCCGATCACTATAAAGGGCACATGGACCTATACTAACAATTGCTTTAACGCCAGGTTGCTTCATCGCATCCTTGATTTGCTTCACGTTTGCTTTTGGGGAAAAAGCGTCAAGTACTGTTATATTTTTAACCCCAATCCCTTTTAAAACCGATGGAATATCAATCTCATCGACAGATGCAGCACCAAAGTCGCTACCTGGATTGGGTTGTTGTCCAGTCATAGCAGTGACACTGTTATCAAGAATCACGACAGTATAATCATGTCTATTGTGAACCGCGTTAATAATTCCTGGGATAGCAGCATGAAAGAATGTACTATCCCCCAAAAAACTGACTATTTTATCCTCTAAAACGTATTGCATTCCACTACTAATACCTTGGCTAGCACCCATATCCAAGAGACTATCTGTAACCTCATAAGGTTCAAATAAGAGCATGCTATAACACCCGATGTCATTATTTAAAACATAATCTGAACCTTTCAAGGCTTGGAGGACACTCCATATTGTACCTCTATGAGGACAACCTGGACAGAATGTGGGAGATCTTTTAGGTAAGATCGACTTCAGCTCTGCTGCTCTCTTGAGTATAGTCTTATAGTTTATGGGAGGATCAATATTCATTATTTTTGCAAGGTTATCAATAATGATATTGCTGTTGTACTCTCCTACCTTTGCAAAGGGACCCATGTTTTTTCCAACGATCTTCAGATTAGGCTTCACGTTCTTGGCAATGACGATAACTGCTTCTTCCAGATAGGGCATAAGTTCCTCAATGATGATGCATGTATCTATTTTATCGAGAAAACGTGATATTAATTTCTTTGGAAAAGGATACAGAGTGCCTAACTTGAGGATGGGGAGTCTTACATTTAAAGACTTTATAGCTTCTAAGGTATGGAGATAACATACCCCGCTCGTGATTATCCCAATTTTCCCTTCACCCTTGTGGATCTTATTGAAGGGACTCGTTTCAAAAACTTCTTGAATCTGATTCAACTTTATTATAGCTTCATGCTTAAGCTTACGAGCGGTATCACTCAAAGTGTAGAACTTTGATTTTACATCCTTCCAACGTTTCTTCTGAAAAGGTGAACGTTTCACTTCGGAAATCTTGACGGGAGCACTCTGATGGTTTACTCTCGTAGTGGTACGAATGAGCACGAGAACTTTATACTTTTCTGATAGATCGAATGCATATTTCGTCATCTCATATGCTTCTTGCGGTGTAGAGGGTTCCAGCATAGGTATGTGACCAGTAGGTGCATAGTATCTTCCATCTTGTTCGCTCTGGCTACTGTGAGCATGTGGATCGTCAGCAAACACGAGCACACAACCAGCATTAATACCAGTATATCCTAGGCTATAGAAAGTGTCACTTGCTACATTAAGACCTACACTTTTCATACTCGTAAAGCTCCGAACTCCAGCCATTGACGCTCCTGCAATTATCTCAAGAGCTACCTTCTCGTTGATGGATACTTCCATCTTGAGGTCGCTATAACGTTGACTTAAGAGATAAACCGCATCTAAAATCTCACTCGTTGGACTTCCTGGATAAAAAGCGGAGACTTTAACATCAGCCTCCAAAACAGCGCGAGCTATAGCCTCGTTAGTTAACATGAAAGAAGTCTTTGGCGCAGGATCCACTAAGTCTTTAAAAGGCATATAGATATGTATGATGCTACAAGTAATAAATATTATTATAAATCAAAGAATGACCGATAAATTTTATAAAGTCTTCATAATAGCGATCTTCATTCAGTCTTCCATAAATCTTTAACAAATTTCTTCTCTGGAAAGAACGGTTAGAGCTAGAAATGTAATGTTATTGTCTAACTTATGCGCATCGTTATGATCTTCTTTTAAAAGTATTTTGGATCCATCTTCAAAAGCTATATTCCTTCATTAAACGTGATTTGTAAGAATGTTTTCGTAAAGATTACCATCCCCCATTTTTTTAACAGTGAACAATTATTCTGATTATCTTCATTTTTTCCCATATTAGTTGTTCACTTGGTTTATTCTAGATTCCAAGAGATATTATGATAGGAAATAAAGTTCGATGAGGTAAGAAATATTTGAAGAAATAATTAAAACAGAAACAGTGTAAAACAAAAAAGAAGGTTCTGTTTTATGGTAAATCAATAATTCTTTTCGAAAAAGTTTCTATGTATAAATGTTTTAAAAAAATTATTGGAAAAATAAAAGTAAAATATTACAGTCCATAGTTTTCAACTTATACCAAGATAGAATTATCTTGGTAAATTAAGCAATTAATAGAACATATTAGATAATAATTACTTAGGACTATAAAATATTGAGAACAGAAGCATATACAAATATCGAAAGACTTATTCATATATATTTACGTGCTTATGTTAAGAGATGAAAATTATGAGCTCGAAAGATGAAATAATATCATTTATTGATAAACAAATTGATACTGAAAGACAAATTGTGGACTCACTAAAAAAGTCTCTAGTTAACATTAAAAACCAAGCAGTAAAGGGGGTTTTAAGAGGAATAGCCTTAGATTCTGAAAAACATGCAGAAATATATAATGCAGCACGAATACTATTAACAGATGTTCCTTCAGCCCTAACACAAGAACAACTCGATAAACAAATAAAACTTGTAGAAAAGCACATACAAATAGAAGCAGATCTCATTAAAAGAATTGACAAATCTTTAATTAAATTCCAAAATGAAAAAGTTAAATTACTGTTAAATGCAATCCGGATTGATGAAAAAAGACATCATAGCCTTTTAGAAGAAGTTCTACAAATTCTCGTTCGAGGAGAAACAATAACTAAGGAAGACTGGTGGAATTTTCTCTGGAAAGATGTTCCAATGCATGGTAGTCCTGGAGGATAGATAATCTACCGTTTATTAACTGTTAGATCGAGTTTAATATTTCATAAATTATGTGAAGAGTGTTCCATAATCGAAGTTGTCTTCTAGTAAGAGTTCTTTATATTTAGAGACATCAAGTTCTTGATTTATTAATCGTCTTATAGACGTAAGATCTTTTTTATCCCCTAAAATAATTGCTCCTATAATTTTCTCCTGATTCAAAACAATCTTTTTATAGATACCTCGTTCCTTGTCAATTTTTTTTATCTCTTCATACTGAGATCCTTCTAGATTTGTTATTCCCATCGACATCAAGTCTATCCCCACAATCTTCAACAGAGTGGACGGTATCGTACCTTTATAGATATATTTGTTATTCCCCAACATATTCATAGCTGCTATTTTTCCTTGATTAATAGCCGCGGGGATAATACCATAGATTCTTCCTTCAAACTCAGCTACATCTCCAGCAGCGTACACATCATTAACACTCGTTTGCATATATTTATCGACAATAACTCCTCTGTTTACGTTAATTCCCGCTTTTAAGGCTAAATCTATGTTAGCCCTTATTCCTGCAGAAATTAAAAGAAAACTACAGGAGAGTGCTTTTCCATTATCGAGTAAAATGCCAGAAACTTCCTTTTTCCCTAAAATTTCTGTTGTTTTTACACCTAAATAAATTTTGATGCCATATGCTTCAATTAATTCCTTCAATATCTCCGATCCATCATGATCAAGTTGTCTAGGTAAAAGCCTCGGAGAAATTTCTACAATTTTAACTTGTAGACCTAGTTTTCTTAAGGCTACCGCAAACTCTAAACCTAAAAGACCACCACCAATAATAATGACCGTTCTTACACTTGTTGCATATTCCTTTATTGCTAAAACGTTTTTGATAGATCGAAGTGTAAAAATACCTTTTTTGTCAATACCATTTATAGGTGGGATGAATGGATGCGCTCCATTTGCAAGGAGAAGTTTGTCATAGTGTACCTTTGAATGATCTTCAAGTAGAAGTTCCTTTCTCGAAGTATGAATTTTCACTACACCATTATTCAAATGAATCTGAAAATCTCTGTTTTTATACCATTTGTGAGAAAATGCGTAAATTTCGTTAGGTTTGGCTTCTCCAGACAGAAGCTCATATAATCTTGGACGGGGATAGTACATATGATCCTCAGTAGTGTAGATGGAGATACTTATTTTTGGATTGTTTTCTCTCAAAGTTCTAGCTGCAGTGATACCAGCAATTCCATTTCCAATAAGAACTATATTCATTCCAAAGTCCTCTGTATGGTTTAGATTCAGGACGAATAATTCATAATCTTAACTAGGTATTAAAAGAGAGGGTATAAAGCAATTCTCTCGACCGAGAGATACTAGGATATATGATTATCTATACATAATTATTTATCTGGTAGAAATATACTTTAAGGAAAACTAAATATTATGGTGTAGAATGAAACTTTTTACTTTCTTCAGCTTTTCCTACCATCCTATAAAATACATCTTGATAGGAATCACTTCGACCTCTCAAATACTGAACCTTATCATTTTTGTCGTTGTTATTTACTGCTTTTCTGACTTCTTCATCATATTTTTTCCTTTTAATATCCACATCGTTTCTGATTTTTTCAATTTTCTCTTGACATTTTTTTAATTCCTTCTGGAGCTCTTTAATTTCCAAAATATCACATCATTCAAAGAATATTGAACTCTCAACATTTCTCTTTTATCGTATACAGGAAAGTTTCTCATCTGTAAGTTTTTGTTAAAATTCAAGTAATATTATTCTTCACTACTGTCTCTTTTCCCTTAATCTTTAAGAGGTATCTTCACAGTAAAGGTGCTACCTTTTCCCACTTTAGATTCAACAGTAATATCTCCCCCGTGAGCCTCAATAATCCGTTTACTAATGGTTAAACCGAAACCCATTCCAGCAGATTTTGTAGTGAATAAAGGCAGAAAGAGTTTAGGTATGTTCTCTTCAGGTATACCGATCCCTGTATCCTCAATGGTTATGAATAAGTCACCACTTTTTTCAAAAGTTTTAATCGTCAGTTTGCCCCCATCAGGCATGGCATGTACAGCGTTCGTGATCAGATTAATGAAGACTCGTCTCATCAATGTTGGATCAATTATTACATTATAACCATCAGGAATCGCTATAGAGGTCTCTATAGTCTCAGGAACCTCTGTGGAAAGTGATTCATCAATCAACTGATACAGGTTATATTCAACAGGTTTAGGCTGAAGAGGTCTCACTGAGTCTAAAAGGCTAGAAACGATTTGAGTCATGTTCATGACCTGTTTCCTCACTGTTCCAACATACTTATTTATTTCATCTTTCTCCGCCAATTCACTAGGTAACGATTCAATCTTCATGTTCACCAAGTAAATCGTGTTGAGTATAACTTGTAGAGGATTCCGAAGGTCATGACCAACCATCCCAGCCACTTCACCAATTACAGCTAACCGATTAGCATTGCTTAATTGTTCTTCTAGTAATTTATGTTTAGAAATATCTCTTGCAATATGAATGGATCCTATTACTTCATCTTTTTCATTAAAAAGAGGTGTTACTAACACAGAAAGAGAAATACCAGATATAGGATCATTTATTTCCTCTATCTCTTCTTCTTTTGTAACTAATGATATTTTATATGGACAATTCGGCAAAGGTTTATCCGTACCATGTAGAACTTCATAACAATGTTTTCCTATCAGGTCTCTCGGTTTTTTCTTCATTAAATCGCAAAATGCCTTATTGGTTCTTACAATCCTATAATCTTTATCTATTAAAAATACATAATCGGAAATAGTGTCAAGAACTTTTATCCACTCTTCATAGATTTTCTTACCCGTGTTATTGATCTGTAGAATAGTATCCTCTATTTTCTCTTGCGCGGTGATACCTTTCAAGATTAATTGCAGACCAGCTACTACCAACCCTTGTTCAGATAAATAATAGTAATTCTTTGAAGGATTGTGTTTAACTAAGCCCATGTTGATTAGTACTCTTAGATGATACCCAAAATTTCCATGATCCTCAAGAGTAGTATACTTTTGTAGTTCACTGAAAGAAGCATTTCTCTGAGACAAGCATTCTATAATACGTCCTCTTATAGAAGGAGATAAAGCTTTTTGAATTTCATTAAACAATTACTACCACTAATATAGTACTATTCAGTATTTAATTAGTTACATAGTGCAATTTATTTCACTAATATAAAACCCAACTTAATTATAAGAAACAGTAATTCAATAAACAAAGATAAGATTTATGCAGTGAAAATATCCTTTTTTGCTCTCGTTTTAATTTATTAATTTTCTTTCAATAGTATATTAATGGTTCAAATAGTATTCTTCTAAATGTTTTTTAAAAAAATAAAGACTCGTAAAGAGAATCATGGAGAAAATGTAATTGTCGAAAAAAGGTGATAAAAAAAAGAGAGTCGCTTGGGGGATTACAGGTAGTGGAGATAGAATAGATGAAATACTCAAAGTGATGAAAGAGATTAAAGATCAATATGAAAACAAAGTTGATATTAGGGTCTATCTCTCTAAAGCTGGAGAACAAGTTATAAAATATTACAAGTTAACACGTGAGTTAGAAGAAAACTTTAATAAAATTTTTGTTGAAATAAATTCGAATTCTCCATTTCTAGCGGGTCAATTGCAATTAGGAGCTTTTGAATTCTTACTCATCGCTCCTGCAACATCAAACACGGTAGCGAAAATCTCCACATCAATAGCGGATAGTTTACTAACTAACGCTGCAATTATGGCATTGAAAGCTTTTGTTTCAACCTACATATTACCTTCAGACTATAAAGAAGGAATTATAACTACGAGACTTCCTAATGGGCGAGATCAGAAGCTGAGAATACGGAAAGAAGATGTAGAACATGTTAAAAAACTATGTAAAATGGAAGATGTATTTATTCTGAATGAGCCTAAAGATATATTCCAAATTTTCAAAAAACGTTTCATTACTGAATGAACAGGAGAGAGAGTCATATTCAAGCGAGAAAACAGTAAAAAAATTGTACGTGTCCTTTTTCTGTAAATATGATCTATGTAAGTTTAGACTGAGATGTATTATAGTATTTTAAGACGAATAACGTATATATTAGAACAATTAAAAAAATACTATTTTTCAATTGCTAAAAACTGTTTTTTCTAAAAAGTTCGAGATTAATAGATCATATCTCGCTGTTACTTTGAATGCTTCAGAAGCTAGAATTAACCTCGTTTTTACACATACATCCCCTTTCTCTTTTAACTCTTGGAGAACCTGATTATATCTATTTGGATTAACGATCACAATAACATTCTGATGATTCTTTGCTGCAGCTCTAATCATGTTAGGGCCACCAACGTCAATATTATTCAAAAACATCTCTAAATTACGTTCTACATCAACAAATTTTTCCAAAGGATAAAGGTTACACACAACTATATCGATTAGTTTTATTCCCAATCTCTCAAGTTCATTCAGATGCTCTTTCTTTTCTTTCCTAGCCAATATTCCTCCTATTATTTTCGGATGTTCAGTCTTAACCCTTCCATCCAGAATTTCTGGAAAATTTGTTACATCTGAAACATGTTTAAGTTTTTTAATTCCTCCTTCTTTTAGAATTGTTAGAGTTCCCCTAGTAGCAATTATTTCGATTCCAAAGTTAGTTAATTCTCTACAGAAATCAATAATACCAGTCTTATTGTAAACAGAGATCAATGCACGTCTTATTTTCATCATAATTCCTTTATTAGCTGATTTTTTTCTTTAAAGATTCACGCTTAAGAATAAAACTTTTTTATCCTAAAGTGGAACCTGGATTTAAATTTGTTAAAAAGAAAGAGCGGGGTTAATTCGAAAAACACTTAAATTTTTCAAATTAACAAATAATCACAGTAAATTCTTTGGTTACAATTTTTGGACAGTTTCAGAAAGATTAGAGGTGTAAAAATCGTCTTCCCGCATAAATACTCTTAGTTCCAAGTTCGCATTCTATTTTAAGTAGACGGTTGTATTTGGCTGTTCTCTCGGACCTAGCAAGAGAGCCTGTTTTGATTTGGCCGGTATGAAAAGCCACGGCGATATCAGCAATGGTAGTATCTTCGGTCTC
>SDBS01005793.1_pt1 | contig 12017 bp, 13 predicted proteins | sample 2277091 | NCBI WGS metagenome assembly SDBS01 (sample SAMN10404972, study PRJNA504765) | marine sediment metagenome | isolation source: marine sediment core GS10_PC15, 163 cmbsf | place: Arctic Ocean: Southern Knipovich Ridge | collected 2010 | reverse complement strand
TCACCTACTGGGTGAGACTTTTGATTTATTTTCATGCCTCTATTATACCAGTTCTTCTGGCGTAGTAGAGGCTTATATTTTGCTATCCTTTATGATCAATGGGGCTTACCCGATTATTCGGGGCTTTAGATCCCACTACATCAATCTTCGCATGTGTGATATAGGTTTTTGCATGAAATTTATCACGGTCGTATACTCTACATTCAATTTTTCCAGATTTAATAGCTTCAACTATTCCTGGAATTCCATGTAGAAAGGGATTCTTTTCTTTGTTATCTTCTATGCTATTATCCAAGAGATTCTCAACTCTATCCTTAATACCTTTGAGAAGAGTCGCGCGCGTTCGAGGGGAAACTTCATCTCCCATCAATATCCGAATCTTATCTAGCTTTTGCCATTTACCATCAAGTTCAAGTAACGATCCAATTTCAAAATATCCAGTAGCAATATCGAAGCTTTTAGCCAACTCAGTCCAATCCTGGAGATAACGTAGCCCAGTCCACCCTGAAATACTGTTATCTACAATGAAAAGATCCCCACCTTTTGTTTTTTCAGTCATTACATTCCTGTCCTCAAAAATTACATAAAAATTAAGTCGAAATAAATGTCATCAAAACAATCAATTTTCTTCAGGAACTACTACCCAGATACGTTTCAATGGCAGTTCTGCTTGTAGTTCATCAGGAAGATTATCATAGCAAGACAACAAGTTAAAAATTAGTCTTTTATCATCCCAAATACGAACTTTAAAGAACAAATCCTTGATGCCTTTCATAGCTGTTTTATTGAACCCATCCCATGAAACGAAAAGCCCATGTTGAGCACCTAAACGGCTCATCACGCCTTCAAGTTCTCTTAATACAATATCACTTTGTATGCCACCTGACTTCACCTGGACACACACACTTGGTTTATCAAATCCCATTGTGCCATATCCGGCAAGAATATCCACTCCGCCGTCGGGGCCTTCTGGTGCTCTATAAGTTTGATATCCCTGGACATTTAATATAGCTTCAACCAACCTTGTGAGATTATGACCTCGAAATTTTGACTCAATAAGTTTTCGAATTTGGTCTAAAGCCTGTTCCTCCAAGTCAACAAAGCCTTTTTCGCCCTGCTCGATATCGTTTGTCTCAAAGATCGGTTCACCCTTTACACTTTGCCCTTTGAGATGAGGATCAGGTTTTCCTCTCAAGATAGTTTTAACACGTTCCTCTGCATCATTCCTTTTTACTTGACATATTGTCATGGCAGCGCCAAAGGAATATAGAAGGTCTTGACCAAAAGTTGTCCGCGGAATATCATCCCTTAACCATTCCACTTTTCTAGTATGTCTACCATTTAAAAACTTATAATCACCAACAACCTTACCGATAGCTATGGCTGAACGTGTTTTTAGAGGGAGAACAACTAGATCCCCTTTTTCAATCTTTCTTAAAAATGTCCAAGATTGCGTTGCATAGTTTGCAACAGAATTAGGTGAACTATCAGGGGTATTCTCCAAGTGAATTGCCTTCATTTCTTCATAGTTTTTGATATGTGAAATATCCGGTATTTCTTGCCATCCAACTATAATGAGGTTTTTATCTAGAGAAGCATTTTCGTCTTGTCCATGTCTTCCCGCCCGAATCAACCATAAAGCCATAGTTTTATTCCCCCTTTTTTGAAAATATTTATTTCAGAATATCATTAACAATTTGATTCAAAAACTTTTTTATATTCCCAGATTATAGCTTCTGATTTATATCATAAAGAATTTGCTGATTCAATTATCTTAAAAGTGTTTCAAAAAGTATTTGCACTGTTCAATCTTTGTTAATAACAAAAACACTCTCAGCCACAAACTAATATTACCATTCTTGCTCGTTGAAGTACCTATATAGGTGTTTTTTCGCAAAAACTCTTACCAGTCCTACCTAGACCCTTAGGAACGAATCTATTTTTGTAAAAGTACCCTATAGGTATCATTTATTCGCAAACTCTCAATATGAATGGCAAGGAGTCGCCTCTCTCAATTTTGACAATAAATAATCGTTGTGATAGAAAAACTCAGTAAGCAAAGGAGGGAGCTCGGATGATAAATTTGATTGCTGTTGGTTGCTGAGATGCCGGAGCCCTGATCCGTCACCGCTAGCCAGGCCAAAGTAACGAAGACGGAGGTATATTCTATCATGAAGTTATCCCAAATAATTATTATTTCTGGATTAGCGTTAGATATAATTGGAGCAATCTTTCTAGCAAAGGGATTTATGGCGAAGAAAATACAAGAAATAATTAATGAAACAGCGACATTTCTTGGCCGGAATAAACACTTTCAAGATTCTTTAATTAAACAAAAAATTGAAGCAATAATTGGAGCGAGTTTCCTATTACTTGGTTTTTTATTTCAAGTCGCGGGAAATTTGTTTCCTATAAATAAAAAAATCTGTATTTCTACATTGATTTTATTTGTAATTTTAGCTGCTGGGTCCATAACTTTATTTTTTATACTTTTAAAATTCACATCCTTTTTTACAAAAAAAAAGATATTAAAGATTGAAGCAATTTATCATAAAGATAAAATATCCAAATATGAAGGGAGAAGCCTTAAACTCTGCGGTGAATATCTTGAAGTTGAAAGAACTCAAAATGAAAATGAAGAAGATTACAAGAAAAAAATTAAAAATAAAATAAGGCATATTCTAAAGAAAGATTAATATATTTAGTCAGTGAATCTACTTGGGCTCTACAAGCAAGGCCTTACGGCAACGCGCCTCCTGGATATAGACGCATGAAAGACGATAAAAACTCTCACTTGCCCATATATTGACAAAAATTGTAACCGATAAGCGTCTATATAATAGGTGAGGTTTATTGAGAGACCGACAAATATTTAGAATGTTGGCGGTTCCCAAGAAAGGAGATAATGTCAGGAATAATGAATAAATAAGTCAAGTTATATGGTTATAAATGAACACAGAAAAATGTATTGTGAAATAATGCCGGAAAAAAAAAGAAAATATCCAGATTATTGTGCAAAATCTTTGGTTTCAAAAAAATTATACAATTACGACATGGGATTAATTACACTTTGGTTTTCGATAGATTAAGCGTGATCATCATTGGCATTGTTTTTTTTGTTCCAGACTATTTTAGACTGATAAAAATTCATGTGCAAATCGACTTGACTTAAGCTTAACTTATATTATTTAATTAACTTACGATTATGCCTAAAGAGAAGATTTTTAAAACAATAAAAATAGAAACTGATTTTATGGCAATTTCCTGTATAATTTCAGCTCTAATATCTATAATCTTTTGTACAAAATTTTTTAGATATATTACATTTCCACATAGCAATTTTTTTACTTTTATATATAAAACTATTGATCCTCTTTTTGTTCAAATTTTAGTAGTCATGATTTTTACTTTTTATACATATAGATTGAAAAAAGATGGTTTAATCACTAGTAAATGGTTCATTATTTTAGCAATAATTTTAGGAATTTACATTTTTCCATTATCAAACTCTCTAACTTCTCGCATCTTAAAGCCTATATTTAAATATAACAGACCTATTTCTCAGGCGGAGCTATTTATAACTGGATCTTATCTATATTTAGATGAGAATGAATTAAAGCTTTTTCCAGAATTGGTAGATTTTTCCATAAAAACAAAACTGAGATCAGATGAAGCAAAAAATTTATTCAATTTAATAGCAGATGGACAAGAGGAAGAGATCAATATAGATAATCTAAAGGAAGAAATCACGGAAATTAAGCTAAGTCCTACTCGAAAAGAAAATTTAAAAAGCTTTTATACTGTTTGTAACGAAACCTGGGAAAAACATTCTAGAGACCATATTATTAATCATTTATTACCATGTTCAATTAGAGTATTAAACAATAATACTGACATTAAATCTGAACCATGGCTAACGCATTTGGTAAAAGAATTCGTTATACTTCAATTTCTGAGAGTAAAAGTCGATGAAATTAGTTCAGAGTACTGGCACGACTCATGTCCATCAGATTTTGGACTACGATCTACAATGATACTGTTTTTGGCATTGAGCTTGTTATTTCAAAAGGGTGAAGTTAAGAGATCAGTATTTAAAACAAAATTCGGATTAATATTTTTTATATCTATTAATACATTTTCATTTCTATTTGTAATCCTATCCAGAATTTATGGTAATCGTCATACATTCTGTGACATTGGAATTGGAATTTTATTTGGATCATTTTTTTTCTTTCTTCTTATTATCATAATTTTTCGTGAAAACATTTTTCTTAATTTTCTTTTTTTAGCTTTATTTCTAATTATTATATCACTTCTTTCGATTATGTTTTCTCAAGATTATTCAAAAGTATTTTTGCCTGCTTCAATAGGATTAGGAATTATAAGTACTGTTGTAGTTCTCTTAAGACCAGGGACACAGTAATATGAATTCTATTGGTTTCTTTAGTTTTATTTTACATATAATTATTTCAGTCTACGTCAGTATTATTCTTTTCATCATTCTTACTCATATATTTGATATGCTTCAAAATAATAATGAAGTACCGAAAACCACGAGATTCGCATTTATATTTTTAATTTATTTGCTTACGCCACTTTTCTATTCCTTAGTTTTTGTAATTGGTTGGGCAAAATTTAATGGTGTAGATTATTTTGCACATCAACCCTATGAATATCCGATAGCTTTGTTATTAACAATATATATATCAGTCACTTTAGTGAGCCTAGCAAGAATAGCAGGATCCAAAAGTAAACTAATCATCAGCAATTTTCTAATTACTCAAATGATAGTTATCTTAATTTTATTCATTTATTTGACTATCTTCAAATTTTTCACACCAAATGATTGGCTTGTTGCAGTTGACAATATTTTAAAAATGTTTGAACGAGATACTTCATTTAGCGCTGTAATTGCCGCTTTTGTAGCATTTACAGCTACAGAGCTTTTTCTAAGGGTAGCAAATAGATAGTTTTTATTTAATTCACACAGATTAACCGCTTCTTAAATATTAGCCTGTTATGAAACATCAATAAATCCCAAACTTGAACAGTCCAATTGGAGGGAGCCGACCTATGATGACTTTACATGAGTACGATTACATACTGCTTTTCTAATGAATGCTCCTATTCTTTACGTATGAAGTAGTAGATTAAGTGACTTTTATTTCAATCAAGAAATTATTCTAATTCTTCTCGATGCTCCAAGGACTTACCTGTTACACTGCCTTCCTTATCTGATGTTAAAGCTTAGCTCTGCAGTTACCGTATAAAACTTATGTATTATATTATGAACTGATACTTGTTACTTACATTGGATCGGAAGAGGATGAGAGAAGTATAGATGTATATAGCTACATACACAAACATAGACTTGTCCCCGTGTAACGCCGGTGTAACAGATTTTGCCTACTAACGCCTAATTGTGGTTAAGGATGCCTAAAGCCAATAAAAAGTTGAATCAGGATTTGCCTCGGGAAAACTAGAGCCGCAAATCCTTTTTCCCCCCTGTTTCCCCTCTTGCAAATACTATATAGAACACACATTTTCCTGTCAATTAGAGATCCTCTAGGAACGGAAAATCCCAGTGAATATGACTTAGTCTAATACACCCAGGCTTAAAATAAAAAGATGGTTTTAGGGGGTGGGAAAGCTACTGCTGTTGTTCTAATCGGACCTTAAGCAGGAAAACGGTCTCCTTCCTTAGATTAATTTTAGCCCAGGCCTTTTGTTTTTCATCCAGCAGTTCACCCATACCGGAAAGGATGTTGCGGTCACTGAGAGATTCAACGAAGGCGATGCATTTTTTCAGATGGTCTTTAATATTTATCGCGGTCCGGTTCTCCACGATTTCCTTGTTGATCGGCCACCTGTTTTTCAAGAAATACCAAATATCGTAAACATCTCGATGAGCTGTTTTTGTCCGTTCCAAAACTGCCACCAGTTTGTGAGCGAACATATCTTCTCTGACCATTACCAGCATAGGAACGCCTAGATAATTTTTCAGTTCATAACTGGAGCCGAAGATTCTTCGGTTGATCTCCACTTTGATATTCTGGGACTTTTCGTTATAGGAGATAATTAACAGAAGGGTGTTTTTTTTTTTGTATTTTTCCTTTATTGTTCCGTATTTAAGGAGAATTTTTTCAATCTTCGCGAAAACAATGGCTTCTTTGTCTTTGTTCAATAGATCAAAATCAAGATCTACTGAAAAGCGGCCGAGATCGTAAAAGAAATTCGCTGCTGTTCCACCTTTAAAGCCTAACATAGGACCTAAAGAGGAGTCAGTGTAGATGTCCTTCAATATCTGAAGTAAAATCGTTTTATGGACGTTTCGATCAAGCATTTTTGCTGAGTTTATGATACGAATTCAATCTCTTTATCATGGCCTTGTTGTTATATATGGCAAGCATTTCAAAACAAATATCCCAATTTATCGATGACAAATTGTCGAAATGATAATTCTTGTTTAAATAGATCGTGTCCAGGAAAGCCCTTTCTTTGGATGCGATGTGGTAGTTGCCTTTTTTCTCAATGCTGAGCGAGTTCATCAGAATAATATCTTTCATCCGGTGAAAAACGTAGGTCTGACCATCGCAGAAAATCTCACGGCTCAAGTAACTGATAACAAAGATCTGGTCATAATGCTGGAAAACAATGCCTTCCCTTGACAAAACAGTTTCCAGGCTGATATAGGCTGGAGTGAAGATTTTATTTGCCAGTTCCAACTTGTTGTAATTCTTGTCCTTGGCGTAAATACCTTTTCGGATCGGGTAGAGCTTGCCCATTTTCGTATAGCGATACACGCGTTTTTTTGTTAGATTGACATCTGTTTCATTCCAAATTAAAGAAAGTTCTTTGAAAGTATAGACCGTGTTATTTGTACGAAGGAGAGTTGAGATATAATCTTTTTCCATATTTATGAACCAAAGGTGCCCATTTATGAGTACCTTTAGTTTAAATTATTATAAATAAATGTCAAGCCATATTTTAGGAAAACTCTGCAAAAAGAACAGAAAGGAAGGATAAAATACAAAGAGATGTTCTTGCTTAAAGAATTACAAAACTAATGATTAGAAACACCATCAAAAACTTCTTTAATATTTGAATAATTGATAATCTTCGTATCACCGCGTGTCTCTTCACGATCTCCACCATAAATAATGAGTTTGCCGAAAGGAAAGTTTCCCGCGATTTTTTCAATAGCTTTAAATCCTTTGAAAAATTCAGAGGCAACCGTTTCCCCAAGTTTAATTTCGATGGGTAGAAAATTATGTGCGATATTGTAAATCACATCTATCTCATTCCGAGCACTGTCTCTATAAAAATTAAGATTATTTCTTTTCCCTTTATTGAAACGGTACTTTAGTATCTCAGTCACGACTAAATTCTCGAACAAATTCCCTTTTAATGGATGGTGATCTGCATGAGACTTATTTTCTATCCCGAGGAGGAAACTTGCGAGGCCTACATCATAAAAATAAAGTTTCGGGGATTTCACAAGTCTTTTATTAATATTGGGATGATACGGTCGGAGCAAAAAAACAATATAACTTGCCTCAAGTATGGTGAGCCACTCTTTAGCTGTTGTATGGGATATTCCTACATCACTTCCTAGACTGTTTAAATTCAATAATTGCCCGACTCTTCCAGCACACATCTTCACAAATTTTTCAAACACAGTCAGATTCTTTATCTGTATCAACTGCCTCAAATCCCTTTCCACGTAGGTTTCAAAATAATCGCCGAGAGCCTGTGTGGGATCCAGCTTTTGATCATAAATTCTAGGATAAAAGCCTTTGTAAAGAATTTCCTCTACATTTGAAAATCCATAATTATTCTTAACTTCAGTAATGCTAAAAGGTAAAAGTTTCAGTAGTGCTGTTCTTCCAGCCAATGATTGGTTTATTGAACTCGTGAACTCGAGCTGCTGGCTTCCTGTCAATATAAACATATTGTTTTTCTTCTTCTCATCAACAATTTCCTGAATATAGGAAACAAGCTCTGGAACTCGTTGAATTTCATCAAGGATTGCCCCCTCAGGAATCCTTCCTAAAAATCCTCTGGGATCAAATTTGGCGAACTCTCTGTTATCCATTGCCTCTAGATTTATGTATGTTTTGTCTTTAAAAACTTCACGTGCTAGAGTCGTCTTGCCGGATTGTCGAGGGCCTGTAATCGTGACAACCGGATATTTTGCCGCAAGCTTTGATAAATACTTAGAAATTTCTCTTAAAATCATCTTTTTCCCCAAAACATCTCACTGGATAACACTTTGTTATCTATATTATACATAAAAATATGCAATATGCAAGTTCAACTTTCACTTTGCATGCAAATAACTTTAGGTTGACTACTCAATTCAATCTCCTGTTTTGATGGATATGACATTATCGAGTAAAGTGACTGATTTTATGGAAGAATGTATCAATACATAAGATATTTTCACGATATTTTGTATGAATATATACGTTATTCTGCCCGTTTTTTGTATTATTTTAAAGGTAATTTGAAATCAAACGGCACATTTATTTATTGCGCAATGGCAGATATGATTGAGATAGCCGCAGGTTTTAGGCTATCAATTTTCCCCGTAAGATCTAAAATAGTCCTGCTCATAAATCATCCTTGCTGTTTCAATATTTCGAGGATCTCTATGTCCTCATCACTTTTACTAAAACAAAAGCTTTCAGCAACCGCTGAAAGTGTATAAAATATTGAAACTACAATAAGATCATTCACAAGGGAATACAAAAAAGAGATTTCAGTTGGACATCAAAGAAATTGACAGACAAATCACTAAAACAGAAAAACGCCTGAAATCTATTGAAACAAAGAGAAATGAAATCATCTCCGTACTACAAGATCTTCAAAGGAAAAAGGAAGAAGCCTTTCATAAACAGTTAAAACCTTCTTTATCAAAGAAATCTATTTCGCAAGACTCTCCTTCTGCGGTCAAGATTGCCCTGTTTCGTTCTTTGTTTAAGGGAAGAGAAGATGTTTATGCACGCAGATGGGAAAGCACTAAAAGCGGCAAGTCTGGATACCAGCCGGCCTGCCGTAACGAATGGATCAGAGGGCTCTGTCGAAAACCAGAAATAAAATGTGGGGATTGCCAAGCTCGAGATTTGCTGCCGTTGACAGATAAAGTCATACGAAATCATTTAACCGGCTTTGATCCTGATAAGAAGATCCGCTCGGGCACCCAACGCGATTTCGTTGTAGGAATTTATCCCCTCCTTGCAGATAACACATGTTGGTTTCTTGCTGTTGACTTCGATAAGGAATCGTGGGAAGAAGACGTTACCATATTCCAGCAAGCAGCTTTGAACAGGTTGCTCGCCAAAGCCGAGCAAAGTATGTAACTGGTCTTTCTGCGACTGTAACTCGAAAGGATGGTCATCAGCCCATTGTCTTTATGCAGTGTGGTCCTGTCAGACACCGTGTGACGGCTAGGCAAGGATTGATCACACATCCTTTCCAGCATCGGGTTATATTTCGTGAGATACAATTTTCCATGCTACATTGTAAGAGTAAAGAGAAGTTATCTATCCATGAAGTCTACGAAGCTTTAATTTCCAATAAATCTAGAAATAATCTCATCTTTGATGACGTCATAAAGTGTATTGCCGAAGAAAATCGATCACCGCTTAAGGGACTCCCCATTGTCTGGACAGGAAACAGGCTTCTTTAAGGTGCATTCTGTCCCTGCTTTGAATAATTTCATCTTTTCTATTTGATGTCAATAAATACGAAGCTCTCAGAGCCTCTATAATCAACGATCTCTTTTTTACCCATGTTCTTACCTATATGTAAAAACGGCTTTTTGTGCCGGTGGCAAGCCATAATAGACTTCATAAGGTGTTTGATTTCCTAATGAGGCATGAGGCCTTTCGGTATTATAAAAATCAAAATAAGGGCCCAGCCTTTCTCTAGCCTCGGAAACGCTCAGATAATCATGAAGATAAACTTCCTCGTACTTGACTGTCCTCCATAGTCTCTCGACAAAGATGTTGTCAAAGAGCCGACCCTGGCCGTCCATGCTGATTCGAATATCCTCGTTTTTCAAAACATCAATAAAATCTTTGCTCGTATATTGCGGTCCTTGATCAGAGTTGAATATCTCAGGCTTTGAGATTAAAAGACTTCTCTTTAATGCATCAATGCAAAAATCTCTTTCCAGTGTTATCGAAAGCTCCCAGGAGAGCACATAACGGCTGAACCAATCCATAATCACTACCAGATAAACAAACCCGTGAAGCAGCCGGATGTACGTAATATCGCTGGCCCAAGCCTGGTCCGGATGATCGACCGTAACTCCTTTTAACAAATAAGGATACTTCTTATGCTCATCATTGGATTTACTCAACCGAGGCTTGGGATAGATGGCATAAAGTCTCATCAGCCGCATAAGCCGTCTTACCCTTTTTATGTTGACCCAATGTCCTTGACGCTCAAGCCAGGCCAACATCTTTGGCACTCCAAAAAAAGGTGTCCGTGTGTACTGCTCATCAATTAGCCGCATCAGATAATCATTATAAGAATCATCTCTCTCTGATTTGTAATAATAGGATGATCGATTCAATCTTAGAAGCTCACACTGTCTGGAGACTGAAATCATTTTATTTTCCGGGTCCACTTTCTGCCTCTTCTTTTTTACAGGAGCGTTTGAGATTTTTTTTTAAGCCAGTCCAACTCCACTTTCATCTGGCCGATCTGTCGATAAAGCTCAGAGATCAACTCCTCGGTGTCTTTATCCTTTTTCTTCCTCCGGTCTGTAAAGAGATCAGGAAGGCACTCGAGAAGCTGTTTCCTCCATTTACGAATCTGGTTAGGGTGAACTTTGAATTCACTGGACAGCTCAGCCAAGGTCTTGTCCCCTTTAACGGCTTCCAGAGCGACTTTGGCTCGAATTTTGGCATCATAACATTTTCGCATGTTGACCATTTTACCATACCTCCTCTAAGATTATGGCAGGTCAAATGCACCTTATTGCCTTGTCCAGTTTTTGGGGAGTAGTTCAGCTAATTATCACCGAAAGGAGAAAACATCTTGAAATGCTTGCCTCACAATTCCAACCTTATGTACGAAACGTTATTGTTTTTAAGGGAGGGATGGGCCAAAAACAAAGATTAAAACTGTATGAGAAACTCGCAAGCATACAAGATGACGAGGAACGCTTATTGATAGCTACGGGACGGTATTTAGGAGAAGGATTTGATGATGCCCGGCTGGACACCTTACGTCCCAATGCTGGAACGGATGTATAAGAGACGACTTCGCGGCTACCGTGCGATAGGATATAATGCTGTAGAGTCATCTGCAGTTTCAAAACCCTGAAATTTTTTCGGCAATCAAGACCGATACATAGTGTAATTTCGTTCTTGTAATGAATTTTTAATGCACAAAGGCTCATCAAGAAACAGATTTGGAAGTAAATATATTAACAGCCATTTTCATCAGATATAAGATCAGAGAAGATTAAAGTGGTAAGATGGAGAGATATTTCAAGGGGATCGGTTCTTCTTATTCAGTCGGGATTTCATTATAAATAGATCTTAATTTTTTTTGCCAATCAGCAAATTCTGAAGGCTCATACTCTGGAGGATAGTCACGATATACAGCTGCTGCTTCTTTTGATAAACGCAGAGTCTTTTTTAAGTTTTTCAATAGGGATATCCGGTCTATTCCTTTTAGCAATTTTTTCAAGGTAGAAAAAACACTTTTTTGTTCATTTGACCTTTGGAAATCCTTTGCCTCAATAATTCCTCGTCTAAAAAGATAATTGAGATCTTGTTCCTGATTATTTCTTCCCATCAAAAAGAGTCTAATAAAGTCTAAGGCTACAAAATCTGATCCTATTTTTGTCTTATAAGTGAAATTGTAGTTCCACAGTGTCTTTTTATCTAAAGGTTTATTTTGCTTAAAAGCTTGCACAACTGGAAAGGCGGCATAGTATCCTGCATACATAGATGCTGCAACTCCTGATCCGTCAATGGGATTTATTTGACTTGCTGAAT
>SDBS01005792.1_pt1 | contig 12017 bp, 9 predicted proteins | sample 2277091 | NCBI WGS metagenome assembly SDBS01 (sample SAMN10404972, study PRJNA504765) | marine sediment metagenome | isolation source: marine sediment core GS10_PC15, 163 cmbsf | place: Arctic Ocean: Southern Knipovich Ridge | collected 2010 | reverse complement strand
CCTCGTCTGTTGCCTGGTATATAAAACCCCTTTCTTTGAGCACATCATACGGATTCATGCAGCCTCCCGTTCCTGTAAAAAATTTTATTGAATATATTTAAATTTATAACAAAAGTAAACGTCTCTTTAAAGGACGACATCGTCGATTTTATGAGGAATTTAATAAAGAAATTATTGAACAGGTCCGGGAGACGCCATTATACCCGATTGCGAGAAGTTCGTATGAATGGCAGGCTTATATAAAACGCTAAAAGAAGGCGCCCGTTCATGTTTTCACTAATAAACAACACGCCCGTATGTGCTGTTTTTTACAGGATTTATCCGCTTCGCGCGATTTTGGCCTTTTAAAAAAGGACCCCTCGCTTCAAAATGAAGATGTCTGCCCCTCGAGTTCCCGGTATCTCCGATCAAAGCGATTTCCTGTCCTTTTTCAACAACCTGCCCCTTCTTCACTTTTATTACCTCGGCATGAGCGTAAAGGGTCCTTATATCGACCCCTTTCATGTTATGCCGGATAAGGGCATAATACCCGTATACTGTGGAATATCCGTTTTCATAAACAATACCGTCGTATACCGCCCTGATCGACGGGTCATAGGGGCTTACAATATCAATACCAACGTGCATATTATTTATTTTGCTCTTTGGATCGAAAGGGTCTGTCCGCAGGCCGTACTCGGATGAAACATAAGAGTGCCCGGGTTCACTCACAGGAAACACCCAGTCCTCGTAGATCAAACTGTAGAGGTTAAGACCGTTAATTTCGATTTTCTCCCTGAAATAGGCCTCTTTCTCTGATTTAGGGAGCATCTGGATCTGGTCGAGGCTCATCTGATCGATATTATTGTAAGCGTCCAGCATAATACCGCCGATACCCGGGATCTCTTTTTGAAGAAATAAAATATTTTTTTCGAGTTCCCTGTATTTTGCGGTTTTTTCAGTAAGCCGCCCGATTATCTCCTCGTTCCGGGCGGTCCGTTCATCATTAGATTTTTTTATCCCGACAATTTCGGTTGACAGTTCGCGGTTTTCCTCCCTGGTCGATCTCACCTGTTTAAACATTGCAACGGTCAAGACCAGCATCCCTCCGGCAACTGAGATTAAAACACCGGCCCTGAAAACTTTTATGCACTGGACCCACAGTTTTCTTTTATTAAAATCCCTCGAGTTCTCATTGAAAGCCGAATATAATCTTTCGGTCTCCTTATTTGCCAGGATAGAAAAATAGTCGGGATCATCAGGATACAGTCCATTTTTGCGCATCTTTTGTGATTCGTCCATAATCATCCCCGGCATCCTGTCGGCATTTAAGCAATCAATCTTTTAATATATAAAAAACCTCTGAATAATCAAACTTTATACTCCGCTGCATTAAAGTATATGTCAAAACCGTTTTATGTCAACACGATGTCGATCACTTCGTTCATGGTTTCCACAGGGTGAAAATTGACCCCTTTCTTTATATAGTCGGGTATTTCGTTAAGATCTTTCCGGTTTTCTTTTGGCAGAACAATGTCCTTCATCCTGGCCCTTTTAGCAGCTATCACTTTTTCCTTTATGCCGCCCACCGGGAGGACATTGCCAATGAGCGACAGCTCACCTGTCATGCACAGCCCGTTCTTGATCTTCCTGCTGGTTACAAGAGACAGCATTGCCGATGCCATTGTAACACCCGCTGAAGGCCCGTCTTTAGGTGTGGCGCCGGCAGGAACGTGAAGATGGATAAAATTGTTTTCCAGAATAGATTTGTCGACCTTAAATCTGTCCATCACCGAGCGGACGAACGAAAGAGCTATATTCGCCGATTCCACCATCACGTCCCCGAGGCTTCCGGTCAGTTTAAGGCCCTCCCTGCCCGGTATCAGTATCGATTCGATCGTAAGCGTTGCACCGCCGAGGGGTGTCCACGCGAGCCCTGTCGCAATGCCCGGCCTCTTGATCCTGTGAGCTGTTTCTTCAATAAACACTCTTTCCCCGAGGAGGTCTTTCAGATTATCCCTCCGGACAACATAGGGAAAGGTTATTTGGTTTTCAAAATACTTTCTCGCTATCTTTCTGGAAACTTTGTCGATTGCTTTTTCGAAATTTCTGAGCCCCGCCTCCTTTACATACCCCTGCAGGATCTCTTTGAGGGATACTTTTTCGAACTTCACGTCCGATGTTTTGAGGCCGTGCTTTTCAAGAGAGCGCGGGATGATATACCGCTTTCCTATTTCGATCTTCTCTTCCTCGATGTATCCCGAAAGTCTGATCACTTCCATCCTGTCGAACAGTGGTGCCGGTACAGTATCGAGCGTGTTAGCTGTTGTGATAAATAGAATACGCGAAAGGTCAAAAGGCAGGTCCAGGTAGTGATCACGAAATTCGATGTTCTGTTCAGGGTCGAGGACCTCGAGAAGAGCCGATGAAGGGTCGCCCTGATAGCTCATCCCGAGCTTGTCAATCTCATCCAGCATAATGACCGGGTTTTTAGTGGCCACGATCTTGAGCGCCTGGATGATCTTGCCCGGCATCGCGCCTATATAAGTGCGCCTGTGCCCTTTTATTTCAGCTTCATCCCTCATGCCGCCCAGGGAAAACCTGAAAAATTTTCTGCCCATGGCCCTTGCGATCGATTTCCCGACCGAAGTCTTCCCTACACCGGGAGGCCCGACAAGACACAGTATGGAGCCCTTTGACCCCGGCTTCAGTTTTTTAACCGATAAAAACTCGAGTATCCTTTCTTTGACCTCGTCCAGATCATAATGGTCCCGGTTCAATATTCTTCGGGCCTTCGGGATGTCGATATCTTCCGATGAAAATTTGTTCCACGGCAGAGAGCAGATCGCTTCCAGATAATTCCTTGTTACCGAGTACTCCGGCGATCGCTCATCCATCAGCTCGAGCTTCTCGAGCTCTTCAAAAGACTTGTCCTTCACCTCTCCTTCCAGCTCTAGAGAATCGAGCCTTTCCTTAAATTTGTTGTACTCAGTTTTTTTTGCGTCTACCTCCATTCCAAGCTCTTTTTTTATCGCCTTGAGCTGCTCTCTTAAAAAGAACTCCCTCTGCTGTTTATTTACCTTTTCATTTATCCCTTCCTGTATCTTTTTCTGCAGCTTCATCAATTCTTTCTCCCTGTGGAGAAGGTTTAGCACTTTCTCGATCCTCTTCTTGACATCAACGGTCTCGAGTAAGCTCTGCTGCTGCTCTTTATCGATGTTGAGGATAGAGGTGACAAAATCAGCGATCTTTTCCACCCCGTTGAGGTTTGCCATATTCAGTTTTATCTCTTCGGTAAAAAAGGGATTGTCCTCGGACACTTCCTTTATCTCCGCGTAAAGAGTCCTGATCAGGGCCTGGACCTCATTGTCCATTTTTATTTTATCTTCAACGTAATTCACCGCCGCGGTAATGAACGGCTCAAAGGAAAGAAACTTTTTGACCTTGAAACGTTTTATCGTGTTTACAAAAAAATTGATCTTACCGTCCGGAAGGTTTATCTTCTTGAGTATTTTTCCTAAAGTACCTATCCTATAAAAATTATCCCCTCTGTCTTCAGCCAGCTCACTGTTTTTCACCAGGATCATTCCTATGAACCCGTCCTTCTCAAGTACATTGTCCACGGTTTTTATGTACTTGTCCCCTCCGATGACCAGGGGCATCAGAATGCCCGGAAATACAGGCCTTGTCCTTATCGGTATTATCGATAGTTTGGGCGGCAATACCTTATCAACCGAAACAAGTGTTTTTTCAACATCTATATCCGTTTTTGCCATTTTATGCCCCTTCATTCATTTTAAAATTGATGTTATAGCTAAAATCTTTTCGCTGTTCACAAGATTTTACGCGATTATACGCATATTCTTCATATACAATATAATATTTTTTCCTCATAAAAAAAAATATTGCTGAGCTTTTAACAATGTATTAATTTACAGAATACAATCACAGCCTGGAGGTACACGATGATCATAGTAGGCGAATTAATCAATTCAACAAGAAAAAAGATCAAAGAAGCTATGCAGAACAAGGACGCGGAGTACATCCGCGATCTCGCGATAAAGCAGGACGAGGCGGGCGCGGATTTTATAGACGTAAACGCCGGCGCTTTTGTAACGGAGGAGATGGAAAATCTCGAGTGGGCAATAAACGAGATCCAGGGAGTTACAAAAAAGCCTCTTTCCATCGACAGCCCGCGGGGAGAGGCAATGGCAATGGGTTTGAAGCTCCACAAAAACGGCAAAGCCATGTTCAACTCCATTACCCGTGAGAGCGACAGGTGGGGCCAGCTGTTTTCGCTTGCAGTGGAAACCGATGCCATTGTTCTGGGTCTTTGTATTGATGACAACGGTATTCCCGAAAAAGCCGATGAAAGGGTAAGGATCGCAGATCGGATCATAACCGAGCTGACGAAGGCAGGGAAAAATATCGAGGACATCGCTATAGACCCGCTTACGACCCCGCTCAGCGTAAACACGACTTTCGGTTTGACAGTGATCGACACGATCAAAGGTGTAAAAAAGAACTTTCCGGAGGTCAAGCTGATAACAGGCCTGAGCAATATTTCCTTCGGTCTTCCGGCGAGAAAACAGGTAAACAGGGCTTTTATGGCATCATGCATCGTTAACGGCCTGGACGGAGCCCTAATCGACCCCCTTGACCCGGTCATGATGAGCATCATCCTGGCCACCGAGGCATTATTGAACAAAGACCCATACTGCGGCAATTATCTGAAAGCCTACCGAAGCGGGATAGTTGTGAAGGAATAGAAGAGGACCCGCTGATTTATCGTTTATCAACCGGATTAATAGGCTGGACTTTGCGGTTAATGCTCAAGGAAAAACTTTATGTTTTCAAAACAGGGACCGCGTAAGGTCCCTCTTTCACAAAGGCCATTGTAGAACGCCCGGTTACCCGCTCTGCCCTTTCAACAGCATAAGCTACAGCGTGCTGCACCATTTCCGTTATGTCTCCGGTAACCGTAAGATCGTACCCGCTTTTACAGGGCAGGTTTCTTAAAATCTCAGGTTTTATACCGGTTGTGCAGTAGATCAGGTTGTCAAAGGAACCTGCCTTCCTGAAAAACTGTTCCCATTTCTGGATCTCCCACTGGTCAGGGACGAACTGCCACCCAACGCTTGAGATCAGGTCGGTAAAATTTCCCCTTTCTTTTTCCGAATACAGCTTTAATAGCTTTTTGTAATTTTCTTTGCCGACCGGCTCCGCGTCACTGTTGTGGGCGGCAAGTATTACGGTCCCGCCGTTTTTAAGGATAGGTACCACGCCGCAGGCAGCCTTGGCAGATTGATAATGGTTTATGGCCACGCTTCCCCCCTGGGTAAGCACGATGTCGTATTCATGGTCAACCTGAATGAGCGAACTATCCCTTATCATTTCAAACGCTTCGCGGTGAGAGCCTTCAAGATCACCGGCAAATACCCCGGACAGCGACATTTCCCTGTTTAGGGTTACATTGACATTAAAATCCACCCGGGCTTTAAGGGCTACTTTCAATGAAAATTCATGGCACGGGTTCTTTTCGAGAATGAGACTATCGGCATTGGGGTTGCCCACAAACCCGGGGCCGTGAAAGACATTCGTCGCCTCGACGTTTATCAGACCCGGACAAACAGCCTTTCTCCCGCCGGACACACCCGCCATGAAATGGGGCTCCACCAGACCGGTCGTGATGCGGATATCGGATTTCATAAACTGCCTGTTGACCCTGACAGGTATGCCATCTATCTCGGATAAAAAGCACAGGTCAGGTGAGTTGCAGTCATGATCCATTATCCTGTATCTATCGGTTATACCGGCACCGAAGGCGGCTTTTTTCCACTGATCCGATGTGGGCACATGGGTACCGGTCCCGATTATTATATATATATTGCTGTCACTTATCCCGGCCTTTTCAAGCAGTTTTAAAAGAGGAAGGAGGATCCCATCCTCTTTTTCCCCGTTGTACGGGACCGGTCTTGTGTTGTCAGAAACCGTTATGGCAACGCTCAGCCGGGACGGATGTTTTTTCTGAGAAGCTATGATGTCGCTTATTTTTCTTCCGCCGATTGGATTCAGCAGGGCTTTTTTTATCTGATCTCCCGCATTTATCAAAGCCGGCTGTTCCTTCAGTGTCAATATATCACACCATTCAGGGACTTCGATATTCAAAATTTCATCCCGGTACTGCAACCCGATGTTTTTCCAGCTGGATGTATCCATAATTATAACCGCCGTCTGTCTTCAATTGTACATTAAAAATAATCTTGACCAAAACATTTTCAAATCGCATCGATCAGGATTTTGCAGGCTTTGTCAGCTATGCGGGCGGTGTGCTCCCTTGATATCAGGGGTTCCATACCGACAAAATTCCAGGTGGTTACGGTATCAGTCGTTGCGACAAAAGGGACCAGTACCGCAAGCCCGGAAGCTGATGCCGCGAACCCGAGGGATTCGACGACAAAGGAATCGTGATCCGCGGCTATATCCACACGCCCGATATTACTGAAAGCGAGACCCCCGAGGTGAAGCTTCCCCGCGATAGCTGTGTACACGCGCGCGCCCACACCGCCGCTTCCGAACAGCCCCGCGACCGCTGAAAGATCGTTGTGCATCATTACATAAACAAACGGGTCGCCCCGTTCCACACACTCCAAGAGCGACTGTCTTACCTCCCGGGCAAGCTGCCAGAAATCTGTTGAAAAGCCCGCGCGGTTTATCGAAATACCGACTGTAATGAACAACCCGAGATCATCCTCGACCGGAGGATCCAGCCGCGCTCTTAAATTTACCGGTGAACCTATTATGAAGGCAAGTTCTTTGGCGCTTCCTCTTTCATGAACCACAGCCAGGATCTGGGAGGCTATAAGCGCGCCGTGGAGAGTGGTTTTTTCGATACGTGCCCTTTTATGAAGATTTGCCACTGTTGCCGCGTTTAGAGTTTTTGCAACGATACAGGCCCTTCTCATTCTTACCGGTGCCTTCCGGTCGACAAGAGGCATTGCCGGGGCACCCCAACGTACCATCGCGGATAAAACCCGCAAACCGAACCTGATGTACCGCAGCCGCCCCGAAATTCCCTTCGCCCACCCGGGAAAATAAGCTGTCATGTCCATCCGGGGAGGCAGACCTGGAAGACCGGCACTCTCCCCTTTTTGTACTTTCGAGGCCGCCCTGAAAAGGTCGCGCATTAAAAAAGCCCCGGCTTTACCATCACCGATCGAGTGATGAACTGTAAGCAGGACGGTAGTTTTCGTGTCGCCGTGCCTGATCAGAACACATCTTGCAAGCGGACATTCTTCTGACTTGAACGGAGTGTTTATTTCACGTTCCGCCTCTTCTACCCATTTATCCTCCGGTACAAAACCCGGGTTGTCCGCCCCGGAAGGGCAGACACCGGCAGGCGCCCCCACGACACGAACAGGTATCGCGCGGATATCCCCGCTTTTAAACCTTAAACTGCCCCGCCATGTGCGCATGATACATACCCTGAGCAGCGGATGACGCCGCTGGATAATATCAAGAGCGGTCCTGATTGTTTGCTCCTGCAATATACCGCTTACTGCTGCATGCATCACGAAATTGATACGGCTTTCTCTGTCTATTACCCAGTGAAACTTCTCTGAAGGACTCAGTTTCCGCTCGATTTCGGGTTCGCTGGACATGGGGTTCCCCTGTTTACTGGTGATGGGAGGATGGTCAATCCGGCTCCTCTTCTTTGTAATACTGAGGGTAAAGCTTCTTCGCGCATTCAGGGCAGATACTGTGACTGAACTCCGCTTCAGAGTGATCAGAGATATATTTCTCTATCTGGGTCCAGTAGCCTTTGTCATCACGAATTTTTTTACATCCGGCGCAGATCGGTAAAAACCCCCTCAAGGTTTTTATTTCTTTTATGTATTTTTCAAGGCCCTCATTTTTTTCTTCGATCTCCCGTACTTGATCCTGAATGATCCTTTTCTGCCGGAAAAGCTCACAGAATACTTTGACCTTGCTTCGCAGGATACCGGGGTCTATTGGTTTGAAAAGATAATCAACTGCCCCCGATTCATAACCTTTGAACACATATTTATGATCTTTGCTGATCGCGGTAACAAATATTATTGGGATCTGCCTTGTTTTTTCACTTCCTCTCATCAGCTCGGCAGTTTCAAAACCATCTATACCCGGCATCTGCACATCAAGAATGGCCAGTGCAAAATCATGATCAAGCATCAACCCGAGGGCTTCATCACCGGTGGCAGCCTTTATTATTTTCAGGTCAGGGCTCTCGATAACACTCTCGACAGCAAGAAGATTTTCCGGCCTGTCATCGACAATCAGCACATCGATCCATTCTTCATTTCCCATTTTTTTCTCCTACAAGTCTTTTCAGCAGCGGCCCCATCTCGGAAAGCCCGAGCACATAATCAACCTCGGTTGAAGATATTGCCGCTTGCGGCATAAAACCTTCCTCGGCATCCCCGGGGTCCTGCACAACAGCAAGCCCTCCATACTTTTTTATTTTCTTCAGACCGCTGCTTCCGTCGCTGTTCGCCCCGGTGAGAACGACCCCGATAAGGCCCGGGCAATAGGCATCCGCGGCAGATTCAAAAAGAACATCGATAGAAGGCCTGGCAAAACTCACCCGCTCTCCTGTAGACAGCGAGAATGTGCCGTCATCCTCGATCAGCAGATGATAATCCGGAGGCGCCAGATAAAGCCACCCTGAAACCGCCTGCTCTTTTTCATCCGCCTCTTTGACACGGACACGGCAGCTGTCTTGAAAATAAGAGACATAATAGCCATCCGAGGAAGGGCTTATGTGAAGCACTGCAATTACGGGTGCCGCGAAATTTGCGGGAAGCTCGCTTGCAACCGTACGAAGGGCGCGCAGGCCTCCTGTTGACGCTCCCACCACAACAGCTTCATAACTTGTCATCATACGACCTTCGGCTCATTTTGTAAATACCGGTTAAAATAAAATCCGAATGATCAAGCTCAAATAATATTCGGAAAACCGCGCAAAGAACAAATAGTCTATTCCCCGTATCTTTTTCGATATATTTTTTCTTTTTCCGCCGTGATTGTATAATCTGAATAACAATCAGAAAACCTGAGGTCCTCTTTAGAACCCAGGCACAGAAAACCGCCCGGGGTCAGGCTTTTCGTGAACAAAGACACCACCCGGTCCTGCAGTTTCTGTTTGAAATAAATGAGCACATTCCTGCATATTATCAACTGCATCTCACCGAACGCTCCGTCGGTTACAAGATTGTGGTCGGCAAAAACAATATTTTCCTTCAATGCTTTATCCATGATCACCCGACCGTAGTTTGCCGTGTAATAATCCGAAAACGAACCCGTACCCCCGGCTGATTGATAGTTCCTTGTGTATTTCCTCACATGGTCGACAGGGTATATACCCTCTTTTGCTTTCTGAATAACGATCTGGTTGAAATCCGTCGCGTATATCTGGCACTTTTTATACAACCCTTCCTCCTTAAGAATTATCGCGATCGAATATACTTCCTCACCTGTCGCGCACCCCGCGTTCCATATCTTGACAAAGGGATAGGTCTTTAACAACGGTATGACCTTCCGTTTGATCGCGAGATAAACCGGAGGGTCGCGGAACATCTCCGATACATTGATGGAAAAATCCGCCAGGAGCGATTCAAAAAACGACCGGTCGTATAAAACCCTGTGCGTAATATCGGATATACTGTTAAAGTCGGAAAGTGAGAGCCGAAGTTTAACCCTGCGTTTTATGTGCGCCCTTCCGTAATCCCTGAAATCGTAACCATATTTCTGATAGATCGCCTCCAGGAGGAGCTGGACTTCGATGTTCTCATTCTCCTTACACAAAATGTCATCTTTCCTCATTGTACAGCCATACCCTTAAAAGTGATAATAACTTGTGCGTGTCGACAGGTTTGGACAGGTAATCGCTTGCACCGGCATCAATACACTTGGCCTTGTCGCCCTTCATCGCTTTTGCGGTAAGAGCGATTATAGGGAGCTTTTTGAACCTCCTCTGTTTCCTTATTTTCCTCATGGCTTCATAACCGTTCATCTCCGGCATCATGATATCCATAATTACAAGGTCAATATCAATGTTTTTTTCGAGCATATCGATACCTTCTCTGCCGTTTCTTCCCGCCACGACCGTAACTCCTTTTCCCTCGAGCACGCTTGTCAGCGCGAAAACATTCCGCATATCATCATCAACGATCAATATCTTTTTACTCTCAAAAAGCTCTTCCTTATTGTGCACGAGTCTCAGCATCTTCTGCTTTTCCGGGGGCAGGTTGGATTCCACCCTGTGGAGGAAGAGAGTTGTCTCATCGAGTAGTCTTTCAAGGGACCTGGCCCCTTTTATTATTATACTCTCGGAATACTTCTTCAGCTTTGCTGTTTCCTGCATTGAAAGGTCTTTTCCCGTGTATATGATAACCGGTACATGGGACATATCCTCGTCTTTTCTGATCTTTTCGAGAAGATCGAATCCCGATATATCCGCAAGCCCGAGATCAAGGATCACACAATCAAAACCTTCATTTTTCAACAGATTGTACGCTTCTTTCCCTTTCGAAACCGTAACTATTTCTACATCGCCGTTGCCTATTAATTCGGCTATCATTTTTCTCATAACTTCATCGTCTTCGACCACAAGCAGTTTTTTTACCGGCCGTGATATCATGTCTTCAATGCGTTTGAAAACTTCGGTCATCCGGTCCATATCCACAGGTTTGGTAATATAACCGATAGCCCCCTTTTTAAGGGCTTCAAGGCTTTTATCGGCCGCGGTTATAAAGTGGACCGGTATGTGCCTTGTCGCGGGGCTGTCTTTCAGCCTGTCCATTACTTCCCATCCGTCCATGCCAGGCAGACCGACATCGAGAATTATCGCGCTGGGTTTGTAAAAATCAGCAAAGTGCAGCCCCGTCTCTCCGTCGTCCGCGAAAAGGCATTTGAACCCTCTCTTGTGGGCCAGGTTGCTCAGTATCTTGCAGAACTTCGGGTCATCCTCTATGATGAGGATGGATTTATCGCTGTCTTTGATGTTATCCCTGTCGTCTTTTATTTTTTCAATGGGTGACATGGCTGAAGCCACTTCCTCTTTTTCTTCGATTTGCTCCTCACCGCCGCCTTCTATTATTTCGCCCATATTACCCGTTTCCATTTTTTCCGGCAGGTACAGGGTAAATGTAGTTCCCTTACCCTCCTCACTTTTCAGCTGTATTTCACCGCCGATGAGTTTCGCGAGCTCTCTTGATATTGAGAGGCCGAGCCCTGTACCGCCGTATTTTCTGCTTGTGGTCCCGTCGGCCTGCTGGAACGCCTCGAATATAACGGCCTGTTTTCCCTCCGGGATGCCTACGCCTGTGTCGGATACATCAAAGGCCACGGCGCCGGCCGGCTCGAGCCCGCTCCTGAAGAGCCTGGCATCCGGGCGCGGCCTGCGGATAACCAGCTCAACACCGCCCTTTTCGGTAAACTTGAAAGCGTTTGAAAGCAGGTTCTTGACGATCTGCCATACCCTCTGGGGATCTGTGAGAATAGTTTTCGGCAGCCCTTCAGCCACGCTGATGGAAAGGTCCAACCCCCTGTCCGAAGCGATCCGGCTGAACATGCCTTTGATGTTGTCCGAGAACCCTTCCAGGTCCATCTCCTCGATCATGATCTCCATTTTACCTGCCTCGACCTTCGAAAGGTCCAGCACTTCGTTGATCAGTGAAAGGAGGTCGTTGCCTGAGGAGTGTATGGTTTCGGCAAAATCCTTATGTTTATCGGACAGGCTTTCCGTCTTGTCCTCGGAGAGGAGCTGGGACAGCACAAGTATGCTGTTCAGTGGGGTCCGAAGCTCGTGGGACATGTTAGCCAGGAATTCGGATTTGTACTTGCTCGCGATCTCGAGCTCTTTTGCTTTTTTCTCGATATCATCCTGGATTTTTTTAAGATCGGCATTTTTACCGCGTATATCGTCTCTCTGCTCTTCAAGTGTTTTGGTGCGCTCCTCCAGCTCCTCGTTTGTTACCCTCAGCTCTTCCTGCTGCTGC
>SDBS01005791.1_pt1 | contig 12017 bp, 7 predicted proteins | sample 2277091 | NCBI WGS metagenome assembly SDBS01 (sample SAMN10404972, study PRJNA504765) | marine sediment metagenome | isolation source: marine sediment core GS10_PC15, 163 cmbsf | place: Arctic Ocean: Southern Knipovich Ridge | collected 2010 | reverse complement strand
TTCCTTGGTGGGTAGGGAGATATCGAGTTTAGTTAATTTCTCCTCATTCCACTTCGGTCCAATTTCTTGCAGTGATTCCCGTAAAGCGTCTTTGTCTTTTAATAATGTCGCCTCTAATTCCGTTAGAGCTTTTTTAGTACTAATATATTTGCCTTGATCTTTTTGAAGTTCGAGGATATTCTCTTCATTGCTTATAAGTATTTCATCAACTTCTATCGGTTTTCTTTGAATCATAATGTCTCTGAGACTATCTTTGTTTTTTGAGATTTCTCTATTTTCATTCTCGGTCTTCTCTTTAATCCTTTCCAGCATTTCTATACCATTCTCAGGAAAATTCTTTACCTTTGGGATCTCTTCTAACCGCTCTTTATCTTCCTGTATTTTTCTCCAATCGTCCCAAACTCTTATCAGGTTCGCTGTATGGTCTAACTCAGTTCTTTTCTGTTTCTGTTCATCTTCGGTATTAATAATCCTTTCAGCAATGCCTTCTAATTGTCTATGATTATCATCAAATTTATGGAGATCATTGTCTATCTCGCGGAGACGTGTATTGATCTCATTAATACCCTTAAAAAGAGTGTTAATGTCTGGCTTACTACCTCTGAGCTTAAACAATCTACCAGCCTCTGTTTCTATCTTTTTTTGAACTTCTGACAGAGAAATGGCACCTATTCCTGTTCCTGCACTGTAGAGTCGCCCTTTGACCGCATCTTTGTTAAGCGTTTCAAAGTCTTGAAGTTCTGTAAGACCAAATGCATAGATATTCTCAAAAATATCTTTATTCGCATGTCCGAGAAGACGAGATAACTCTGAGGTCCCACCGTTGCTACCATTAGGTAAAGTCAGTTCAACATCGTTTTTACCATCAGAATATCGTTCGATTATATATCTTTCATCATTACCAGTTGATACGACCAATCTGCCACCATGATTACCACCTGCGAGCGGTGGATAATGATTGACACCACTACGTTTATCAGGAAAACCAAAAAGAATTCGTTTTATGAAGGACAAGATCGTTGATTTTCCAGCTTCATTTTGTCCAACAAAGATTGACAGATCTGAAGTTAATTCCTGTATGTGGTAATCATTGAAAACTCCAAAACCATCGATATAAATCTCTTCAAATCTCATGAGAACTCTCATCCATTAGTTCATCTAAACAAATCGCTTCGGCTCTTCTTAAAATTTCAATAAACTCCTCATCATCATAAGACTCAAGAAACTTACGACCACTTGGAGATTCAATTAATGGATCAAGGAATTCTTTAAGATTCTCCCTTTGTTGTTTATCACGATAGGATTCTTCAAATGATCTTGCCAAATCGCCAATAAAGTCTCTTCGTTCTAGCAGTTGTTTTCGATCAACTTCCGGCTTTGTCTTATTAATTAAACTTTCAACCCAGACGAATTGTGTTTCTCCTTCCTCGCAATCTCTGACCTCTTGAAGAATCTCGTCAAGAAATCCTTTTCGGGCAATAGCTGGATATAGATTACCCCTACCTGTAAGAACTATTCTGCAAATTGAAGATCTTCCTTCTGCATTTTTACGTACAAGTTCAATAGAGTTACTAATTTCGAAAATTAGCTTTTGCTCTGTATCGAGAGAGTTGATTGACAATTCCTCTACAAACCATCTGATCGAGTCCATAGGGAAGAACTCGGTTTCCGTCTCTCCATTCACATCAACACTAATCAGATAACAACCTCTACAACCGATCTCTTTCGGATTCAGACCTTGAGGATTCCCGGGATAAACTATAAGAGGATGCGCATCATTCAGAATTGTTCTACTATGAACATGACCGAGTGCCCAATAGTCGAAGTTCTTGCTAATCAAGTCCTGCAATGAGCAAGAAGCATAAGGTTCATGTCCAGTATTTGTCCCAACGTTGCAGTGTAGCATTCCAATAGTGAACAGATCCTTTCCAGATTTTGGTATTTTCGGAAATTCTTTCGCAAGGTTTTTTTCTATCTTTCGCTTTGGGAAGCTGGTGCCAGAGATCTTGGCAATTTCTTCTCCATCCTTTATTACAGATATTGTTTCTATTGTGTTTCCCTTAAAGATATGAACATTTTTAGGCCAATCTAAGTTTGCTGACCATCCATCTAATGGATCATGATTTCCATGTACAATGAATGCTTGTATATCAGCTTCAGATAATCTTTTTAAACCATCTAAGAATCGAAGTTGGGCTCGCAGACTCCTATCTGTCCCATCATAAATATCGCCTGTTATTAATAGGAAAGTTGCTTGTTTTTCAATACAAAGATCAACTATTCTATTAAATGTTTTGAACGTCGCGCTTATTAGTTCTGAGCTTATTCTGTCATTGATCTCAGAAATTCCCTTAAATGTACTGTCAATATGTAGGTCTGCTGTATGTACAAAGCTAAATTTTTCCATTTCATGATCCTTTATTCAGACTGTTTGGACATAGCTTTTCTACGCCATCTGTCGGTCTACCGTTATAGTAGAAAAACAGGCCCTTGAGCATATTATATAGATAGCGCTTAATATGGCAATATAAGTTCTGAAACTATTGCTTATTCAATTTTTTCATGAAAGTGGCACGTCTTTATTAAAGTAAATTATTATGCTTGTGTTCTATGACTGTTCGTTTCTATTTACTAATAATTTGGGTGAAAAGGGATAAGGGCAAATTATATTTCGGTGTAGTTTGCCCTGTTTCTGCCTTGTTTGGATGGTTTTGTTAGCAGATTGTTAGCAGAATGTCTCTGGAAGAATAGATCCAGCAAGTGTCGATCCGTAGTCTTCAGCTCTCAACAGAAACATGAACATTGTTATTTTGAATAAATACTTAGTCTACTGTTAAAGCACGATCTACTATTGCGCAAAGGATCTTACCATCAGGAATCTTTTGATTCGCAGTAACAAAAGCTCGTACCCTTTTACTCTCCTTTATCTGTTCATATTCCTCTTTAGAGATAGGAGTTGAATCTGGAAACCTTATATCGACACTGTCTAAAGTTCGGTAGACAACATACAGCCAAGATGTCTTAATTCTCGTTTTATGTATTGGTTTTGTTTTAAAACTGTTTTTACCTGGCCAACCTTTAAGCTCATCTTGGCTAAGAAAGAAGTTTGTTTCTACCCAGCCATTTTCTTGAACATCTATTAACTCCACGTCTCTCTCTGGATACTGTTCTTCTATGCCTTCCTGAAAATCTACGGTGTTGGTGTATATAGCCAGTCCTCTTTTCAAGGAATCAGATAATACCTCATAGCTTCCACTTATCATATGTCTATTACCAGTCTTTTCTATAAAATCAGTCTTTATATCACTTGCTCGGTCAAAACTAATCTGGCATACACCTGTTGCGTGTAGACTCGCCTTAATGTCTCCCATGATACTTTTAGCACCAATAAAAACATTATCACCGTATCTGTCAGTATGAGTTACAATAACCCAAGTAGCTGCAAATCTATTCTCTTTACGAAGACAGAATTTATATGACATGGCGATAGAAGTCCTAACTACTGGCTCTTGGTATTATATTTCTGACCACCTTTTCACCCAAGAAAGAGAAAATATTATCATTCGAATCAGTTTTTAGTGTTTTTATCTATTCCAGTATAGTTCGGAATACTTAGCTTAAATAGGGATAGGGGCAAATTATACTTCGGTGTAGTTTGCCCTGTTTCTGTCTGTCTTGGACGCTTTTGTTAGCAGATTGGCCCTACTTCCCCTTCATAATTTACGCACTGTTGAGACCTTCCATGAAGTCAGATAGAAACGCCTCCGGAATCCTGCTTTGTATTCTATTAATATCTTGACTTGACCCACAGTAAAACCCAAAACCTTCAACGAGTGACCACCAGAAACTATTCTTATTAATCCTTACTTTTTTCGGTTCATATGATTCAACGAGATTCACATCGTCAGGCAATATGAAACGTTGATGTTCCGTTATTTCTACAGGCAAATATACTCGGAGTTCACTACCCCATTTATTCTGTCCACCACTTTCAAGAGGAGAAAGTCCTTCGATATCATCAATTTCAAGAACCCCTGTTGCTGTTGAATAGCTATCAAAGAAACCCTTCATCGACTGAGGCGGGACTTCTGCGTTCAAAACACCCTTTTTCCCAATTACACCGAGAGTCCAAAAAAAATCATTCTGTTTCAATTCTGGCAGCGACTTTGGAACTAATGCTGCTTCTTCATAATCTATGTTCTTCACAATCCTGGCTTGAATCTTAGAATCCAGTTTTTCTTCTTCTCCAGTGTCGTATCGCACATGTAACTTATTATCATCAATACCAAGAACTTCGTACCCACCTTTTCTGTTACGGTACCGCCCACCAGTCTGAAAAACCATACTTGCCTCCAATCACGTCCCTTAGTATTTTGTTTTATACCCTCTGGTAAAGAACCTCACATATCTAATTCTTACCATTTTGAATCACGAATCAATCAAGTCTGGCATCATCAATATCACCTTCCTTGATCCCATATGCATTGAATATTAAATCGTCTATTTTTTTAAGAATTGATGCACACTCCAATTCTTTAGATTGCCGTTCTTCGCTGCTGTAAGACGACACTATTGCTACCAGCTCCTTGATATTCTCTTGTTGTTTCATATCTATTTTCTTTACAGGGAGTTTGCCAACATAGTATTTGTCAAAGTGCATTGTTCGGACTGCTCGATTAAAAACAAACCAGTAGTAATACCAGGCTGCAAGTTTTGAATTAAGTAGAGCGGCAAGATATTCAATGCAAAACTGTTCGGACTTCACAAATGTATTCATAACAGTATCAAGGGTTACGAGTTTCTGATTATCAATCGCAGCAACAATATGAAGTTGATCATATGGTTTGAGTCTGTGTGCAACTACGTTTTGTGAGATAATCTTTTGTTTTCTGAGCTGTATAGCCTTTTTATCTTGCAGCTTTTTCAATGGAATCTTCGCTTTTGCAATGTCTCCTTGAATTGAAAATCTTCCAATATTGCGACCTCTTAGAACCCTAACACCCTCACTTCCTATTAGTTTTTGAAACGGAAAACCTCGAAACGTCTCTGTTATTTTTCCTAATTGAATTGTGTCTCGTGATATTAAGTCGAGAATCTTCTGTTTTCTTTCACTGACATATATTGGTAATATGCTGAGTTCGCTTATAAGTATGTTTTTAACATTTCCCACAGACTGAATATCCTTTTGCCATGCAGTAGCTGTCTGAAAATCATATTCAGGCGCTCGGTCATTAATAAATGTAACTATTACTTGTTCCAGGAGTACCGATTCAAATGCTTTACTAACATCTACGATGGCCTGAAGTTGGTTCTGTTCACTAATAAATCTTCTTGTTCGTTCCCAGCCCTCTGAAAATGAAAGTGATTTAGGAACAATAAACGTAATAAGTCCTTTCTTCTTAACTAAACCACATGCAAGTTCGATAAAGAATGCTGCTGAGTTTTTTTGACGATCGAAATACTCATAATGTTTTAAAAGAAATGTAATATCTGACATTGATAGATCAGCACCATATGGTGGATTGCCAATTACAATATCAAAACCCCCGCTAATACCAAACATCCATTCTGGATCTAACCAGTCAGTCCTTTCGTGTCCAAACGGATTCCAATTTGATAGCTTTTGTGCCACTTCATCAGTAACATAATCTTCCTTGGCTACCGCTAAAATAGCATCGTAAATCTCTCTTCTCTTTGCTTGAAACTGCTTAATTAGAGTCTCTCGCTCAGATGATTCGGAACCGAAATATTCATCTCGTATGAGTTTAAGCTCAGAAATCTTCAAATCGTGCCCGAATAGTCCAGGTTGCACAGATTCATCACTGTTTGTTAATCCGATCAAACTGTTAGCGGTAACGAACTTGAAATCAAGGTTAGGTAACGGCTCAATACCTCGGTTTGGTTCTTTATCATTTACCCGCTCGTCCACAATAAGCGTAAGAAAACAACGTAAACGCGCTATTTCCGTAGCAATTGGTTGGATATCTACGCCATAGATACTTTGCCGGATTACAGCAAGTTTCCGTATATAATCGAGATTTCTATGCTCAAATTCGTGCTCGATCAACCGTCGAAGTTCCGGTGACGCTGACTTAAGCTGTCTTTCTACCCAGAGAGTTGCATCTGGGTCAATCAGACGCAGCATAAAAACTATCTTCTGTAATACTCCTATCGGGAAAGCACCTGAACCGCATGCCGGATCAAGAACCGTCAAATTGCTTATAGCTTCTACGATTTCTTTTTGCTCTATCCTTGTAAATATATGAGCTTGATCGTCTTCAAGGTCGTACCTCAACAATGAGCGTATTTTTTCGCGACCTATTCCTGTTTTGTGCTCCAGGTAAAGCAATAGACTTTGGTCAACCATGTATTCAACGATATGCCGTGGTGTATAATAGCTCCCGGTGCTTTTACGTGCTGTTTTTCCTGTTTCTGGATTAATCTCAGCCAACAGGTTCTCAAAGATGCGCCCCAACATCTCCGGATCTATCGAAAGATCGATGTCAATGCTTGTATTCTCATCAACAGTAAAATTATAAGTCTCAAGTAGATCAAACAGGCGCCTAAGCCATTCATCCGGGACATCGACTATACTATGGTTTATTGCTTGTTTGCGGTCGTCACTACTGTAGAAATCATCCAAGTGTATATCGAACAAACCACCGTTTAGGTAGGGGACAGTATCCAGAACATCCCCGCAGAAATCTTTCTTGCGCTCATCTAAGGGCTTATTGAGCACCTCGAAGAATAGGGGTTCGAGTATTTTATGATAATAGGCAGATGCACCATATGCTGTATCAGCAGATAGCAATTCACACGGTACCAATGCTAAACCTCTATCACTCTTTTTCTCTCGCAAGAACCAGCAGAACATTATCCGCCCAATCAAGCGTACAGCAAACCGTTGGAGGATCTCACTTTGCGCCGATATACTCGGGAGCTTGAGTGACCCCGTATATTCTCGACGCTTCTTGCCTTCTCCCCTGGTACCACCTACTAATTCCGTGTATAAGTCTGCAACACTTGTATAGAACTCCTTATTTACGACCTCTATAGAAAATCTACTGGTAAGATCATCAAAATCCTGTACTCTTCCCTGTTTAACCAAGTATTTTTCTGGTGTATGAGTCTTTGCATCCGGACCAAGATAAAAAGAGTATCTACGAGGATTTGAATACTCCTTCCTAACCCTTTTTCCCTCCTCCCACTTTAAATCAATCGTTATTAAAGATAGTCGGTAGTTTGGGGAGTCGCTGTTGAAGAAGATTACTAAAGCTTTTTTTGCACCATGTTGTGACATTAGACGGAAAGCATTTCTGGACAATGACACTCTTGGATCACTATCTGAGTTATGCTCTATTTCGTATACTGATAATTCTAAAGACTCGACGTTGCCGATTTTTGTTATTCGTTCAAAGTAATCTGACTTGAAAGAGGTTTGGATAGATTCGTCTACCACCTCGAAATCTTCCGGAAGAAATTGATTTCGAAAAAAATCTATATATTGGTCTCGTGTGTATGCAGCATCAAAATCTATGACTTATATCAACTCTTCCGCAAGAATTAATGATTCATGTCCCTCATCAATTTGCTGTTCACGCTCAATAATGCCAAGTAAATAACGATGAGGCACTGCTTGAATAAAGTTTTTTATGTCCTGATCAAGGCTCTCTATTGCTAATGCCCGAATAGCCTTTGCGTGTCTATCTGGAAGAGCATCGAGTTTCTTTAGCACATACCATAGGTCCTCTAAATAGTCTTTTCTCTTTGGGAGTTTCGTTTTTAGATCCTCGACTTTATTAATTGCTTGTTGTTTACCCGGGTTCAAAGCAATCTCTCTTTTCCTTGGAAAGAGGTTTTTCTTTAGCTCTTCATAAATGGAATCAAAACCTCCGCTTGTTCTTCTGGCAATTTCCGAAAGGTCCGCAGATAACAGGTCAAGCGATTCAGCAATTCCCAGCGGGACAACCTCTTTATTTTTATTACTAAACTTAAACACATACTCAGGACCTTTTTTGGCAAAAACAATTACACCTGACTTCTGTTTCTTGATTGTTCGTCTGATCCTTGACCGCTTTGATAAACTTAAAGCTTCTTCTATAACTTCTGGTTCTGAAATGCGTAGTTTCTTTATAAAATTCTCGTACTTTGTTTCCGGTGATAGCTCCTCTTGAGCAGACACAATATCCCGAAACTGCTTTGCGAGATAAGGCTGGAGCTCCTCGTCCTTAGTCAATACTTTCGTGTCTTCACCAAAGAGTGCATGAACCATAGCTATCTTTAGAGTTGAGATCTGCCTTACTCTGGTTTCTCTTTCACCAGTTGCAGTCGGAAAGAAATTATAGATAAAAAGCTCTTCAAATACCTTTTTGTTGATTCTATTGATACGACCGACTCTCTGAATCACTCTTGTTGGATTATATGGAATATCATAGTTAAAGATAGTTCCTGCTCTATGCAAGTTTAGCCCTTCTGATATAGCATCGGTTCCAATCAACACATCGTAGTCATTTTTTTGCTTCTGACTGCCCGCATCAAAATTCTCTCTAATAGTATTTTTATTACTCTTAGTAGCATCTGATCCAGTGTACTTGAAGATTCTAAGATCATTCTTTAAGTTATTAGATAGATACTCGACTGTGTCAGCAAACTCAGAAAAAACAACTATCTTTCTGCCTGAGTCTTCCTGTAATTGCTTTCTAACAATATCCTTGAAATGGCTCAACTTTGGATCATCAGGAAAGCCTGCTCCAAACCACTTAGATTCTATTTCTTTGAGAAGCTCAATATCCTTTTTTACATCTTCGATAAATCCTTTTCTAATCTCACTCTTATCAATAAGCCACAGACCCTTTTCCTTATAATCCTTCAGTTCCTCATCAAGCAGACTTTCCCTAAGCTCTTCATCGATGTCTTCCCCGGTTGCCTCTTCAAGCGAGTCTACATCTGGTAGCTTTCCCTTTTTATAAATCGGTACTTTGCCGAGTTTCTCATACCAATCGCAAATCAACTGAGAGGACTCGATTATTGAATTTAAAGTTGATCGAAATGCAAAGATTGAACTCTCGAATCTTCGTACAAGCAAACGTCTCATAAAATCTGCCAAATTAACTTGTGTTTGCCTTAATAGGTGCTCATCGACTCCCATCTCTTTCGCAATTTTTTCTCGATATTTCTCAAAGTTCTTAATATAGTTTGTTGGCTTATACCTGGCTCCGAGAAAACCAACTTCATCTTCATCATCAGGAGATATTGTAGTTAGAGTGTCTTCATATTGATCGCTTAGATCTCCTAAATCGTATTCAAGAATCTCAGGATCGTGAACTACAGGAAAAGAGATGCCTTGTTGATCCAAGTCATCTTTGTATTCCTCTATTGCATCTAAATCCAGACGAGATCTTCTGATAACAAGCGGTGACAGTATATCCCTTATTTCATCCGCTACTTTTCTAATACGATAGGTAATATCACCTTGATTTATGTCTCTATTCTTCTGATCTTTCTTAATTTGGTTATACTCTGAAACTAATCTTTTAAATTGATAAGATAAATTATCGACTGTTTGAAGTGTTGATTTTGTTGGGATTTGAAATAGTTTTATCAGCGAGAAGATATCTTGTGGACGGTTGTTGAAAGGAGTCGCCGATAAGAGCATTACTTTATTACGTTGACACAGTTTATGAAGATTATCGTAGTTTGCTGTTTCTTCATTTCTATAATTATGAGCTTCGTCAACAATCACAAGTTTCTCGTCCTCATCATTGTTCTCTTCTGAAGCCTGCTCAATGCTTTGACTACCGCTTCCATAGATCTTCGCATTAAAATCAAATTCGTATTGGTAGTCATTCCACTGATCCTTCAGATGAGGTGGTACTATTAAAATCGTCTTAAGATCTAAGTTATGAGCAACCGCAGATGCAATGATACTCTTTCCTAATCCAACAACATCTGCAACAATGACTCCGTTATGTTTCTTGATAATATCTAAAGACCGCTTAATCGCATCTTCCTGATACTTAAGGTTAAAGTACTTATTCTTTGTTATCTCGCCCGGTTGCTTTATTGATGCCTGTTTGTATTCATCAAAATATTCTTGAAGCACTCTAACATACATAAGAAAAGGCTTCGGAAGCTTATCAATCCAGACTTTCTCAACAACGTTGTATAGGAAGCCGTCTAAGCTATCTTTATCTGCAATTGTAACTGCATCTCCCCACAACCTATCAAATAGCTTATATGCTTCATTATAGTCTCTTGAATCACGCAGGATAACGTTGATCTCTTGTCTATCTGTCATTCCAGATCTTGATAGATTGCTCGATCCAGTTATGATGGTGCCGGGAAATTCACCACCTTGACTAAACTCCTCCTTATTCTTGAAGATATAGAGTTTTGCATGATTGGATTGGACAGTCTTCTTAATTTCCAAGGTACCATCTTTTATTTTATCTAAGAAAAGTCGAAATGCTTCTTGTTTTTCTTTTGAATCAAAGAAATCGGTATCGTTAAAAACAGTAACGAGTGATTTATAATAATCATCTCTTATTTGACCCCGAGGACTATCTACATCTTGAATGATCTCGAACTCTCTAATTTTATTAGTTAGATCATGCTCAACGTCTAAACCAACTAATATCTTGACTTCTTTATCCTCTAAATTCTTGTATATCTCTTGAAATCCTGAAAAGAAAAAGTAACCCACCAAGAAGTAAAGATTCTCAGATGATGGAAGAACGTTATTTACAACATCTGACAGAAGTCTATCTTCATTTGTGATAAATGCTGAATTTGGGCTCATCTGACTTCAACTACTGCTATTTCCATATTTTCCAATCCTTAATTAGAACTGTATAAGGTAGATAACCGGTGATACCGAGAAATGCAAATAGAAGGACTATTAAGTCAATAGATGTAATACGATAGTCTTCTAAAACTAATAAGTTTCTAAAGATATCTAACCGGTAGGCAAGAATATAGTACAAGAGGCTCCATCCAACAAAAGCTCCAAGAAAGTTTAGCCAAAATTGATGCCACCGAAACCACTTATTAGACTTGCTCTCTTTCAGACCTTTTGTATCTCCATGTATTTCAAATGCTTTTATGCCATAAATAAAACTCATTACGATTGCTATTAACCAAAATATAATAGCCTCGTATATCAAATCCCTCACCCTTTCACTTGTCACTTCCCGAATTTATTGAAGATATTGTAAAACAGATTCCCATTTCTTAAACAATATAATAATGATGCGATTATATAATAAAGGGACGACGAAAAGAAATTATTATGTGGGTTTGTCGATAAACAGTCAATTACTTTTTGTGACAGGACGATTTGCCATAACTCCGCTGTGACATATAGAACTCATTGAATAAAAAACTTGGAGTACCATCGCTGCTTTATTTGGAGAGTGTAGGTAAGGTCAATTGACCTTCCATGGGTTGAACTTTACTGTTGGAAACCTTGCAAGCATGACATAGGAGTTTCTTCCTGTAGGTGTAGATTGCTGTTAACCGAGTTCCGCAATCTTCGCAGATATAGTCTAGTTTTGTCTTGGTTTCTATGTGTTTAGTCGAAGTGATTTGCATCATTCTTTCATAATCTGGATCCGTTTGACCATAACTAACATTTACTCTCGATATAGTCTTTGCTAAGACCTCTAATCAGTAGAGGTCAAAGCAAAAATTACATTTAGACAGACTTCTTAACCTTGGTAAAAAGCTCATCGAGATCCGGCCAAACGCTAACCGGTACACGAATCCCTCTCTTTGTGAAACCTTGGAAGCTTTCGGCGGTGAGGTACTCCCGGAGATCATAATACTCCTTACCCATATATTCGCCACGTCTTAAAATTATGTCGACTTGATCATCACGCTTCACTCTGCCGATTTCGATTTGATTGTCCATTTTCAAACCTCCTTTCAACTGTGCTATACCATCGCTGACCTTTATATACATTATACCAAAGCGGGTTTTCAGCAAGGCGAGGCATGCCATTTGTTATGCGTAACAGAAG
>SDBS01005789.1_pt1 | contig 12018 bp, 11 predicted proteins | sample 2277091 | NCBI WGS metagenome assembly SDBS01 (sample SAMN10404972, study PRJNA504765) | marine sediment metagenome | isolation source: marine sediment core GS10_PC15, 163 cmbsf | place: Arctic Ocean: Southern Knipovich Ridge | collected 2010 | reverse complement strand
GTCTTTACGGACGGCCGTTATTGAGGATTTGATGTAGTCTATCCGCTCAATATCGCAAACGAGGCGAACTAGGCGTTGGTCAAGATACTGGGGCAGGTTAGGTATGTTTCTGGCTTCGTGAGCCACTATCTTCGCCTGCTCCAGTGGATCAGCGGCTTGATTCACAAACTCCTCAACCATGTCCATCGCCTCACTCACCATTAGAGCACTCCACTTAATAGGCACAATACGACCTCCTCTCTAGCTTCATTAACTCTTGCCCTCTGCCACGCACAAAAAGAGGGGGCATTACTCCCACGCACTGGGGAGCAAATACCCCCTTCTTACAAAAAATAAGCACAAAAAGGGGCTTCACACCCCTCTTTGTGCGTGTCTTTGTTTTGAGTTCAAGCGTTCTATCAGGCTACGGCGACAGGCTCTTTTGCCTTGCGCTTACGCTTCGGCTTCGGTTTGGTCTCTTTTACTACTGCCTCAGCTTCAGCGACAGCGTCGGTTTTACCTGCTTCCTCTGGCTCTATCTCGGCTTCTGGCTCGGCTTCTGGCTCACCCTTTGCCTCTCTATCGGCTTTAGCTTGTTTGTTTGCCTCATCACTCATCATCGGCATAACTACCAGCTTATAACCGTTAGTGGTAAAGAGCACTGGTGAATAGGCATTAGTGATTTTAAGCTCAGGCATACCACCGCAAGCTCTGAGAGCTTCGGCAAGGTAACCGCCGTCTAGCCTTATCTTGATAGTCTCGCCATCGGTATTGGCTGGTAGCTCGGCTTGCCCCTTATCATCGGGATTAGCCATTATTACCTTGCCATCGCCAATAGTGAGGTCTATCGGATAGGCTTTAGCGTCGGCTATGACCTTGAGTGAGCTAACCGCTCTTACTGCCTCAACTGTGTCAAAGTGGGCGGTGAGCTTGTGCTCAGTCGGGATTAGCTTCTCCCAGTCGGGATAGTTACCGTCAACGCTTACCCACTTATAGCGGATTAGCTCGGTATCTATAATGAGGCTCTTACTGGTGAGCTTATCGCCACCGCCATCCTCAAAGCTAATCCGTGCCCGCTTTGCTCTCCGTAAGGCATTGGCTATCCCCTTGAGGTCATCACGATTGACTAAGGCTTGTCCCTCTCCGTCATCATAGTCAAGGCTTAATACCGCCAGCCTGAAGCCATCGGCACTCACCAAAGTTAGCTTACCGTTACCCGCTATAAAGTTGACGCATTGTAGTATAGGTCGAGCATCCTCTTTAGTGGTAAACGGTAACACTCTGGTTAGTGCCTCTGATAGCTCACTAGCTCCGACATTCGGCTTGACGGAGTTACAGGAGCATACCCTAACATCGCATAGGGTAAGAGGCGTTTCTTCACCTATCCACTCGTTATCGGCAAGGTAACTGGTATTAGCTCCACAGACAACCCTAAGCCTCTTATCAGTAGCCTGCGCCTCGCTAGCACTACCATTTGAGGGGATAACTTTAACTATGTTACTACCCCCCAAAGCCTTAAGGTAACCGAGTAAGCCTTTACGCCCTAGAGTGAAGTCCATCAGGACTACTCTATCGGCTAACGCCCTTGATAGAGCGTTTACCAGCGTAGACTTATGAGCGATAAAGCCCTCACCTGAACGCTTGCCCTCGATATTCAGTTTTTCTATTTTATTCACCCCTTTTGGCTATCCGATAGTGGGCAAGGCTATCGGCTTCACCTAGTAGTAAGCTATCCGATTATCCGCAACTCGCTGGCATAATCAGTGCCTCCACTATAGTAATCGGGATTTGAGGGGTGTTTTGTCTCACTCAAACCAAGACTTTTTGCTCTTTTTGTCTAAACCGACTCAAGTAGCACCAATCCTTGTGCTCAAGTGGTATCCCGCTAACCCTCTTGCGGGCAATCTCAACAAGCCTTGTCGGGTAACCGAGTAAGAAGGTAGCCTTGTCCAGCCACTGGTCAAGGTCAATCGTCTTGTCATCGGCTATCAGCTCCCCTAGCTCGGTTATATTGCCTTCACTGTCTATGATAGGCTTTGACAGGCTTTCAACCTTGATAGCTCTCGGACACTCGGCATAGTTACGCTTTCGGCACTCTTGCCTTTGCTTCTGGCTACACTCGCCACAGCTTATCCCGTGTGTCCTGCGGTAGTAGGCTCGCCAATACTCGGCTACAGTGAAGCTGGCAATCCTAAGCATAGCCACTTCAGTAAAGGGCTTGTGTCCGTTATTCCTCTCTACATCGGCAAGCCTTACGATTATATCGTGCCTCAAGTCCGCTCTATCCTCAAACCTAGCCTTATATTGAAACCTGTCGGCTACTGCGATATACTTGTCCCAGTCTAGCATTGTGGGTCACGCTCCTTTGTTAGATTTGCCCTAGCTGTGTTGACTGCTGGCTAGGGCATTTTCTTTGCCCGACTGGCAAGCGTTCAGGTCAAGGCTTTATCTCTATTCAGTTGTTAAGGTGCTTTTGTTTTGCTAGTTTCATTATTGAACAAAAGGAACGTTTGTGCATTAACAGGATGAACCTATATTTACAACCTTTTGGAATCTATGAGTAAAACCACCATTTTGCGACTTCACGACTGGAACTACCTCGGATTAAACAATTTGTGACGGCACTTCTGAGGCCCTAAAGTCTCTGGAGTGACTACAGCCTCTCTCAGGAGAAAAGGCGTTGCACTTTTTGTTATCAGGCAGAGCAAGTGTTTAACCGTCAGTGAGGTCATGGAATACCTCTAATCAGAGCGGAAAGAGGCCCAGAATCTCATTCTGGGGATTAACAGAGGCTTCTGAGCAATAGCCCAGGGTAGTGCTAATGCCTATAGAGCGCTTTCCTGGGATTAGCCCAGAGGTGGTCTGGCGCTGATTTGCCTTTCTGGGTTATTCGGAAGTAAATGCGTGGCTTGCCCGGGGGGTAATTCTTCTGAAAGGCGGAGGCTTCTACTACGCCCGATGGTTCCACCCAACCCAGTTGCTGGAGCATCGAGAAATAGGTCACAAACGAGTGATAGCGGCAGCCTCTTGATTTGTAAGGTAATCTCTCAAGGTATTTGCTAGTTAGGCTCTCTATGTTATCCGGATCAATCCTTCGGTTTTCCTTCTTCGCTCTCTTCTCTTCACACCTCACCGCCATGTCCTCAGCTGTAACCCGCCTTAGTGCCTGCTTGTAGTGGTAGAAGATATCTGCCTGCGGGGCTCCCACCTCCGGGTCAATCACAGTGGAATCATAAGGGCCATTGCCCATTAAGAATTCACGGATAAACCATCCACAGCCAAAAGGTCGCAGAAATCCGCCCCGTGCTGGTTTGAGGAGTTCGTCAGTCACCTTTTCGACCCCTTAGCCGCTGATACCATTCCTTGAGTTCGTGACCGGACACCTTTCGATATCGCATCGTAGTCGTGATGCTGGCGTGCCCCAGTTGCTGCTGGAGCATCCTTACTCCGTCAGTAGAATCATCCTTTTTTATCGCCATAACCGAGAAGGCATCCCTCAGCCTGTGCGGACTCACATTGTGCCACTTACCTGAATCCGGGTTGTAGAGTTTCTCCAGTCCCGCCCGTTCAGCACATTCCTTAACTATCTGCCAGGCTCGATGCCGGTTTATTCCGAATATGAAAAGCTTTCCCTCTTTGTTTACCGGCCCACCCCGCTCTATGTATTCGCGAAGTAGTTTCAGAATCTCCGGATCCAGAGGCAATACCCTCATTCTCCGGTGCTGCCTCTCTTCTCTGCCTGCTTCTTTGACTTTCCGCCCGCACTTGGGACAAAAGGTGTGCCCTCTGCTTAACGAATTCCCGCAATACTGACATAGTAGTCGAATACGAGATTTAAGGTGTTCGATGGTCACCGTTCCCGATTGAAAGTCTATATGTCTAACCTCTATGGCTAGCGCTTCGCTAATCCGGCAGCCAAGCCAAAAGATTATCCAGATGAGGAGCCGATCACGAAGGCAGGTCGCCGCATCCGCAAGCCGTTTCACCTCGCCAATCACCAGATATGCCTTCATAGTCGATTATCCTGTCTCAATCCCTATTGCCATTTACTAGTATCCTTATCCTTCTCTCTCATGGCACTCGGCATGTCCCCATCCATGTTCCCTCATGTATCCAGCCACAGCAGCCCTTTCTTCTTCGCTGCTCACAGTCAAGACTTTCCCGCAGATGTTACACCGGTAGTCCACCCTGAACTCAATCTTAGCTTCAGCGTATCCCTCTTCATACCCCTGCAAGAAGGCTTTCTCTCTAATTGCGGATTCCTGCTGGGTTTCTACCTCAAGGATCCCCATTCCGACTTTGAGAATATCGGCAAAGCTTTTCTTTTCCTTCGACTTGATCTTCTCTAGCCGCTTGTATACATCTGCAGAAAGCCTGCAGCTCACTGTAGGATGACTCTTTTCATACCTTATTCTCGATGGTGGTTTGTGTTTGCCCTTTACCATACCGTTTACCTTACCCTTTCCCATATGGATTGCCCTATTGCATACCATACCCGTTTACCAGGGCGGTTTTGGTGGCGTTTCGGGACCCCGTTGTCAACTGCGTTTTCCCTTGTCCTGCCGGTCGTTTCCCAAGGGGCAACCGGCGGCCGTTTCCCCGCTTAGTAGCCGTGAAAGACCGGAGGCAGGCACCAGTATGCGCCTCCCGATCCTCACACTTGGGATCAGTCCGTTTCGGATTGCCTCGTAGGTTGACCCCCTGCTTAACCGGAGGAGCCTTCTGGTTTCTTCAACCGTGTAAACCAAAGCCTCCGTATCCTTTTGTCCCATTACACATCTCCTCTTGACTTCTAGGGCTACTCAGTTATATACTAGGCTATCATGGTCATAGGCTGTCAACATGATTTAATATGGGTATATTCTATATGTCATTTGTCCTTGTTTAAATCTGGAGGTGTACAATGCGAAAGAGAGAGTTGTCCGACAGTGAGTGGAACAGTGTTCGCAAGTTGAGGGAAACCGGGGCAAGTTGGTCGAAAATTCAACGGGAAACCGGTGTCCCCCGGCGTAAAGCAAAACAAATCTACGAAGCGTGGGAGCGAACTCAATCAATGCCCGACCTTAAGGAGGCTCGTAAGCAAGTAGCTGCAGAGGCTTTCCACAAACACATAGACTCGCTTCTTCAGATTGCGCAATATGTGGCTTCTAGCCTTCGTATACCTCAGACTCCAAACGATCTAGCAACCGCTGATGAATATCTGCAAAGCCTGTGGCAGATCGATATCTTCAATAAGAATTGGCCACATGTTTCGGAGAATAAGGAATATGAACTGAAATCAGTAAACTATACAAATGAACTGCTATTTCAGTCGCTGGAGCATCATACTCAAACGACAAATATATGGAAGGTCTTTCGACAATGGAAAGAGGCCCACAATAGCTGTGTTAGAGCCTCACGTGATCTCCAGGAAACCGTTCGTACCCTGGTTGTGAAGAATCTTCAAAAAGAATTCCGCCTCAGGGCCAGACTCAAACAGGCATGTCGTAAGTACGATCCGGTTATCCGAATCACAGATGCGGTCGTCTGGGCAATGTGGAAACAGACAGTGGATCCTGCTAATGCAAATTGTGATGATGAAATTGTATCTGTTGTCTCCCGTGGAAACCGGTATGAAGTCATTTTTGCGCTTTCGAATTATCCCAGCAAGTTCAGTAACCGCGTGGTATTCTCTTTTAAAGATGAGTCATTAGCTAAAGAAGCAGCCAGGGTATGCAATCAATCATACAGTAGTCTTCTGAAGGACAAGGACAATGAGGGGCGCACCCAAATCGAGGCCTTGCAGGAAAAGGTTTCTCATCTAAGAGACATGATTGATAATCTGGCAAGGATGATGCATCCGCTTCTTCTTAAGCCTGTAATCCTGCGCAGTACATGTGAGCTTTGCCCAGCTTAAAGAGAGCAGTTCCGTTATTTGTAGTAATGAGTTGAACGATAGGAGGGAAAAATGAGAGGACATATCCGTAAACGATCTCCTCGTTCGTGGACTATCGTAGTTGATATCGGTAGGGATCCGGTCAGTGGCAAAAGACAGCAGAAATGGCAAACGCTACAGGGAACTAGAAGAGATGCTGAAAGGGCGCTCAGAGAGACCCTGAACGCCCTCGACAAAGGAATCTACATCCAACCTTCTAACAAGACCCTATCCGTATGGCTTAACGAATGGCTTGATACCCATGCCGCCCTGCACACCACACCTCGCACTCAGGAGAGCTATCGATCTAACATAGAAAAACACATTATCCCTGCCCTGGGTAATATACCGCTTACCCAACTTAGACCACAGCATCTTCAGGATTACTATATAGACGCTTTATCAAGCGGTCGCTGTGATGGCAAAGGAGGGCTGTCCAAGCGTAGTGTTCTCTACCATCACCGCATCATTTCCGAGGCGCTCAGCCATGCTGTCAAGATGGGAATGCTGGCGCGTAATGTGGCTGAAGTTGTTGACCCACCGCGGCCAACTCACTCTCAAATAAACCCGCTCTCCCCGTGGGCAGTCTCCAGGTTCCTTGATGCCGCCAAGGATTCTGAGCATTACGTCTTCTTCTGCATGTTGCTATACACTGGAGCTCGCCGCGGCGAAGGCTTAGCAGCACGGTGGCGTAATGTCGATCTCGATCTTGCATCGCTACACATCGTTGAAACAGCTTACAAGTTGGGAGACGGGTCTTATGTTATCAAAGAGCCTAAAACGCCCCACAGCAGACGTGTAGTAACTCTGCCCCCTTCTCTTTCTTTGCTTCTTCGCCGGTATCGACAAGACAAGGAACAACTATTCCGGCAATTTGGTCGCGTATTGGATGAGAACGATTTCGTTTTTGCACGTCTCGATGGGAAACTACCCGACCCGAGTGTTATCACACGTGAGTTCAGTAAGGTCTTGGACCGCGCTGGATTACCCCACGTTCGCCTGCACGATCTTCGTCATACCCATGCTACAATCATGCTCAAGGGTGGAGTGCATCCGAAAATAGTATCGGAAAGACTGGGGCATGCTAACATCAATATCACGCTTGATACATACAGTCACGTACTACCCGGACTTCAGGAAGCAGCTGCAGAGCGGTTTGACAAAATGCTTGAGGAGAAACCACAAAACGAAGAGACCGATGTTAGCAAAATGTTAGCAAACGGAGAAGAATTAGGCAGTAGGCCGTACAGGTCTCGAACCTGTGACACCCTGATTAAAAGTCAGGTCGCCATTTTTTCATTTTCCAAGGTGCCTTTGAGGCTGGAATCGGTCCGAAAACTATTCAGTTTTTAAACAATCAGGTTGACAACCTTCCTATAAATACTTGAGTCCCGAGACTTTCTCGAGGCTTTCTATCGTAAAAACATAAATTATCTCACAAAGTCAATAATCAGGCTCGCGAGGTCAGAATTCCCCCTGACTCTAACTTAACAAGTGCTATCCTTTGTGGGGCAGGTCACTCAAGATTGCAATATATCATTTGAGATTTGTTACCTAAGGTGCTTATAATCAATATGTGGATACGGTAAGCCAAGAAAAGCGTAGCAGCATAATGTCCGCTGTCCATAGTAAAAATACACACGCTGAACTTCTGGTGCGTCGATATTTATGGTCTCATGGTATTAGATATCGCATCCACGATAAAAATCTCCCTGGCAAGCCGGATATAGTCATACCGCGATACAAGGTAGCGATATTTGTCCATGGTTGTTTTTGGCACGGACATGATAACTGCTCCCGAGGGCATCTACCCAAATCTAGACTAGAATATTGGGAACCGAAAATCGAAGCTAACAAGAAGCGAGATTGTCTGATTGAAGAAGAATTAAAGGAAATGGGTTGCAGGCAGCTCGTTATATGGGAATGTCAGCTAAGAACCCAGAGGGCTACCTCGAAAACCTTGCCTGAGGTTCTAAATCAGATATTGTCGATGTGTTCAGACGAAACGTGCGTCCGTAGTTAATATATTCTTCAGCTCAGGGCGTTCCTCTCATAATGTAAGGAGAATATCTGTGAAAAGCCGCGTACTGCTCAAGGGCATCATCGGTCATTTGGCTATCGTCGTCAATTAGGAAGCCTAATTCGGTTCGCAATGTTGTACCTCGAGCGCTGCTGCATGGCAGGCAATGTTGAAGGTGTAGCCGTTCCTTGGTACTTAGGACAGGAATGGCGATTAGTTTCGGTTCTTCCCACGTTAAATTCGCGAATTCCCAACCGTTGAATGCTCTCCTTACTCTCCATTTATTAGCTCGCTTCCATACGATGCCTGTCAACGTAAACATACGTGTCCCGTCGGAGTAGTAAAAAGACGAGACAGGCTGGAACATTAATGATGTCGCTTCTGCCGGTAAAGCTTGTTGGGCGGCAATCCGCAGCATTTTCTGTAACAAATGAGCGAGTTCCCTAGAAACCCTTGGCGGATCAGCCGACGGATCGGGCATTATTTTCTCGAACACTTTTCGAAACCCCTCGGCTTTATCAATTCGTAGTTTCTTGTATTCGTCCCAGAAATCATCCGGCTCGGCGCGCAGCGTGATTTTTATCATGCTTTTTTCTGCGACTTTACCCAGAAGTACTTTGAAGTCGTCGAAACATTCGTATTCTAATCGCGTATAATCAAGCCAAAATATGCTTTTCTTATCGTTCGGTTGGTATTGAATAATGAACGACTTCATATCTTTGGGCTCGAGATGTAGAGTACCGCAGGGGAGATGGAACTTTTGACGCTTCAATACTTCCTCGTTTTCCTCGACCGAGACCATTGAGATTTCCGGGTAAAACTCGTAGAGTAGGCGGCAATCCTCCAAGTGGGGTCCGCCCAATCCGTAATAAGTATATTCCTCTAAGCTACCGCCTAGCTTGGTTAGACGTCTGATAGCTTCGATGAACGCGAATCGTTCTGCGGACTTGTTTTGACGTAAATGATACGCTGGCGACTTCATTTTTTGAGGCGGGCCTCCTCGTAAATGATATCGAAGCACTTTTCTCCGGCCTTAGCTGGAACCATATCGGGATTTCCGAAGTATTCGCCCACCGTTTCTATTTTAGATATTTCTTTGCTAAATAAAATGCGTTGGGTTGTTGTCTCGGGCTTTAACGGTAGCGGTAGTTTAGGCTGATACTGATCTCCGGGGGGGAAAGATGTTTTTGTAGATTTAAAAGGAAGATGTTGCGCTTCTTCCTTTATTTTTCCGAAAGAGAGTTTCTCGCCTTTCTGTATGAATGCTTTAGCTTCTTCTTCCCGACTTTTCCATTTGTTAGTAAAGTCTGTAAAAATACGCGTCCCCTCGCGCATCTTGTTTTTGATCTGAAGATAGAGCTGCGACGACGTATCGATACCTCTCTTAGTCGTGGTAGTAGGGAGTTTTCCCGCATCTTCCGATCTGAATTCAACTATTCCTGAGATCGCGATAAACTGGGTATGGTAGCGCGGAATACCGGCTTCTCCCCAACCGGTCAACTCGTCCCGGTTACAATATAGCACGGCCCTGTCGTTACAGAGAATCGTCCATCCCGCCTCGATCGAGGAGTATTTCGGCGCCTTCTCCTCGGCTAGGATCTCGTCTGGTGAGGGAATCCCGCGAGTGAATCCCACTGCCAAGAATACTTCTACGCCGTCGGTCTTCGTCTTAAAAATATATGGGCGGATAACGCCCGCTTCTTGGCTATGGTCGAAAACGAGCTTGGCGGCGTACGGTTTGGCCACTTCGCCGTTGATTATGACTTCTAAGCCTTTGTCGATAATGAAAGAGTAATGTCCGGATATTTTTCGTACAAGCTCCGATTGGAATTTCTCACGATCATCGCTGAACTTCTTTGATATACCGTTATATAAATCTCCAATGACGATAGTAGTGCCGTCCGCCCCCCCGGACCTTTTAGCGCTGCGGACGGGGATATACCATTCGGTTTCATTTGCTATCCAGTTCGGAGTGATTTCGACTTCGTATTGGTCTTTCTCGCTTAGGGTCGAGATGAGGCATCGTTTGCCCATTTTGAAAATGGCGCGCTTCATTCCGATTCCGTAGGCGCCTACAGTTCCGGCAGGGTCAGGAGGTCTATCGGACTCAGACGCTCGCCCCATTCTGAAAGCATATTCGTGCAGACTCCAGGGGATTCCTCCGCAGTTGTCTGAAATCGAGAAAGAATCTTTGTTGAATTCGATTTCCGCTTTAAAGCCGGCGTAGGGTTTATCCCCACCCGTCCTCCCAGATCGGAGAATACCGTCGACGCAGTTGTCGAGTAGATCGAGGATTGCATCGTCTAGCAGGATGTCGCGCGTCAACATCGATACGAAGAACGATTTAACTGGAGAGAAGTCGAGATCGTCGTATTTAGTCTGTTTTGCTTTATCCATAATCCCTCCTGCGTTGGTTAATTTCCGAGGGCTTTTCGGATAACGGAGAGAATACGCTCTGCAAGGATAGGGCTGACGCTGCTTCCTATCTGGCGGAAGCCGTGCCATTTTGTCGGAGAAAACTGGAACCAGTCGGGGAATCCCTGTAACCTTGCAGCCTCTCTGGGGGTTATCACGCGGGCTTCAGTAGGATGGAGCGGTCTAACGGCTTGGAAGCTGCCGTGGTCAGGGCCAGTACCGGCGCGCAGCGTCGGACAGAAGCCATTGGGGTCGAGTTTGTAAGATCTTGAAACCGGATCATATTTACCCTGATCCGTCATGGCATATCGCTCTGAAACTTGTGTTGAATGCACAGTTCCCAAGAAGCCGGAAGCGCGGCTTGTATTTCTAAGACGCTCCAAGGCATATGGTGCTCCTACGCCTGGAGGTATATGGCCGTGAAGCCTAGAGGCGTAATAGCCTTTTCCGTGTACATACACTACTCTCCAGCTTTGTTCCTCCGTCTGCCAGGTGGGATTTATTTTAGTCGGTAGGCCGTGTAAAGCATCTTTCACGAATACGGTCTCTACATCCGTGTGAGGCTTGAAATCATCAGAGGTTAGAGCTTCTATCTCGTTCTTTAGATAACCGTAAAAGAAGATGCGTGTCCTCGTTGTTGGAGCACCATAATCGCTGGCAGTCAATACCATTGGTCGTAAGAGGACGTATTTATCCTCGACATAAGAGAGTGCCCTTGTTACAGTTTCTGAATTCTTCATGTGTAAAATACCGGGTACGTTTTCTACTAAAAAGAACTTCGGAAGAACCTCGGCAACTAAACGGAAGAATTCCAGGAATAACTTATTGCGGGCATCGTCTTTATTACTTCTCCCGATAAAGCTGAATCCTTGACAAGGTGGGCCACCTATAATTCCTGCAAGATCACCGTTTTGTAAAGCCAAGGCACTTCTCAAGCTTCTACCGGTGAGTCTGGAGACATCGGTTTCTAAGTGTACTGTGTGGGGGAAATTGATCTTGTGGGCACTGATTGCTCCCGGGTCTACTTCTACCGCGCCGCGGATCGTGAATCCTGAACGAACAGCTCCCAGACTAAGACCGCCAGCACCGCTGAAAAGATCCACAACGTTTGTGGCTGCTTTATCAACCATCGAGCGCCCCTCTCCGTTTTGGCTCATGATAAGAATATAAAGACATTATTGTCAAGCGAAAATCAGACTTCTTATTCGGTTTCCCAATATATTTCATGGTAAATAAATCAGGGCTTATATACTTGACGCAGATTTAGGATACCGAGGACTCACCTTTTCCAAAAGCAAACAGGCCTTGAAGCCCTTGCCATTGCCTCTCAGCCTGTTCGAATCGTGGTCTCTCCACTCAGAGTGGAAACACCTTCCTGCTATTTTCAGTAAAGCACTATTCACTCAATTTGTCAATAGCTTGTATGCGCCAGATGGGACTCGAACCCATGACCACCGACTTAGCAGGAAGGTACTCTATCCGACTGAGCTACTGGCGCATACAGGCATTATACACCTCTCGTCAATTCCATGTTCTAGTGGTAGAATAGGGGTATGCGAACACCAACAAGAGACTATGCCGCCGATTTGGGGAAGTGGGGCTGGACGATAATGGGAACGGCCATATTTAGTGGTGTTCAAGGCTACCTAGACTTGTTCAACCTTCCTTTACAGGTTGTGCCAGCATGGGC
>SDBS01005788.1_pt1 | contig 12019 bp, 10 predicted proteins | sample 2277091 | NCBI WGS metagenome assembly SDBS01 (sample SAMN10404972, study PRJNA504765) | marine sediment metagenome | isolation source: marine sediment core GS10_PC15, 163 cmbsf | place: Arctic Ocean: Southern Knipovich Ridge | collected 2010 | reverse complement strand
GGCCTGCGCCTTCGGCCCAGTCACTGTGTCCCCGACCTCCCTGAGCAAACGTTGCCGGTCTCCCATGGGGAGTGCAAGAATCTGCTTTTTGATTTCTTCAATATCCATGTAACAAATATACAATTAATAGCTATTCTAAACTAGAGCCTATATCAGATATAAAACTGTAATTCCCAGGAAGTTAATCAGACTTTTTAATGATAATATCTCCACTTGAGTTGATAGAATAATGCCCACGATTAAAAACAATCCAAGAATCTGGAATTCTTTAGAAGCAGAAAAGAATCTACCTATGCTTTTCCTTTCAAAATTCTTTAAGGAAAAATAGGAATAGCCAAGGAGTAATACGACAAATGAAAGGATGAACAGATACTTTAGCTGTTCAGCAATAGTTCTTAATAGATAAAACAATACCGTTAGAATCCAGATCTGAGGGATTATTCTACTTCTATCAAGTATCATATATTTGAATAATATAGACTATTCGAGGTCAATTGTCCTCATTTTCGTAAGTCGGAGAACACATCTTCAATCCACCCATCAATAGAATACTTATCATAGATATCACCGGGAAGCTCAGTGTACTTTGTAGACCAAAAGTCAAAATTTAATACCGGATTCTTCCTGTCTACTAAGGCTATATTATCCTTAGAAAAGAAATCATAATTTCCGATTGTATGATTGGTGGTTAATAGTTTTTTTCTGGCACCAATTATCTCAATAGTCCGCATTGTTAATCCTGTTTGTTTAGGATGCTGGATGTCCACAACGACTTTTGTGTTTTTTATTAACTCAATAATTTTTGCCTTAGACATGGGATGAAATCTTGCGTCTTTGTAAGTTAAGGAGCTGAGTCTTTTATCGAATATCTTTCGAACAAAAAATATTATTGGACTTTGAATAAATAAATAGTAATGAACATGAAGGTCACGACTCTCTGCCTGGGCTTTGATTTCTTTCAAGAATTGCCATCTGTCGCTATGAACAGTGCCTATAAACAGAAGGTCAATTTCTTCATTGGTGTTTTTTCCGGCACATTTTTTATAGTCATCTATATAGAACAAAGGTCTGAATATAAGTGATTCTATTTCTGATGAATCATTAATATCAAAAGTCAGTGTTCTGTCAAAAAGAGGTAAACAAGATTTTATCTCTTTATAATTTCGAATAGAGTCCCACAAATATAAAATGAGTTTTGCTTTTGGAAATGAACTTCTAAGTCTCTTAATAATCTGTTGTGTAATTACTTCGCCTTTTATAATAAAAACGATATCATAATTCTTACTCTTATTCTGAGTGATGATTTTATTAAAATATCTTGCTGCATATAAAGAGAGGGATTTGCTATAAATCCTTATAATCGCTTTGATAAAAATATTGGATGATGGTCTTTCATCATATAAATCTACAATAGCTCCATAACTAAGAAATTTTTTCTTCACCTCAAAATCATAGTTAAAGAAGGGAGGGGCAAACAGTAAGATTTTTTTATTTCTTAATTCCATCACTTAAAAAGTCCTTTTTTCTTCATCTCATTGATCGAGTTTTGATAATTATCCTTCATAATATCTTGGTGATTAACCCATTTTACAAATTCGGAGATTCCCTCTTCAAATTTAATTTTTGGTGAAAATCCCAGCAAGGTCTTAATCTTGGAGATTTCTGCATAATTGCTTCTTATATCGCCCAACCTGTAATTCCCTGAAATTGAAACTTGAACTTTTGAATTGTATTTCTCTTTAAGGATATTTGCTACTTCAAGTACACTGGTAGTTTCTCCAGAACCCACATTAAATGATTGGAAGTTTGATTCACTTTTCTCCAGGCCAAGGATAGTAGCATCAGTGACGTCGTCAATAAATACAAAATCTCTGCTTTCTTCGCCATCTTCAAATATTAGTATCTCATTCCCATTTTTTATCCTGGTTGAAAATATTGATAATATCCCGGTATATGGATTTGACAGGGATTGACCTGGTCCATATACATTCTGGTACCTGAAAGCCACTACTGGGAGATTTTTAGATCTTCCTGCAATCATACTCATCTCCTCCTGTGCCTGTTTGGTAAACCCGTAAATTGAAGTTGGATGTATTTTTGAATCCTCACAAGTAGCAAGTAATTGTACATTCTTTGCGCAAATCGGACACTTAATATCGAAATCTCCCTTTTTCAGGTTTTCATCCTGTCTGCACTGCGGATATACAATACCATCCGTTTCGCATAAGTACTTACCTTCCCCATAAATAGCTCTTGATGAGGCAATTATTACTTTTTTAACAGAGTTACTTTGATTCGCAAGTATGTCCCAGAGTAGGGCAGTCCCCAATACATTTACCCTATTATAGTGTTCAATATCATACATGGACTGTCCGGTCCCGGTTTCAGCTGCCAGATGAAATACTGCATCCTGACCACCTATCACTTTTTCCCAATCCTCGCGCCTTGTAACATCCCCTTTAAAGAACCGTACTTTCTCAGTGATTGATCTATATAGGGGGGAGGATTCTTCGGGATTTTTTCCGTGTATCTGAGTGGATAGGCTATCAAGAACAGTCACCTCGTGACCAGTAGAAACTAACTTTGCAGCTATGTTCGATCCAATAAAACCGGCTCCTCCTGTGATTAAAACTCGCATATAGATATTCTTAAATTTATCATCATACTTTTAGCTAGTAATGGTGAATCATGTGGCTCGTTCCCATTTATTTGAATCAAAGCTAAATCTTTTTATTACTCGGGCTGGACATCCCACGGCAATGCAATAGTCAGGGATATCTTTTACAACAACAGAATTTGCTCCAAAAATAATAATTTTTAGGGTTTAAATCGCAAGGCGTATATTCAATGGAATTATTATTTGAAAATATATCATAAAACATCTTCTCCGGAGCAAAATGTAATAATCTTAGTTTTTTATTCGTATCATCAAAAAACTTGACCTTTTTATTTAAGTACATATACAGCAAGCGATGCCTTTCTAATGAACCACAATTATGACATTTTGCGTTTTCACGTTTTTTCAATCCAAACGGACCAAACAGTCTATAGGAGGAATTGCATATTGGACAAAACACGTCATTCCCCAAAAATATTTTTTCGTTTTTCATTTTCCGTTTCATGTCTCGAAAAACTCTATATTTCTTAATAGCACTTTCAGGTAAAATAGATTTAATAAGTTGTTTCATTGTTTCTTTTTTTTATAATTATTGCTAACGGCAGTCTGTCTAAAAACCCGCGCTGGTTCCTGATTTATTAAATATATATAGCCGTTTAACGGGGAGTATAAGATAAGCATCCCAATATTCTATCCGAAAAAGTAATGCGATCATAGGTGCTAATTCTTGCTCTAATACCCCGGATTTTCTTAATAACATGTTTATCCTGTTTTCAAGATACTCCTTGCACCGATCTGTCCCCAGGATATTGATAATACGCCTCAAATTATATGCTGTCATCATAAACCCCACATCAGCACTTGCTCTTTTTAAGCTCCTTTTTGTCATGATGTAACTAAACCCCCACTGCCGTTTTATGGTGCCATACGGATGCTCAACAATAGCCTGCCGTCGTTTGTAAAGCGTCTTATTCAGATCAACCTGTTCTTTGTTATGTTGTATGTATTCCTGGTATTCACTTCGTTGTATGCCTTTTCCGTAGGTGGCTTTGGTACACTGATCTTTTACGGGGCAGGAGGTACATGCCTTCGTAGTATATCGCTTGAAGTAATAAGTTGCTGCTTTGTGCCTTTTACCTGTAGTGGTCAGGTACTGGTTTTGTGGGCATATATAATAATCCTCTTTCTGGTTGTATGTGAAGTTTTCTACATTGTACGCTGGGTTTGGGGCTTGTGCGGCCAGACCGGGTATGGCTACCAGGGTATCAATGTTCAGGTCATGAGCAATTTTAAATTCAGATCCTGTATGATAGCCTTTATCGTAAAGGGCTGTAAACTGGTTGGTGGACAATATGCTCTTAGCCCTTTGCAGCATATTACCCATGGCTTTGCTGTCGTTGGCGTTGGTTACTTTGTAGTCGATTAATAAATTATTTTTTGCATCGACCGTGGTTTGTACATTGTATGCTACTTCAGTAATGTTGTTGCGGACAATCATCTGGCGGCTGTCTGGATCGGAAGTCGATACTTGGGGCTCGCCGCTTTCCTTCAGTTGGTTTTCTATCTCACGATATCCTTCCGCCCTCTGTCTTTGCTTTACAATTTGATCTTCAATATGTTCTTTATGGTCCCCATCGTTTTGGGCAAGTGCTTCATAATATTCCTGAAGCTTATTTTCGATGTATTCTAAATGCCGTGATATTTTCTTTTGGTTGAAGTTGTTCTTCTTGCTGTTCTGGGCCCTGAACTTAGTACTATCGCCAGCTATCAGAGTACCACCAATAAGATTAAAATAGGTGGCAATTTTCACCGTTTCCATAAAGACTTTCTTAATCGCCCTGGGATTATCTCTACGGAAATTCGAAATGGTGTTATGATCAGGATGAAGGCTGCCCAATAGCCACATCACTTCAATATTTCGTTTGCTCTCTTTTTCAAGTCGACGTGATGAACGTATCTTGTTCATGTAGCCATAAATGAATAGCTTGAGAAGGTCGCCCGGATGGTAGGCTGGCCGTCCGTTTTCGGTATGCTCTATCTGAAACCAGTAACTTTCCAACGCCAGGCTATTTACAAAAACATCGATCAGGCGAACTTCATTATCTTCACTAATGGCATCATCTAAAGTAACCGGGAATAGATAGGTCTGTGACCTGTTGTGTCCTTGTATATACTTCATGCTATAGGTTACAAATAACTAGGGGCTTAGAAAAAATCAAGTAATCTGGGTTATAAACAAATTATAAGGTTTTTAGACAGTCTGACGGTGAGTATAAGAATAGTAGCAGATTGCGGGCTTCTTCCCTGTCAAGTTACAAGAAAGTTGTAGCGAGCTGCACCCCATAAATTTATAACTATCACGGCTATTATTTTTATACATTGTTGCGGTACATATACATCTGCTGATCGTAAAGCTGCTGAACTACCCAATGAATCTTCTGATACCTATGTTCCAGCGGGAATTCCTTCTGAACATGCTCAAGCTCATCGAGCATTTTATTAATACTGAAGATGTTTCTTCTCACATACCGTAACTTTTTACCGATTATAACAAGAAGCTCCCTTTTATTTTTACTGCGTGTCTTGGATTCAACAAGGTATTCCGTCCTTGGTGTGCGACGATAAGTCCGTGACTTTTTGTCAAAACTTCCTTTTTTGCATAAAATATCAATCAGCTGCTCAGTTTTTTCCCTGGCCGTGTTGAGCAGATTCAGATCCGTTGGGTAGGTATTGTACTGATCAGTCACGCTGGCATCAAGTTTCAGTTTTCCCTGATTGGGGATTTCTTTTTAGAAGATGAGTCGGCGCTTTCTTTTAACTCTGCAGCTTGTCCTGGGGGATCATCTGTCTTATTCTGGTCGTACGAAAGGGGGGCATTAATAATCCTCTTTCTCTTTGGTTTGAGACTTTCCTCTCTACGGATAACCGTTTCATTGAACTGGTCAAACTTGTCTACCCCCATCCGCTTGCAGATTTCGACAAACAAGGAGGCATCAAATGGTGGCACGCTCTGGAAGCCTTTCAGCCCGCAAAAAAATTGCATGTAAACATTCTCACTGATCATATCAATCATATCACGATCTCTAAGCTTCTGTTTATGCTTAATAATCAGGGCCCCAATTACCATACGAATATCAACACTTAACCGATCGGCTCCAGGATCAAGATTTTCGGAATAGATCCCAGCCAGTTCATTCCACGGAATAACCTCTGCCAGTTTGACCCAAAGGTTGTTCTGTTTTATGTGCCAATAAAACGGATGTTTGAATCCTTCCAATGTAAGCTGGCTTGGTGGCGTATAGTTTATCATAAGTGCAAGGAATTTTAGCCATTTTATGAAAAATCGATTCGAGAAAACTTTGCAAAATTAACTACTACAAATCAATTATTTAATAACACTATATCACTAATTGTAAATATGATATGACCTTTTTCAGGGAGGATTAATTAAGGACATTATTATATGATTAGCTAACTAATATTTTCAATTTTGACAATTCTTTCACAAATCTCCAAAAGTTTTTTTGCCCTACTTTCTGGAGTCTCAAAATGCTGTAATCGCTGCACACCCTTTTTAATTAGTTCTAGTTGTCGTTCGGTGTTGTTTACCAAATAAATAATTTTGTTTGCAATTTCTTCCGGATCCAAAGGATTGAAATACTCAGCGGCATCTCCACAAATATCGTGTGCAAAGGATAAATCAGAGGTCAAAATTGGTTTCTTCATTTTCATTGCTTCCAGGTATGAGGCAGAGAAGATTTCAACTAATGACGGTAGAAACAAAAAGTCGCATTCTTGATAAATTGTTGGACATAAATCGATTGGCACAGGTCCCAGGTTAATGATATTATTTTTAAACGTTTTAAATTTGCTCTCAAAATCGGAATGATTAATTGTAAGAATAAAAATAAATTTTAATGTGCTTTTCTTCTTAAGTTCGGAGACTACATCTTTAATGATTTCAATGTTTTTATGCAGGTAGTAGGATGAAATCGTAACTAGTCTTATTTCATCATTTTTTTTTGGAGGCATAATAAAACTTCCATTTAACTGTAAATTAAAAACTGAGTGAAATGTATTAGATATAACGTATATATCATCCCTATTTTTACATAGGAATAAAGATAGCCTCAGTTTGGCATCCTCACTCTCAACATAATAATATCTAGCGTTCTCTTTGAAGAAATAGCGGTGTGCAATCTTCAAAGATCTGATTTTTAACCGATTAATTAACTTAATTCTTTTGAAAAAAGGAGATTCTGGATAGAGATAGTATCCTCGAGCAAAACCTAATAGGTGAGGAGATTTTGGTGTCCAATAAGAAGGCCCAAAAACAGTTAAAACACAATCTGGATTGATAAAATTTTCTAATTTTCTTAATTGCAGAATAACAGAATAGCCATGAATAAAGGAAGATGGAGAATTTCGAATGTAATAAAAGTTAAAATTTCTAGGGAATTCTTTTTGATTTATTTGTGTTGAAATTTTTGAGGAAAGAAATATATGATATTTATTTTCTGGATACGCTACACATTCTTTAATAAATGAAAGAGCTACTTGAACCCCACCACCTTGCTTTAGATTTGATGTATTGATTAATAATATCATAAAAAAAATTCAAAAATTTTGGTAGTTGATAAAAAGTATTTAACATGAGACCTTGGCCAATCGCCTTCAATATGTCTTCTATTTATTACCCGACCATTGAATGAATAGTAGTTTTTATAATCTGTGCCACTGAAAATATATTTATGGTATTGTTCAGCCAGACTCAGCGTTTCATGATTAATGTGCTTAAATTGTCCAAAGGGGTATGCAAAGAATTCACAAGGGCATTTCGTGCAATCCTCTATAAGCTTCTTATTATTAATAAGTTGTAAGTTGATCAATTTATAATTTGTACTATTCATGTTTACATGATCCAGGGTATGAGATCCAATGATATGGCCACGATCATGCAAATCTGCTATTTCTGGCCAGCTCATTGGCAGCTTGCCGGGTACTTTTACTACCGTTTCGGTAAAATTCTCTCTATATTTTTCATCTCCATTTATAAAACCTCCATTGATAAAAAAGACGGCATTTGTTTTAAATTCTTCAAGTGCCGGAGCAATAATAGAATGACACTCTTCAAATCCATCATCATAAGTCAATGATACTATACAATCGTTTGTAGTAATTTTTCTTTTAATTTGTTCAACAGCTTCTTCTATCTTCACTAAGTCACCATGAGTTTGTAAAAATTCTAGAAACTCACAGTACATTTCAAAACTAGGATTCTTTGTGGCCGCAAAATGTGAATTTATTATATGAATTCCAGGCTTAAAGGTCTTAAAAGACCCAATGATTCTCAAATAAATATTCCTTAACAGACTCTTCATCAATTACTATTCTCCTTTCTTTGGATACGTATAAAAATCATTTTCTGAGTAAGACCATTTTCATTCTTAAAAGAAAAAGATGTAGTGATATAATTGATTTAAGAAACATTGTCTTTTTTCAAAACTTTACTGATTATTTTACGCTGGCAGATAGGATTATATTTCTCATCAATGATTTTATAACAAGCTGATCGAATCTTCTCTCTATCAGTATTTATTGTAAGCCTGTTTTTTATTGCCTCAATTTCTGTCATTTGTTTGCCGTAATCATTCTGCGTTATAACAGGTGTTCCGTAAGCAAATGAATGTATAGTTTTAAATAGGAATAGAAATGTTACCACCTTATATATCCCCATCTCATAGCTTTTGCACAGTTCAATTGTAAAAATTCCTTATTAATATCTTATCTACAGGCCATTCAATTATTGTAGCCGATTGGTCAGTTTGAGATGGTGCAGTGTACAAATATTAACAAGATAATTCCGCAAATGAAATTCATGGTGTAACTGTCTCTAATTCAAAACAATTACTTCAGTAAACAAGGTCATATCTTCAACTCCTATATCTACTGAATAAATTCCTGGCTTAAATCTAATTGGAATATAATATGAATTCGTACGTATTATATCTTCATAAATAAGCTCCTTTGACGAATTATACAAACGAATAAAATGGGGGTCACTAATGGGCTGGCCAATAATTGAAACTATTAAATATTTACCTAGGTGATCGTAATTTACTAAAAATAAATTGTGAGAAGAAGGAATATCATGACTTATGGTTATCGCATTGGTTTGAAGAGCTACATCTGATGTCTGGGTCAGCTCTGAGGGATTAATCGTAATTGAAAAATTGTTAATCTCTGCATCAAAATCACCGGGCGTAAAGGCCAGGTTAACAATGGCTGTGGTGGAGGTTATGGTACCAAATGATTCTATACTCAGTCCGGGTACATTGTTTAGAGTAAAATTGCCCGTACTCAACGTAAGATCTGTAAATGTTTCATTGTTCAGGGTTATGGTCACTGACTGGTTATCCAGATCTGTCTCATTCAGTGCCGGGGTAGCAGTGAGTGTCGCTGACTCAATATCTTGATTTATTATTATCGTTTGCGATTTGTTGCCTTGATGAAGATCATTATATGCTCTGATATAAAACCAATAAGGATCAGAATCTAAATTAGAAATAATCGCTGTAGTATCATTAATAGTAGTGGAGTCTTTAATTGTATAATTAACTCCATCTGTACTTTCGTAAATGTAATAACCATCTTCACAAAGTACATTATTCCATGCTAATTGTATGGAGTTTTGATTTGTAAAAGTACTATTAATATTCGATATTTCATTTAGGAATGTGTCAATGAAAGTATAATAATAATTGCGATAATCGTGGGGGTAAATATAAGCAGTGTAACCTGGTTTTTCAACATCTGTTTGTATGTCTCTGTTAAATTTCAAATAACTCTGATCATTAATATTAATAATATATTTTGACCATTCCTGAAATTTTTGTTCAAATTGATTGTTCCAAATATAAACATCGCCATCTCCATGATCTCCTAAATATGAGCTATCTTTTAGTCCATATTTTAATCCTGATAAATAACCTATTTGATAAGGGGATGGGTATGTAAGAGGGTTATTTTCTTCCAAATAGAAGGTAGCAAGATTCTGGTAATTATATGAGGTGTTATTATAAATTAATGCTTCCCCGCCTCTTATTCCAATAGCTATAGGATAATCGTTCCAAGGTGTTGACTCAATTATTGGGTTACCCCAATAATCAAAGTTATTATTTATGATATTACCATAACTTTCAGATGCCCTTGAAGAATACATATTTCCAAAATCTCCCGCTCCGTGCATGTCTATTGCGGGTGCAGTCCAATTATCAACAACTACATTATAACGAAAAACATATTTTGCGTTTGTTCCTGCTGCAATTGCATGCCTTGTTTCACGAAAATAATTATCTTCGACAAATAAAAATTTTTTGCTGCCAATTTCAGGATTAAGAATCCATTTTTTATTCTCCTCATGATGAGCTCCTACAAGCACACCATAACCTAAATCATTCAATTCAGGTCTATAAAACTCTATAAAATCATTATTAAAAATCAAACCATTGAATCCTTCAATTGAGTCCTTATGATAAGCAACAATTCCAGCACCTCCAAAATATTGAAATATATTATCAGTTACTATAAAATCTGTAATATAATAATATTCCAAGCACTTGTCACTTAATGATACGGGATTGCCACCAGAATACCTACTACTCGGTAAAGATTTGAAATATATTCCAGAAATAAATATTTTATAATTAGAATATGAACGCCCTGTGCTAAATTTAATAAAACTTGTGAAATTGTTCAATTCAGAGCCATCAGCTTTATATAGCATCGTTCCAGTGATCGTATCACTTCCACTCCCTATTATTGATATTTCTTTATTTATTAATAATTGATCTGTTATAATAAACTTTCCGGCTGGTATGACAATAACATCACCATCATTACATGCTAATATCATTTCTGAAAGTTGAATTGTAATGTCTGTCCCATTTTTTTCATCCGGTAAATATTTTATTGAACCAGTATTAACAGGATATAATTGACTATTTACCACACTCGATAGTATTAATAGAATATAAACAAATATTGTTTTCATATATGGTTGATCTAAGTATACATAATTTTATCAAAAAAGATAATCAACTTTTTCATTTTTGTAGACCAGTCAAGATGTTCTATTGCGTATTGCCTCATTTTTAAAGGATGGTTGGCATCTGTAGCTAGCTTATTTGTAAATGATATAATAGGATCCAAGTTAAACTTATCATTACTTTTTGGGACTTTAAGTATGTATGGAAAATCTGAATTAAAATCATCATCTGATATACTCAAAAAAAATGGTAATCCTCTCGCACAGTATTCTCGTGCTTTTAATTCTGATGTCAAATTCAATCCCCTTTTATGATTAGCAAGACTTCCACATCCAATTTGAGCCCAATTAAATAATTCATCAAGTTCATTACTTTCAAGATTTCCTAAAAAAAAAATTTTTGAACTAAGTTTTAGTCTTTTCACAAGGTCCCTGTTTCTATTCATTGCTTTGCTGTCTCCAGCAATTTTTAGATAAATTTGAAGGACATTATTGCCTCTTTTATAATAATTAGAAATACTTTTGATTAATCGTGAAAGACCATGATGTGGAAATCCTGCGCCAATAAATAGTATACGAATTTCATTTGTTGGTAAATTATTTTTTGGGCAACGCTGTGGATAATTGAATGTATCAATTCCATTCCCAATAGTGGTAAAAAAATGACTTTGATCGCAAAAATAAGTTCTTTCATAATCGGTAATTTGTGAGGTTACCCCAACAAATCCGGTTATTCTTTTACGTATTGATTTTCCAAATAAAAGATCGAAGATATCTATAATAATCTTAATCCTAAAGATGCCAATTTTTAGTCTATTTTCAATATCCTGATGCTCGGTTACAAATATATATTCCTTATTTTTTCCGAGAAATTTTGAAAAAATTATTTCAGCTTCTGGATATCGGAGATATACTAATGTTTTTTTTGGATTATATTTTGCTAATATCGAAGATATTATATCAAATTTTTCCTTACGGCGTATCCATGGATTTCTTCTTTTTCCTTCAGAATTAACAAAGATTTCTATATTTGGTCTTTTTTGAATTTCAGATGCAAGAGTATCACCTGGATCAGATTTGCTTATTAGATATAAAAATGTTTCCTTTTTTAGCTTATGTAAAGCATCAAACTGAGCAACAATCTTTTGCTCAACTCCACCAAATTGATCACTAATAAAAGCGAAATATAATAATTTATAGTTCATGTACTAATTTAATTAACGTGAGTTCGATGGTTAAGCCCCCTATTAATCGGACAATTTACTTTTCGACTTCAATAATAACCATATTTCTTCATAATATTGCACCAGCAAGGAACGACCGACGGTGATTTTTATACCGATGGTTGTAGAAAT
>SDBS01005786.1_pt1 | contig 12020 bp, 9 predicted proteins | sample 2277091 | NCBI WGS metagenome assembly SDBS01 (sample SAMN10404972, study PRJNA504765) | marine sediment metagenome | isolation source: marine sediment core GS10_PC15, 163 cmbsf | place: Arctic Ocean: Southern Knipovich Ridge | collected 2010 | reverse complement strand
GAGAAATAGAATTTGTCGACCAGCTTCCTGAAACACCTGACGGTAAGATTAGGAGAAGAGAATTAAAAGAGCTGGAAAGAGCAAGAAAACTCAAGGCACAATAATTCATCAAGATTTAAACCTGACAATCCCCCTTAAGTTGCATCGATGTGACTATCTGCTTCAATACCTCCATCAGCAATCAGTGTCTGGCCGGTTATCCAAGAAGACTCGTTAGAAGCTAGAAACAAAGCTATCTGGGCAATCTCCTCCGGTTTGCCAATCCGTCCCAAAGGCGTTTCCGCCTCAATACGCTTGATTGCATATGGATTATCCTTGAGCGCATCCGTTAACATCTGGGTAGCTATAGGCCCAGGTGCTATGCAGTTAACCCGAATATTCTTAGGTGCGTATTCCACAGCCGCAACCCTAGATAAGGCAATCACTGCCGCCTTAGAAGCGGCGTAGATGGATGAACCCCGCTGTGCCACGAACGCAGCCGTAGAGGCAGTATTTACAATTGATCCTCCTCCTACCTTAATCATCATAGGGATGGCATATTTCATTCCAAGCCAGACACCCTTGACATTGATTGCGATTACTTTTTCAAAGTCTTGTTCTTTCCAGTCCGTTAGCGCACCCCACTCCGATACGATAGCAGCGTTATTATATAGGACGTCCAATCGTCCATAGGCATCCACGGCTGCCTTGATCATATTCTTGACATCTTCTGCCTTAGAGACGTCGGTCTTGACAAAGATAGCGTCACCACCAGCTTTTTTAATTATGGTGACCGTCTCCTCGCCAGTCTCAGCAGTTCTGCAAGCAATGACAGCTTTAGCTCCCTCCTCAGCAAAGAGAATGGCCCCTACTCGTCCTATTCCCTCACCAGCTCCAGTAATTATTGCTACCTTGCTGTCTAGTCTACCCATTTCTGCCTCCTTTGAGTTACCACCGTTTGTCATTAGATGATATTAGTATTTTGGCCGTGGCATTCATTAGCCTAGAAAGTCACTTAATGCTATCTTAGCTTGTCTTGACAATAGTGCCAAAACATCACAAGCTGGTTAGCCTGATTGCCGAAGTTGCACATTCCGTCACTTTGTGCAGCCAGGTAACAAAATAAGCTAATGTTCATTCTTTACTGCTACAATTATCTTGATAACCCACTCAATAGTCAAGGCAGCATTTGAAAAAAGAAACAATTACTCTGGTGAGGTCAAATGCTGATCAATGTAATCCGCAATCGTCACGAGCCTGTTTGCACCATATCTTTTCCACAAATACTACAATTTCAGGTTTTTCAGGTCAGCCAGTATCGGATACAGTATGTCTAGCCCTTTGTCTAATTCCTCCTTAGTTATGATAAGAGGTGGTGCAATCGACATACGGTCGTGTCGTATCGAAGAATAGACACGGGGCATGATACCAGCCTCCAGACACTTGGGCAGCACCACATTATGCATGATATCTTTTTCAACCGGGAAGCGGCGCTTGGTTTCTTTATCAGTGACAACCTCAATTGCCTGCATGAGGCCTAAACCGCCAACATCTCCGATGTTGGGTAGAGGCAAGAATTCTTTTTCCAGACGCTCCCGGAGATGGTTGCCCAGCTTGGTGACATGTTCCGTTGTCTTTTCCTTATGGTAGATTTCCAGACACTTTTTCGCTACAGCCATACCCACCGGGTGCCCGGAGGTAGTTTGTCCTGCCATAAAAAACTTGTCTTTTAGGACTTCAAATACCTTATCACTGACCCCGATGCCGGCGACCGGGAAGTAAACGCCGGTCATTCCTTTCGCTAGAGCCATCAAATCAGGCTCCACGCCCCAGTGGTCGACACAGAAGTTCTTACCGGTGCGGCAAAAGCCGGACATAACCTCATCGTCAATCATAAGTATGTTGCGCCGGGTTAATATCTCTCTTACCATGGGGAAGTACTCCGGTGGTGGAGTGATGGCACCTCCATAACCGAGTATCGGCTCTGCAAAATAGGCGGCGATGCTGTTCTCCCCCTCTTCGTCAATAACCTTTTCTAGATACCGGGCACAGGCGATACCGCAATCGTGGTAAGTGCGTTCAAGATGGCAGCGATAACAATTGTAGTTGGGTACCCGAACTAACCCATAGGGGGTCTCATAACCGAACGGTTCCCTGAGTGCGTAATCACCCAGCATACCCTTGGTGCCGTCAGTCAGTCCGTGGTAACCTTCCATAAGGGATATAATCTTGTATTTCTGAGGTTTGCCCTGGTAGAACCAGTAGGCCTTGGCCAGCTTCAAGTTCACCTCATTAGCTTCACTTCCCGAATTACAGAAGAAGAAGTGATTGATGTTCTTGGGAGAAAAAGCAGAGAGTGCCTCCGCATATTCGATGCCGGGCGGATGGTTATAGAGGCCAATGTTAGGGGTAAAGCTGAGTTTTTTCATCTCCTCAAAGGCCACTTCAGCGATGTCCTCGCGGCCGTAACCTAGGCTGGTGCAGTGGAAGAAAGAGCATAAATCCATGTATTCCTTACCGTTAACATCGGTCAGAATGATGCCCTTGCCTTTTTCAAAGATTACCTCCGGTGCGTCGCCGGGCCTGCCAAAGGCCATGAATCCATGTGCCTGGCTCCGTGTTCTCCAGTCTTGTATTGTAGGAGTAGTCATTTCTTAGCCTCCCGCTTGGAATTGGAATCCCTTTCCACGACTTATATTTTACACCTCATGGTCTTTTGCCAACAAGGGGCAAACCAAAGAGATACAGGATTGAACTTTCCGCTATTTTGTTACCCTGCCACTTTGCCACGGTCAAATCGATAAAGCTTTCTAAAAGGTCATGTCTTGTTGCCTATCCCCAATTGGTGTATAATCGGCCTAGCTAAAAGGACAGCTTTTAGGAACAAGTAATGGCAGACAAAGTAAGTATGTATCAACCTGAAGCTATTTTGACAATGGCAACGACTTAAGAAGTGGTATCACTGCTGGGGGCAGGTCATTGGCGAGAGAGACGGTGTACAGTGGCCATCTATTGGTGACCCGAGCTTTACCGGTCCATTGGCAAGGGTCTCGTTGAGACTCCCCTTGTACCATATATCTTAGAACCAGAGATTAAAGAAGCCGTCCCAGCGGATATTTATGAGGAAAATGTTGGCATCTGGGAACTGATAGTGGATACAGAAAAAATAGGCCAAGAGTTTAGAGCCATTCGTGCAAAGAATGCGAGCGGAGGCTGACATGAAGCTTGAGATTGAATCCATTTATATAAAAGACATACAAGCGGACTCAAAGACCTATGCCAAAAATCGGGTGTTATATATAAACGCCGAGGAACTAAAAGAGTTGATTCTCAAAGACAGTAGGATCGAATCTGTCGATGTCAATTTGGTTTGTCCTGGAGACAGAGTCAGAATTGTAAATCTCCTCGACGTGGTCCAGCCCCGATGCAAGATAGGCCAGTTTGAGGCCGACTTTCCCGGTTTCGTGGGCAGATTGCATACTGCTGGAAGAGGACGGACAAGGTCGCTACGCGGTGTTGCAGTTCTTGTTTCTAACCCGTGTACCAAGAGAAAGTATTCCGCCTTTGTGGACATGAGCGGATTCGGTGCTGAATTGAGCAGCTATGCCAAAACGAAGAATATCAGTATCGCCCCTTATATCTCGGATGGTACCGAAGAGCGTGATTTTGAAGATGCGGTGAAAATCGCCGGTTTTAGAACCGCTGTATATCTGGCTCTTGCCGCTGAAGGCCATTCAGTTGACGAGGTCGAGGTATATGATCTCGATATACCAAATCTCGAAAGGAGATCGGATCTTCCCAAAGTAGCCTACTACTATCAAATGTATAGCCCGCAACATGATTACCTTGGCATATCCGATCCATGTTTCTATGGTACTAAAGTCAATAACCTCATGCCCACCATTATTCATCCCAATGAGGTCTTAGATGGCGGCGTTGTCGGCCATCACACCATCAGATCCCTTGATACCTACTCCATTCAAAACCACGGTGTCATCAAAGAGTTGTATCGACGTCATGGCAAAGACCTTATTTTTGCTGGAGTGGTTGTTGGCGTTGCGAATATCGATGCTGTAACCAGGAAACTCAAGACTCTTATGGCAGCTAATCTAATCAAGAATGTTCTTGGGGCGGATGGTGTTATCATAACCAAGATTCACGGTGGTATGCCCCACGTAGATGTGGCCATGATAGGCGAGCAATGCGAGAAACTTGGTGTAAGAACCGCCATTTATATCCAACCCTGCGTGAGTGTAGGTACTTTAGCTGAGACACTCTTGTTCAACAATGAAGCGCTAGACCTGATCATCACAGTTGGAGCAACCGTGGAACGGGTAAAAATACCACTGGATGCAGACCGCATTCTAGGCGGTACGGTAGAGACGAAGTTGTTTTGTCCAGACCCCATTGAGCAACATGCAGGCGATGCCATTATCGATACGGAAGAATTCTTGATTGCTGGAGTCCACAACCATCTTGGTGGGGCTAACATCATAGTCAAGGAGTATTAATAATTGAACCCTGCTGTTAAGTAGGATATCATGCCGGAGAAGAAGCTAAAGGTAGTTCATTATCTAAATCAGTTTTTTGGTCAGGTAGGCGCTGAGGATAAGGCTAATATTGGTTTTATGGTCAAAGAAGGCCCCGTAGGGCCTGGCTTGGCCTTACAAAGAGAACTGGGCAATAGAGCTGAGATTGTTGCCACTGTGATCTGCGGTGACAACTATTTTTCTAAAAATCCTGACCAATCTGCGAAGGAAAGCCTAAGGTTGATTGAGCCTTATCAACCAGTCCTCTTCTTCGCTGGCCCGGCTTTTCAGGCTGGCAGATATGGGGTTTCCTGTGGTGCTATTTGCAAGGCCGTGGGAGAAAAACTGGGCATTCCTGTAATTACCGGGATGTATGAAGAGAATCCGGGTGTGGAAATGTACCGCAGAAGTGCCTTCGTATGTAAAACAGGTTCCAGTGCCAGAGATATGGCCGATAGCCTAAAAAAGATGACTCAGCTTGCCCTCAAGCTCGTTTCCGGGGAAACGGGAGCCAATCTGCTAACGCGGGAGAACCTGCCTAAACCTAACGAATATTGCTACTTTCCTCGCCCTATCATTAGAAATGAATACACCGAGAAGAGCGCTGCAGAAAGAAGCGTTGACAAGCTCCTGGCTAAAATCAAAGGCGAACCATTTGAAAGTGAGGTCATCTTACCAAAATTTGAACGGATCGAACCTCCGCCACCAATAAAAGACCCAACTGTGTCCGAATTCGCCCTTGTCAGTGACGGCGGGTTAGTGCCGAAGGGAAACCCGGACGGGCTCAGCAGCAGGGGAAATCTCCGCTGGGCAACCTATGAGATGGATGATTTCTTACCTATGGATTTTCAATCTTCTGACTACGAGATCGCGCATACCGGGTATTTCCCAGATGAGGTCGTAAGAAATCCAAGTCGATTGGTACCTATAGACGTAATGCGTGATTTGCTCAAAGAGGGGAAGATCGGAAAGCTGCATCCAACATTCTTCTGCACCTCAGGTAATGCTACTATTACCCGGCGATGTGCTGAAATGGGAGATGAGATTGGAGCAGAACTTGAAAAGAGGAGAATTGATGCCGTCATCTTAACATCCACCTGAGGGACAAGCACTCGTTGCGGGTCAACGATAGCCTTGGGTATTGAAAAACTTGGTATACCGGTAGTTCAGATCACAGCTGTTCCCAGTGTAGCGCAAATGGTAGGTGTTAGCCGGATATTCAGAGGCCAGACTGTACCTTGTGTTGTTGGAAACTCGGCTTTAAACAAGGAACAGGAAAGAGCACTAAGGCGAAAAATGATCCTGCGAGCCATAGAAATACTACAAATGGAGGCACCAGGGCCACAATCAGTATGCACGCTGGAAGGAATTGAGTAATTTAGAGCAAAAGAAAGTATGATAATAGAAGTTAATTGAAGAAGGAATATATCCTAACAGTGCCATCAGCAGATAGTTTCGTAGTTAGTTCTTTATCCATTTATGTTGTAGTATAGCCCTATTATCACCCTTGCGCTAACAATGATCTAGCCAATATACAACTAATGAAGCAACGATTCTAATACCTGCTCCTTACCCTAGGTACGGGGGTAAACTATCTCTGCCCAGTGAAAGCCCTCATTGTGTTAAGAAACACAGATTCTTTGATCGGGCTTCCCGAGTATGAAATCAGTTTTGGTATGGAAACACGAACAACTGGTATGCCTATATCGGGATGAGTTAAGTTAACTGTGATAACGTCCGTACCGCTTTTTGATAATCTGTCTAGATATAGCTCTATGTCTCTTTTTATATTACCTGTCGTTTGATTGGGAATCTCTTCAAGGGTGATACCATCCCGTCGTTTTAGGTTTCGGTGCAATACTAAGTCATCTCGGTCAAATTCAACAAAGACTCTTTGCCTAATTTTCTGCTGCTCCAGTTCTGTCAACGCTCTTAGCAGAGCAACCCCTGGGTCAAGGCTCGTTCCAGAACCACCAAAATAACGATGCCCATTCCCTGTTTTGTAGCATATAAATGCACTAAATGAAGGAATACTTAGGTCAAGCTCTTTATTCTGTATATGGAAAGCAAAGATACCCTCTGGGGGCAGTACCTCAGTAATAAATTCTTGAATATGCCTAATTTCCGAATTTCTCATGTTGACAATTGGCATATCACTGAGATTGTCTAGATTAAAAGCATAATATAATGCGTCTCTCTCAATCACCTCAGCGATTCCCTGTAAAATTGCCTCCTCTAGTGTATTCCCTGCGGAAAGACCGCCGGTATCATTAAACATGAAAGATTTATTAGTTTTGGATATATAGGGGTAATACACGAGAGCAGAGGGAATTAGAACTGGCGCTTTGTTTATTAATGAATACCCCCAACTCCATTCTTGGCAGACGCTCTGAAGCTCTTGGAAACACCCTACGTTCCTCTCGGCGCAGCTTTCGCATTTTGGTGGTAAGGATGGGAAGATGAATTCAGATGGGTCAGCAGCATAGTGACGGATCTCTTCATAGCCTGCATGAATAGTGCTACTATGGGGGAATTTTTGCCCACAATACCTCTCTACTGCTTCCATCGTCGCACTTGCTTTGGATTGCTCGAGGGTCATCCCCTTACCGAAGCTTTCCTTAGGAGGATTATTCAGGCGGGTTGGTGGCAGAGACCACTGGCAAGCCTGACGATGACATCTTGCTTTTTCAGGGGCCTCATTTAGTCTGAAAATAGGTACGCCGTCCGTAAACTTAGGGTTAACTTGCTCTACTTTAACAACACCAATTTTTTCAAACACTTTCTCCACTGTGATAATTGTATCGGGTGGTAGAATGGTGTAACTGCCAGTTTCGCTGTGAATTATTTTCCCGTCTCTAAATCTTATTTCTATATTATCTGGTATTGTATTTTCAATCTGAGGTTTCATCCTATATTACCCGCCTCCTACTAGGGCAAAACTTCGTCAGTCTTCGTCTCATATCAATTAAAACCGCAGCTAAATTATTCGAGTCTGTCAGGTTTTGATATCAAATATTGGCTCCAAGACTCATAATCTTCTTCCATTTCCAATATTAATCATTTGTCTTTCAGCAGTTATAAATTGTAGTGGACAACTAGGGACGCACTCCTCGCATTCACAGCACTGATTTGGCACAGAGGTAAATCCTTCAGTAAATGGACATGCAGCTATACAAACGGCACAGGCAGAACCATTATCTTGCCAAAACCTGAGGCATTTGACTGCGTCTATATACCACTTATTAATGCCTGGATTATTGTTTTCGGTTGCGCCGCTGAATGTTCTATCACCAAAGCTTATAGCACCGGCAGGACAATTCCTGGCACAAACCAAGCATTGTTCGCAAAATTCTGTCAGTCCAATATCAACAGGCTTGTCAACACTCAAAGGCATATCCGTCAAAACCTTGCACAAACGAACGCAAGCACCATATTCAGGTGTTATCAGAAGACCATTTCTACCAAGCTGACCAAGACCAGCGTTTATCGCTAACGGTATGCTTAAAGCAGTATCATTCATGCAGGGTATTGCATTATAGCCAAGAGCACGGATAAATTCAGCTAGGGATACGGACAAACAGCCCATCTTGGAATACCCGAGCTCAGCACTCGTGTCTCCACCCACTTTTGGTGATTCAAAAACCAAGTCGCTACTCATACTAACGGCCATTACCACAGCTTTATTTACTGAATTGGGGACTACATAGCTCTCTTCGGTTTCCAGCGGATGTTCAACATCGTCAAACATGAAGGGTTTATATATGTCTCTATCGTAAACCCATCTCCTGTCAAGCTCTGTAATACCAATAAGGTCAGCACCGTATGTCATGGCAGCATCTTTTACTAAACAGGTCAGCTTATTCTGGTCAATTTGCGCCGCCCACTTACTTAGAAGTTCCGGCACAAACAAAGGAGCCCACTTTAGAAATTGCTTATTAGAGTTCTGGTCACCGTAAGTACCTATGATGTAATTTACTGCGGCGGCTCCCATCTTGAGAGCATAATCTGAACGTGATCTACCCTCTGCATTTGTTTCAATATTTCCCATCATATTCAGCATCATCTTGTCTAGCCAATACATAAGTCCAGTTTGACCAGTATCCTCTTGCCCAACTGTCACGAAAGCTTCTTTTGCTGAGTTGAATCTTTTATATACAGTTGCGTCAATATCATACATATCATCGAGAGAGTTTCTAACATTAAAAGATGTTCGTGGAATCATTTGTTATATTTATCCTCCTTCAATCAAAGACTGATTAATCTTCGAAAACCCTGATTTTTGGTTTCGAATGTTCGACTCTTCACTCTATTCAAATACTCCGTCTGCCGACAGTTCACTTAATAGCCCATCGGAAAACCCCAAAATATCAGTGCAGACATACTCTGTGTCCTGCCCCAAGCACGGTGCGGGTTTATTTAGCTCCGGAGGTGCCTCTGATAGCCTGAACGGAGGCCCCTCATAGTGGTGTTTTCCTATTTCAGGATGATCTAGCTCCCAATAATAGTGACGGTGGGCAAGCTGAGGGTCATTTTGGACATCTTCCGCCTTCTCAACAACCCCAGCAGGAACCCCCACTTCTTGTAATTTGTACATAATTTCCTCAGCAGTATAATCAATTGTCCATTGAGCCAACCGTTGTTCAAGCTCATCTTCGTTCTTTTTCCGCTGTAGTAAAGTGGCAAATTCAGGCCTCCTGACCCATTCAGGATTGCCCATAGCGTTACATAGAGCTTGCCACTCTTCATCAGTGAATGCTGCAATGGCACACCAGCGGTCGTCACCCTGACAGGGGAAAGTCCCGTGGGGAGCTGCATAAGAGCAGCGGTTACCCTGCGCATGCTGGATATGTTTATTGACTGTGTAGTCCAGTATTACGGGTGCTTGGAAATTTATCGTTGCTTCATACTGGGATAGGTCTATGTGTACCCCCTTGCCAGTACGGCGACGGTAGTCCAAAGCAGCCGCTATTGCCGCTGCTCCGATAGGAGGTGCACAGGTATCAGGGTACGGTCCATAGGGTCCAGTCGGTCCTCTATCAGGCCAGCCTGTAAGGTGAGTAAATCCTGAAAGAGCAACAAGTTGCGTGCCCAAAGCAGCGATTTTAGCATATCTACCAGTTTGACCTTGCTGACAAGTACTGTACATAATTATGTCAGGTTTTGTTTTCACCAAATTATTGTAAGATATTCCCAATCTAGCCATTGCTCCTGGGGCAAAGCTCTCCGCTACAATATCTGCCCAATTAATGAGCCTGTCAATTACCTCCTTGGCTCGAGGATGTTTCAGATTGAGGGCTAAGCCGTATTTGTTATTGTTAAAGCTAGCTGAATAGGCGCTACGATCAAGTCCAGGTATGCCATCCTTGAAGGGAGGAGCCGGTCTAATTACATCGGGGCGTGTACGAGATTCAACATGAATTACTTCAGCTCCTTGATCGGCAAGATACTTAACCGTTAGCGGTCCGACAACCGCCCATGTGAAATCGAGGATCTTTACTCCTTCAAATACTTGTTTTACCACAAGGCTTCACCTCTCTCTACCTCAATGGTGGGTAAGAATCAAATAACTCTACTCTGTTTTAGTATTAACAAATCATCGTTGGATAGTCCTAACTCAGCATATATCTCTTGGTTATGTTCACCAATAAGAGGAGCACGACGGCTTAGACCAGATTCTGTCCCGGAAAACTTGACAAAGGCTCCAGGATAGGTAACGGTATCACCAAGTTCAGGATGTTCCAACTTTTCCCAAAATTCTCTATCTTTCAATTGCGGGTCTTCTGCAATTTCCTTAGCTGAATAGACCGGATATATCATGATTCTCTTTTCAATCGCATCCTGAAAAAGTTCCGCCATAGTATGTTTCATAAAGAAATTACTTATTGGTATCTCCATGCGAGCAAACTGTTCTTCAGTTGTTTCAGCTGTACTATACTTAGACCAATCAATGCTATTTAGGTACTCATCCTCAATACCATCGCTATTCATCCAATCAACGAAAGCTTGGTTGCCTCTTCCATCTGGCCCGCCACTGAATGCTGTGTTAAAGCTAACATAACCATCCTTGCACCGCCAAATCAACCGGTTGTTCCTAGCGATACTAAGCCCAACACGGCACTGTCCAGCTCTGCTTAAGTTTATACGGCCTACATCCCAAAATTGCCTGACATTACACAACGTGCGAACGACTTGCTCCTGTATCGAAACATCAACATATTGACCCTCTCCGCTTACACTACGGTAATAAAGAGCAAATATGGTACCGGCAACACCGACTGCGCCACCGTGGGGGTATGACTGGGGAAAACTAACCCGTAGCGGGGGGCGGTCAGGATAGCCAGTAACCTGACTCATCCCGCCCATACTCCAGGTGACTATGTCCGGACCTTTAAAATTCTTATATGGACCCGTTTGACCAAAAGGCGTAATTGAAGTCATAATAAGACTCGGATTAACCTGCGAAAGTTCAGTGTAGCCTAACCCTAAGCGCTCCATGTAACCTGGAGGGTAGGATTCTATAACCGCGTCAGCAGTCTTGACTAACTTCTTAAACATTTCCTTACCATCAGCAGATTCAATATTTAACGTGATACCCCTTTTGTTGGCACAGTAGGCAAACCAAAATAGACTCTTTTCTGGGTCAGGAATGTCATGGTAAAAAGGACCGATATTGCGAACAGGGCTACCACCGGGTCTCTCCACCTGAATGACATCGGCACCAAAATCACCCAAAACCCTGCCGCACATAACCCCTTTCTCGTCGGATAAATCTAAAACGCGATAACAAGACAGAAGCCCCGTGTTCTTTTTCTCCATAGTTTCAATCCCCTTAGCTAGAGGGTAAAGATATCGGTGCTGAAGCGGACGCAACCTTTCCCCGTCTTAATTCTCTACCCAGCTATCGTAATCTACTAGATTATAGCCTGTCTCCTGATACCCTAGCTACCCTACCCCTGAAAAATATCACTTGGAAACCCATCACTGTAACCCTATACTTACCTCGGTAGACCCATAGCACGATTGTATAACAAGGCCCAATCGGTCGTTGTAGGTAAGCCACCTGAGCTTGAGCTTGTTGCGAAACTCAAAGCAGAGAGTCGGTGGTGCTGTAAAATATTAACATAAACATTAGGCAGATACAAGATACCTTTGCTTCAGATACCTTTGCTTCAGTGAATGTGGATCTCAGCTTCCCTTAGCTTGTTCAAGACTTGGTCACAATACACGGTTTTTCCCGTTTAGACTCAAAGTTGCAACGGGTAAGTCAGGGTAGCAGGAGGTTGATAACGATATGACACAGGGTTTACCCCATATGATACCTGAAACCACCAATGGGTTTGAGGAGGTCGAGATGATTATCAGAATAATAACCAACCTCGTAGGGATAAGAATACTCACTTATCCATATGGTCGATGAGGTTCATCTGAAAAATAATCAAGGAGGTAAAGTAGTGAAAACCGTGAGGAAGCTCTCTGACATTCTAGAGGCCCTCGAAGAGCACGGTATCAGCC
>SDBS01005785.1_pt1 | contig 12021 bp, 8 predicted proteins | sample 2277091 | NCBI WGS metagenome assembly SDBS01 (sample SAMN10404972, study PRJNA504765) | marine sediment metagenome | isolation source: marine sediment core GS10_PC15, 163 cmbsf | place: Arctic Ocean: Southern Knipovich Ridge | collected 2010 | reverse complement strand
GAATATAATTATTTAATAATTTTTTTCGCAGAAGATTTATCTACTTTAGAAACTATGCTAAATTTTTGTGAGCTGCATAATCTTGAGGGTGTTAGAAAGTCAAATATTTTGCTCTTGAGTGAATCTATGGACAATTATTATTTACCAATAAGATGGTCCTTATTCCAAAACATAACTGAGGAAACTCCTTGTGGTACTAGTTGTAAATATTGTAAGGGTTTTATACAAGAAAGATGTTTGGGATGTCCTGTATCCACTCACTATAAAGGGCCATTAAAATTACATAAATAATAAAAATGAAAAACAAGTCCTAAAAAGTAAAACTATAATTTTATACCAGACTAGGGTTTCTGTAAAGATCTTTACTGGGAAAGGATATAAACATGAACCAACTAAAATTATTTAATGAATAAAGGAGATATGTATATTGAATTTGCTATATTTTAGAAATTAATATTAAAATCTTTCCAATTAAAGGTTTAATAGAGATATAATATAATTTTAAATATTTTTGTATTCACTATTTTAGTATTTAGAGTAAAATTTTATGTTAAAATCGTTAAAGATTTTAGAGTAAGTATTAAGTTGAATTTTAAGGAAAAAAAGTTTAAAGAATTAGCAAAGACTGCATGGGCGCAGACTACGATCGAGTTTTATTATCCTCCTCTAAGCGATCCTAATTATGTATTTATACTCATTTAGAGGGATTTTATATCAGACTTTATAGTCTGGAAAATTGCATAAATTTTGACTTACTGGAAGAGTATAAGTATGTGAAAAAGGACGCTCAAATAAATTATTAAATGAAATAGGATTCAAATTCCTCAACCTCGAATTCAGTTAGAGAAAAAAAATTTCTTCGGGTTTATACTTTTAGTCTATATTTTATTAACCAAATAATATAAAAAATAATCTTATTTTAAGTCATTTTAAATCCTAAATCAGTCAACTCTTTTATTACTATCTTATCAATTAATTTTAGAATAGATGGAAAAACTTTTCTTATTACTTTACCTTTTTGAATGATACTTAACAAGAAAATTAAGAATTGGACTAATTTATTATATATTAATTATTATACACGAATCCAAAAAGAGAAAAGAAATACGTAGGATAAAAAATAAAGGGAAATGAATAGAATTCCTGCTTTTTTATCTACTTTTTTCCTTATTGCTATTGTTAAAAATACTATTAGGCTTGCTACGAGAGTAAATAAAACAGTAGGAACAGCAAGTCTTGCTGTTACAGCTTGTGGAAATAAAACTTGCCCAATACCTATCGATAAAGTTGAATCAACTATACAAGAGCCAATTATATCTCCAAGTGCAATTGAATGCTGTTTTAATCTGAGTGCATTAATACCTACTGCAAGTTCGGGAAGCGAAGTTCCTAAAGCCACGATGAAAAAACTAATGATATATTCATGAATGTTTAATGAGCGTGAAAGGGTTATTACAGAATTTACAATCATAAAAGATGCTAAAGTTACTCCACCAAATCCTACAATTGCAATTAAAAGATGAAATTTCTTGCTTTTAGTAGTTTCGATTTTTTCAATAATTTCTACTCTATGTGAAATACTCTCTTTATTAGCATTATAAATTAACCACATATAAATTCCTAAACTTCCTACCATAAGAATAGCATTAAGCCTTGTAATATACCCTTTCTCAACAATAGAATAAATTACAATTAATGATAAAACCTCGCATGATCCTAAAATAATTATATCCTTCCTTTTAACAAAGAATACTCCTGTAAATAACGGTAGTAATCCAAAGACTAGAGTAATTTGCGTTAAATCGGAACCAACTGAATCACCTACATCAATATCTCCATGACCTAAAGAACACGAGATTTTATATGCCTAAATAATACAGAAAATATCCTTGTTTTGAATCATCTTAAATCCTAAACAACTCAATTTATATATTTTAGGTTTTGTACTTATAGATTCGGCTTTAATTTTGACTAATTGGTTAGGTAAAAATATTTCCCTAAAATAATAATTTAATGTTGTTTTTATCTAGAGAACTTTTGTTTGATAATCCTCTAGTATTGAATTCTTTTATTCCTTTCTCACCAATTAATTCTAGAATAGACGGAGGAACCTTTCTTATTACTTTACCTTTTTGAATGACACTTAATAAGAAAGTTAAGAATTGAACTAATTCGTTATATCATAATTGCTATACATGAATCCAAAAATAGAAAAGAAATATATAGGATAACAAATAGAGTGAGATGAACAGAATTCCTGCTTTCTTATCTACTTTTCCCCTTGCGGCTATTGTAATAAATACTATCAGGCTTGCTACTAGAGTAAATAAAACTGTAGGAACAGCAAGGCTTGCTGTTATGGCTTGTGGAAAAAAAACAAGTCCAATTCCTATCGATAAAGTAGAATCAACTATACAAGAGCCAATTATATTTCCAATTGCTATAGAATTCTGTTTTAATCTGAGAGCATTAATAGAAACGGCCAGCTCTGGAAGCGAAGTTCCTATCCCCACTATAAAAAAACTTATGATATATTCATGAATATTTAAGCTACTTGAGAGAATTATAATTGATTCTACAATCATATAAGCTGATAAAGTTACTCCACCGAATCCTAAAATCGCAAATAGAAGATGATATTTTTTGCTCTTAGAAGTTTCTATTTTTTCAATCATTTCTACTTTTTCTAAAATATTGTCTTTATTAACATCATATATTAACCAAAAATAAATCCCTAAACTTCCTATCATAATGATAGCATTAAGTCTTGTAATATAACCCTTCTCAACAATAGATAAAATTAAAATAAGGGATAAAATTTCGCATGAACCTAAAACTAAAATATCCTTTCTTTTAACCATGAATGCGCCACAAATTAATGGTAAAATTCCAAACACTAAGGTAAGTTGGGCCAAATCTGAACCCACTGAATCTCCTATATTAATATCTCCATGACCTAAAGAACACGAGATAATAGAATTAAAAATCTCTGAAATATCTGTTCCCACAGATACTAATGTTACACCAATAATCAGTGGCGATACTCCTAAAACTCCCGCAAGAATAGCAGAATGTTTAACGGCTATAATACTAGAGAATATAATAAGAACTAATCCACCAACAAACATGAGTATAGCTAATATAATTTCAAGCATTTTTTTCCAAACGTAAAATTAATTTATGTTAGTTTTAAAAAATCCTCTTTCTTATTCAAGAAGTAATAACAGCGTTAAAGAAATTAAAATCCTAAGTGCTATATTATTAAGCTTAAATGCAAGCTTATAAGTAAAATCGCCTTTGTTTTACACCAATTTTTATTATGTCAAAATTATATATAAAGTTATCCAATTCTGGTCCATAACTATCAATATTAGATCCATAAATAGTAAATTTATTATATTAAGATATAAAAACAAAAGTAATGGTTGAACACAAAGAATTTCATATTTCCCTCGAGAAAGATGTATTCGAAAAATTAGAAGTTATTAAGGAATATCATGGTATAAAGAACATCACTGAAATTATTAGATTTCTGATAACTAAAGAATATAGGAAAATAAAAAAATTCGAATAAACTCGGATTCCTCCATTAAAATATATATCTTTCTTAAAAATTATAAAATTTTCCTTTATCCTTTATAGTGTAAAGTCCAAATCGTTCTCTACGTCTATCTCTAATTGCTAAACTGTTTCGGATCATATCCTTGGTATAAAACTGAGATTTATGTATATTTAGCGCTTTAATAACTTTTAATCTTAAATCTCCTATTTTGATTTTAGCTAAATTATCCCCTTGAGCTTTTAGAGGGTTGTATAGAGCATATACATAAAATTCAAGCTTAGTAAAGTTAAGTTCTTGGGCTACTTTTATAGCAATGTCATGAGTTGCTTGATGATCAGGATGGCCATTATTAGCACTAGGAATTACAAATCTATCAGCATTTTTCACTATATTTTTAATTTTCTCAGCAGCATTATCAACATGATTCTTTAATTCTTGATCAAAAAACTTTAAAAAATACCTATTTTCTCTCTTTACTCCTAAAATTTCACCAGCAGCAGCTGCTTCCACCAATCTAATTTCAGCAAGTTCCTCTTCTGAAATTCTTGTTTCTTCACATTCTTCAAGTTTATTCTCTTCCTTAGCTATTCGATACCCTGCTCTACCATCTGTAAACCAAATAATGTGAATATCATTCCCCTCTTCAATCCATTTCAAGATTGAACCACCAGCACCTAAAGTTTCATCATCCGGGTGTGGAGCAAAAATAATAATTTTAATAATTTTAAAATTGACCACTGATTCGAGTACTGTTTTTTATGTTTTACATTTCTATTATATTATAATATCCGCTATTTAAAAATTTAAAAAATAATTGAATGTTCCATTTGCAAATTTTATATACCTAAATAATACAGAAAATAACCTTGTTTTGAATCGTCTTAAATTCTAAACAACTCAATTCATTAAAAATAATGCCTTTCTTAAAAATTATAAAATTTTTTCAATCCCTCGATTCGATACCTTAAATAATCCTTAATTAAATAGTAAAAATATTTAATCTATTTATTGAGTAATTAAAACCCAGAATTAACGAATCAGAAAAATGTTTATATAGGTATCCCTATTAAATTTAAGGTTATAAGAGTTAGAATTCCAGGAAAAATATTTTTTTTTTAATGCTTAGATATGCTAAGAAAAAACCTACTAAGAAAGTAAATATAAAAAGAATTAATAAGGAAAATATAAGAGAACCATGGGTGGTTATAGCTCTCAAATACCTTATTTAATCCATGGGATATTATCGTATATACTTTTTTTGTAGCTCTCTCAGTATTTTTTCTTTTAAGAATTCTGGATTAGATGTAGGAAAACCTTTAAAATCTGGAATAATTGGAAACATTTTACCGTAAAAATAAATTACACCCAGGAAACATATAAAGGATATAAAAAAAAAGCATGATACGAAAGTCACGAATTTTTGATAATGATAAACTCTAAAAAGTATGAAGATTATCCCTAAAATTAAAATGTATTGGATGCTGATAATCAAAGTCCACTTAAAAAGTCTGTTCTCTGGATTAATTTCTTGAATTACATAACGGTTTTTAAATTTACAAAAAAAATAAATTCTTAATTCAAATGTTAAAAATAAAAAAATCCAAATAATTGGTTGTGAAATTATTACCGCTAGGAGAAAAATAAGGAATTTTTCTGAAGTAATATATATTAAAAGTGGGGTAAGAACTGCTAAAGTTTGAATTATCATCATTAAGAATAGTTTTCCTGCTATTTGATTCCGGGGTTTGATAGGAAGTGAAGTTATAATAGATTCTCCTGAAATTTCTATGTTTAATACTCCATATACGAGCATTCCAGAGATGATAGGATTAAATATCAGTATACCAATCAAATTAAAAAAGAGATCTCTTTTTGGAAAAAAACCAACTCCAGCATTACCAATACTAAAAGAAAAAGTAAAAATGCATGAAAGGATAATTGGCATTAAAATAGAGAGAAATGTATTAAGATCATGTGAAGCTATAATTAAATCTTTGCGTATATACGCTTTAATAGGAGAACATGTTTTAATGGTAACTTCTGGTTTTTTTTCATTAATTTTTTTTGAACTAACTTCTCTCTTTAAATTGTAATGCTTTACGGACGTTATTCTTTCAAGTGTTTTTGATGCCTTTAAATAAGTCCACCATGTTAAAATTACGAAAAAACCAAAACCAATAAAGATGCTAATCCAAAATCCAATCGAAACTTGTTCAAAAGCAATGATAAATGAAATTAAATAACTTAGATTAAATGGATATGGTATACTACTAAGGATAATATTTATTATTGTCGGATTTTCAAATTCAATGATTGATCTAGAAATTACATCAATTGAACTTATAGCCCACTGGATTGCATATACACTACTAAGAATTACTATAATAAAGATGATAAGATTAACTAATCTAATTGTAAAAGATCTTTTCGAACTACCTTCATTAAAATCTAAGGATCGATTAAGTTTGTTTCCCAATAGAATAAGAATATTAAAAGAAAATATAATGTTGAGTATTGAAATGGCTAGAGCCACAAAAAAAAAGATAACATTCTGAGTTCCAATAAGTATCGTTATTGGAAAACCAATTATTATTACAATTATTGGAATATCAAAACTTCGAAAAACAGTTAAATACGCTAACTTACGTAATTTATCTCTTGAAATCGGCAAAGTTTCAAACCATCGAAAAATCATGCCAGACATTATATTAGCAGATTCTATTAATCCCATTATGAAGAAATTAATAAATTGCAGGAAAAAAAATAATGTGAAAAAAAAACCTCCAAGGAATATTATACTCTCGGTTGAAGCAGAACTTTCCATAAGATCTTCATTAATTTGAAAATAAGGAAATAAGATCATTATTGGAAGAAGACCGAAAATTAAAGCATAAAAGATTTTAGGTAGTATTACTTTTATTTTGAGAGATATTTGTTTATTTTTATACCTTTCTAAGATTCTTTCTTGGTGTATTCCCTTAAATTGAAGCAAACCCTCAAGTAGTAGCTCCTTATTTATATAGTTTGCGATGGAGAATAAACTTTTTTTTTTTTGAAACAATATAAATCAATTTTGTTATTTTGTTTTACAAGATAGATATCATCATAAATTTTATTAAAAATATGCTAAATTATTAAAGAATTTTAATAAAAATTAGTTAGGTCTTAATTGTAAACATCATTGCCTTCTTTTAGTGAAGAAAAAAAAACTGAATTACTTTTTTTCCACTCTGTCATCTTTTAAATCTCTTTTTATCTACTAATATACTGAGATGCTATTAGTCTATAAATTCAGAAAGCCTAAGAGCGAGCATTTAGATTTGCTTAGCTCTATCTCTAAAAAACTCTACAATCAGACAAATTGGTATGTAAGACAGGATTTCTTTCATTTGGAAAATTGGCTTCGTTACCAAGACTTAGATTTTATTTTGAAACATTCTGATACTTATAGATTATTAAAAGCTCAGACGTCTCAGCAGATTCTTAAAATTTTAGACAAAAACTGGAAAAGTTATTTTAATTCAATAAAAAAATGGAACACAAATCGAAAAAAATTTAATGGGCGCCCAAGACCACCTAAATACAAACAAGATAATTGCAATCTCTTGGTTTTTACGAATCAGAATAGTAAAATTGAGAATAATAAAATAATTCTTACAATGTCCAGCCTTTTCAGAGATATTTTTCCTGAATTTGAAACTCCTATCGAAATTAAGATCCCTCAATATAAAAAGAAGAATTTCGAAGCTTATCAGCAAATCCGCATCTTACCGAGGAAAAGAGTTTATGAAATCGAAATAATCTACAGAAGTTCTATCAAAAAATCAAAATTGAATAAAGAATTTTATTTATCTATTGATTTCGGACTAAATAATTTAATAACTACTGTAGAAAACAAAAATTCAAAACCAATTATCATCTCTGGCAAAGTTTTAAAATCAATTAATAGGCAATGGAATAAACGGAAGGCGAGACTCTCTTCTATTAAAGATAAGCAACAATTAAAGTGGACAACTCAACTAGACAATATTACTTTAAGCAGAAATTCTGTCATTACTGATTATTTGCATAAAACAGCTCAACTGATTGTTGGATATTGTTTAAAACATGAAATAGGACATATTTGTTTAGGAAAATTAAAAGAGATTAAACAAAAAATACGATTGGGTAAACAAAATAATCAAAATTTTGTTAATATCCCCATTCAAAAACTTAAACAAATGATAACCTATAAAGCCCACCTTGTAGGGATTAAGATTCATGAAGTCGATGAGTCTTACACTTCGAAATGTAGTTCTCTGGATTTAGAACCAATTCAAAAACATAAGAAGTATAAAGGAAAAAGAATTAAACGAGGCTTGTTTAGGGGCTCTAATTACCTTCTCAATGCGGATGTAAATGGGGCTCTAAATATCCTCAGAAAAGTAGTCGGAGATGGTTTTATTCAAGATCTATCCGATAGGGGTTGCTGGTTTCAGCCTGTACGAATAAGGGATTTATTCCAAACTTCGTATGAACAATTTTTATTAAAGAATTTTAATATTGTTTAACATTTTTAATAAAAATGATAACCTAATACTTCAATCTCATTTAAAAATAATTCTATGAAAAGAGATAAAGCATTCAGATTCTAACAATAGATTATGTTCTAAAATATATTATCTCAACAGTTAATCAAATTTAAAAATGATCAGCTCAATTGTCTTATCTTCTAATTAGCTATCAACACCAGATTTTTTTGAGCTAATTATGAAAAGTGAAGAATGTATGTTTAAAGTCTAAAATTTATTCAATTTTTTGACAAATATTATCTATCTTTTCTATTGTTTTATCTACTATTTCATCTGAGTGAAGTATACAAGTATAGAATCTGCTTCCTGCTACAGAAATAATTTCTTGATCTACTAAAGCAGCCCCCATTTCTCCCATAAAATCTTTTCTTTTGGGGAGTTCTCCCACTTGTTTTGAATCTCTTAAATCAAGACCAAATAGACAGCTGGTATGGAAATGAACTGTTCCCCCAAAGTTATAAGAGAACCATGGAAGGTTATAGCTCTCAAATACCTTATTTAATCCATGGGATAATCTCGTACCTGCTTTTGTAGCTTTCTCTGTTGCTTTCGTTTCTTCGACAAATTTAATGGCATAATAAACCGCTGCACATGTTAATGGATTTGCTGCGATAGTACCACCTGTATAGGCTCTTTTCCCCCCACTGACTCCAGCGGCACATACACTCATTACGTCGGCTCGACCTCCAATAGCAGCAGCGGAAGGAAAACCATGACCAACAATTTTTCCAAATACAGAAAGATCTGGGGTATAACCATAATATGCTTGACCGCCCCCCATATGTAATCTAAAAGCGCATACAACTTCGTCAGAAATCATAAGTGTTTTATTCTCATGACATAATTCTTGAACTTCTTTATTAAAACCTGGTCTTACAGGATTTGCCCCTGATTCTCCGCCCATTGGTTCAATGATAACCGCAGCAACTCTGCGTTTTTCATTAAACATATCTCTTAATGTGTCAATATCATTTGGAGGGCATGAATCAATCCATTTAAAAACGGTTTTTGGAATACCATGAGATTCTAACAATTTTGTTCCTGGAACGTGCATGTCATATACGAGTTGATCTGACCAACCATGATAAGAACCACCAATTTTAATAACCCATTTATAATTTGTAAAAGTTCTTGCTATTCTTATAGCGAGCATATCTGCTTCAGTTCCAGATTGTAACCACCTAATAACTTCGCAAGAGGGAAAATGTTTTTGTAATTGCTCGGCAGCTAAATACTCATACTCATGCGTAATTCCATGACAAGGTCCTATTTCTTGAATTACTTCTTGCACCTTCTCAATTAAAGGTTTATACTGATGACCAAGTATAATCGGGCCACCACACATAAGATAATCAGTTAAAATCACATCATCTACAGTTTCCATATAACAATCATAAACCCTTTTACTAGCTAATGGAAAAGGATGATTAAAAGCAAGATTATGTTCGACACCACCAGGGATTATCTTACGTGCTCGTTCATATGCTTCTTTTGATTTAGGGTGATTTTTATGATACCTTTCAATAATGCCTTTTAATTCCTCTTTTTTAAAATTTTTAATTGGCTGGTTTACAATGTTTTCAATCTTTGCTCTCATTTCTTCATATTTCATGATAGACATATTTGTTCAGTTTTATATATTATTTGGCAACTAAATCAATTATAAAATTATGGCATTATAAAAGAAGTTTTTTTTAATATTGAAATAATTAATTGTACTTAATTTCAGCTCAGAGAATCTTTATTTGCATTAACAACATTTATTAAAATATGTCAGACTCAAAAAAAAAATATATTCTAGCAATAGACCACGGTACGGGAGGTCCTAAGAGTGCAATAGTTTCTGTTCATGGAGAGGTAGTAGATTGGTCATTTGAGGAAGTTCCCTTACATGTTTCTAAAGGTGGTATAGCAGAACAGGATCCAGGTGATTGGTGGAACGCCATTATTAAAACCTCTAAACAAGTAATTGATAATGGGAAGGTTTCTGTTGATGATATTGTTGGTATTTGTAATACGAGTCAGTGGAGTGGTACAGTTCCAGTAGAAAAAGATGAAAACCATTTAATGAATTCTATTATATGGATGGATAGTCGAGGAGCTAAATATATTTCAAAATTATATAAAAGTCTAATTAAAGTTGGCGGTTATCCTATTTTCAAGGTTTTAAAACTTTTAAAAAGGACAGGAGGCGCTCCTAGCTTTGCTGGAAAAGATTCTATTGCCCACATATTATGGATAAAGAATGAACTACCTGAAATTTATGAAAAAACTTATATGTTCTTAGAACCACAAGACTATGTTAATTTGAAATTAACTGGTAAATTTGCTGTTTCAAACGTATCTATTCATTTACATTGGATAACAGATATTAGAGATATTATTAATATAAAATATTCTAAAAAATTAATGAAATTGTTTAAGGTAGATCCATCAAAATTTCCTTCAGATATAAAGAATTCAACAGATATACTTGGCTCTATTAAGAAAGAGGTAGCAGATGAATTAGGATTGAATAGAGATACAAAAGTAATGATGGGTGCTCCAGATGTTCCTTCAGCAAATATAGGATCAGGAGCGATTCGAGACTATGATGGTCATATTTATATTGGAACATCAGATTGGATTGGGTGTCATGTACCTTATAAGAAAACTGATATTGTTCATAATATAGCAAGTGTCCCGTCAGCAATTCCAGGAAGATATATTTTAGCTAACGAACAAAATATTGCCGGTGGAGCATTATCCTTTTTACGAGATAAGATCTTATATCATAAAGATGAACTTCTAAAAGAAGAAGCTCTTCCGGACGTATATAAAATATTTGATCGAATTGTAGAGAGAGTTCCAGCTGGTTCGAATGGTTTAATTTTCACACCTTGGTTAATTGGTGAGAGGTCTCCCGTGGACGATCACACAATTCGAGGAGGTTTATATAATCTATCCTTAGAGATGTCCCGTGAACATTTAATTAGAGCTATATTTGAAGGCGTAGCGTATAATATCAAGTGGCTCTTTATTTATGTTGAGAAATTCATCCAAAAATGGAAAATGAAAGCAAATTCTGGAATGACAAAGAAAGACATTGTAATGCCCGAAATTAACATTATAGGTGGGGGTGCTCAAAGTAATGTATGGTGTCAGATATTTGCGGATGTTTTAAATAGAAAAATCAGACAAGTAAAAGATCCAATCCTAGCGAATGCTCGAGGAGCAGCCTTCATTGCTTCAGTTGGACTTGGATATCTTAATTGGGAGGAAATACCAAAGTATATTGAATTTTCAAATGTCTTTGAACCTAATCGAAATAATAGAAAAATCTACGATAAATTATTCAAAGAATATGTTAACATCTATAAAATTATGCGAAAGCCTTGTAAACGTCTTAATGAATAAAAATTTTAAAGATAAACTCTTTTATTGCATTTTTTAATCTTAGTTTACGATTTTAAACAAATTATAAAGATAAATTTTTAAATAGTTTTTGTTGCAGTATTTATAATTACAATGTTTTGCATTAAAAATTAAAAATTCCTCTTTTAAAAGAAAAGATGGTTTTTAATGTTGATTATTTAGTTAACTCTATAAATCCCTTAACTCATCTTTTAAATAACTTTTTTCAATATTATTAAAATAGGCTATAAATAAATAAGATATAAGATTTTTATTAAAATACTTTTTATACATTATTTCCTAATATTATACAACATGTATCGTTCTAAACGCGCTGCTAATTCCCGTCCGTTTCACTCGAAAAAGTGTAAAAATTTTGAATTTATAACCTTTTGGTCGAAGAAAGTTAACGAGCTTGTTAAAAAAATTAACGATACAACATCTCACGCTCACGCCACTCATCACGATTTGCTCGTCAAGTTCGTTAACAATGAA
>SDBS01005784.1_pt1 | contig 12024 bp, 12 predicted proteins | sample 2277091 | NCBI WGS metagenome assembly SDBS01 (sample SAMN10404972, study PRJNA504765) | marine sediment metagenome | isolation source: marine sediment core GS10_PC15, 163 cmbsf | place: Arctic Ocean: Southern Knipovich Ridge | collected 2010 | reverse complement strand
AAGGAAAAGCGCGCCCAACTGGATGAAATTGATCGCCTGAAAACACTGGTAACGCAGGCACGGCATAGCGGAAAAACTCTGTTGGTCTACGACAAGGTTGGCAAACAAGTTCGCTGGTTCCAGTATTTTCTGGAAAGGCAGGGAGTACGCAAATACTACTTCATGAAGGGCGGCTCCGAAGGGTATTACGAAGCCAAGCTTGGAAAATACCGCATTAAAATACCGGAAAAGAGTTAGCCAGCAGAACCGGTTGACAGAAACGGGGGGCTTCGCCCCCCGTTTATTCCAGCGGTCATTGAAATTGACCGCTGATTTTGCCACTAAATATCGCAACAGCATGTTGCCATATAGTTTTACCACCAGCTGATCTTTAGAAGTTTTCAGCAGTGGTGCCTCAGATACTGAATTACCTGCCCGCCAGTTTGTACACACGTGTTCTCAAGGGTTTTTACTGCTATAGTTTTTTCACGCCGAGTGAAAAGTTAATAAGGCCATCAGTGGATTGCCTAAACGTCGAATAGTGTCTTCACCGGGTACAAATTATGTGCGCTCGTTCGCACGCTTAATGTTTGTCATAAAGGAGTGGATCCACATGATCACCCGATTCATCAGATCCGGTATTGCACGCAAACGTGCTTACCTGGCTTACGGTATTTTATTGTGCTGTGGTATCACTGCTGCTCACGTGTCGTCAGCGGCTGACAAGCTGGAAATAACGGATGAATATCTGCGGGGATTGTCCGAAGAAATAAGTAGCCCCGAATATGTCACGCAGGCCAAGGAGGAGCTACGTAAAACCGAGAAGCTGGAGCAATCACAGAATGCGCTGACTACTCAGATTAACCAGGCACTGGTCAATATCGAATCCTTTGAGACATTGCTGAAATCAGAGTATCCCGCCAGCTACAAGATTTACAGCGAGCTATCCACTAATTCTAGAATAACTGTGTTCAGGCGCTTTAATCAGACTAAAAAACTGTCTATAGCAAAACGCCTGATTATTGAAATTTATCTGAATCTGTAACAAACGGAATCGCTGGATGGTGCGATTCCATTTCTTGAGGAAATACTATTATGCTAAAAATAAATTTTATTCTCAGGCTTGGGAGTTTCATTGCGGTAGCAACCATAATTAGTACAACTGCACTGGCACTGGACGTCAGGATTACGAAAAACATTGAATTCCTGGACGTTAATCACAATGGTGAAATCGTGCGCATTCAGCGCATTCAGAACCAGGACAATCACCTGAGCGGCGGCTTCGCCAAAACCTCGCGCAAGTGCCCACCTTTCTGCATCCAGCCTGCCAAGGTAGCGCCAGGCGTTACCACCGTGGGCGAACTCGAAGTCATTGATTTCCTTAATACCAATGTCGCACAAGATACCGGTATCCTGATCGATGCACGTACACCACAATGGCATGCCAAGGGTACGATTCCCGGATCTGTGAATATTCCATTCACAATGTTTAACAAAAAACGAGACGACCAGGAACTGATTGATGCCATGGGACAACTGGGTGTGGCAGTTAGGCGCGAAGGAAGTGATTCAGGGATCATGTCCTACTGGACTGATTTCAAGGAAATGACCGGCATTGAGAAAAAGCCGCACCCTTACTGGGACTTCAGTAATGCCAAGGAGTTATTGCTGTGGTGCAATGGTATGTGGTGCGGCCAGTCACCACGCGCGATTCATGGCCTGATCAAACAGGGCTACCCAGCGGAAAAACTGCGCTACTACCGCGGCGGTATGACGTCATGGCAAGTACTTGGTTTAACCGTGGTGTTACCCATCAACACTGGCGAATAGTCGCAGGGTTGTTACCGGAAAAAGCGGCCTATTGGCCGCTTTTTTATTTAGCTTTCCGAATAACACGCATTCGGTCAGAGCATTCCTTCAGCGCTTCACCCCGCTTCTCGGCAAGCAGTACCACGTCACGATATGTGGGCTGCTGGTTTGGTAACACAGGGTAATCACAATCCATCGTCAGCAGCGGATTAGGTGCCACCACCGTTGGCGTCGTGCAGGATACGAGTAATGGACTCAGGCACAGGGCGGTCAAGGCAGTCACCATTCGCCTTGCTGATAATGCGGTGCCTTTGACGATAAACAATATTGCGTTCCTTTTTTGTCTTTTCCAGCGATAAAAGAAGCTCATTTTCCCTTTCGCGATGGGTCAGTACGGCTTGCTCATATTTACTGCGTGTCACCAGCTTTCCCTGGTTGTACCCCGCACGATACGTGCCAAGCAGCAATGCGACAATTGCCAGCAGGGTAGCAGCAATAACATATGTCTTCATAACAGCTCCTGAGCGATTCAACAAATTTTTCGATCTGGTTTCAACTTCCGCTGATCAAGCTTACCATCATGCGTGGAAATCGCTTATTTCATGATTGATTTGCTTTACATGCCGTCAATCTTTTGAGTAGACTGATGATCCTGCGGTGTGTGGCAGTATTTGTTCTGGAAATATCCTACCGTGTAGTGCTACGAATATTCCCTTTAATAAGCCGCAGATTTTAGTTAATCAGAAAATATAGAGGAAAATATTCCATGGCTACAGGTACTGTAAAATGGTTCAACGATTCAAAAGGTTTCGGTTTTATTTCCCAGGATGATGGTGGCAAGGACGTATTCGTTCATTTCAGTGCCATTTCCGGAGACGGTTTTAAAACCTTGACGGAAGGCCAAAAAGTCACCTACGAGGTACAGGACGGTCCCAAGGGTCCCCAGGCTGCTAACGTCATGCCTGAATAAAAAACATTTCTACACTAAAAAGCCCCGGTTGCAAGGTTGGGGCTTTTTTTGTGGCTGATGCTGGCTCATTGCTTTCAGCTCAGCGCAGCCTCCCTGAGGCTCAAGAATTTATTCAGGGGCAGGGCAGGTCGCCCAACTGCGAAATCCACTTCGCCCAGGGTATCGCACCGCGAAACACCCCCGTTGAAGCGACCAGCGACCGCTGGTATGCGGCACTGAGTTCGACATTTTAATCTGTCGTAACCGGTATTCGGATGCGAGCAAATACGCCGGCGTGGTCGGATGGCCACAGGCCATTGGCCGTTTTGTCTTCGACATCATCCCCCAACAGTTCGGCATCGATACGGGTTTTGTGCCCGAGTGGCGACAAGACCTCACCACGGTAGAGCGCGTAATCAACGCGTTCGGAATATGCGGAATTGATGTTAATCAGGGATTCGAGCTGACAACAGGTAAATCCGGCGCCGTCACCCCCCGTCAACCAGATATCATTAAAATCGGCACACTGTAATTGCAATATCAGCGGCACGAAACCCGTTGCCGGATCAATGACATCATCGGCTGGCGAATTGAGATCGCCCAATAATACGACCGGCCGATTCTCGGTAGCGAGCACCCCCACAAGCTCCTGTGCCTGCAACATCTGAATAAACGGTACCAGCCCCTCGCCCTTTACCTCCAGGTGGGTGTTGACCCCGCGAAAAGTCTTGTCGCGCACCGTTGCATCGACAGCGGTATAGCCACAGGTAAAAACCAGTGTCAGCCCGGCGACAGGTACCTCCAGGTTGTACTGGTAATTGACGCCGACCGCATTGGCATCGTCTACGTTATTGCGCACCAGAATGACATCCCGATCCGTCAGGCGTACATCGTCAAATAGAGGCGCGCCAGTACCCGGATCGAAGTCGACAAAGACCGGTAACTCCACATCGACATTCTGCACTTCCGCAGCCGCGCGATAATGCAACCCGCGTCGCTCCAACGCTGCCAGCAGTATCTGTAGATAATCGTAGGCCACGGTTTCCGCTGGATTAGGGTAGCTGATAAAAAAGTCGCCCGCGCTTTGCACCCGCAGTAGGGATACTTCCTGCAGGCCGATAACATCAGGTCTTTTTTCTTTTATTACCTCGGCGATTGCGTCTGCCCGTGCCGGGAAGTTGGTTTGCTGAATAATGCTGAACACCTCGGCTGTTACCACGAATATCTGTTCCGGTGCGGTCGCACTGAGGATGCGAAACAGATCAGCCCCCACATAGAGATTCTGCGATATGGCCCTTATCTGGCCCGCTGCGCATCGTCATCGTTGGCTAGACTTTGAGCTGGAATTAAGAACAGGCTGAAAATCGGCGAAAGGATAAGGCCCGGTAAAACTAATCTGTTTTCCTTGCGAACTCCTCCATGTCAGCGTGATTTAGTACGTTCTTTCCTGCAACAACCCGCTATTGGACCGCATGCGATTGCGCATTTCCATAACCTCCGTCACTATATGTGATTGATGCAACTTGGTGTAAACCACAGCTATTTCCGCTAGCGCCAGTATAAAAATATAAACATACGTAGGGAGACCGAATTCAACTTTTTGACGAAGAAATGTCCATGGACGCTATATCAGCTATCAAATCACGCCACTCCGTCAGGCAATTTCTGGATCGCCCGATACCGCGGAATCTGGTGGAAAAAATTCTGGAAGCGGCTCGATTTTCACCTTCGGGCGCCAACCTGCAACCCTGGCAGGTAGCCGTGGTAATGGGCAAAACCCGGAACAGATTGAGCCGGGCGATTTTGGATGCAGCAACCCGGCGCAAGCCACACCCAGAGGAAAGCTACTATCCCGATGATTGGTTTGAGCCCTACAAATCCCGACGATTCGCGACCGGTATGGCGTTGTATAAGGCACTGGGTATAAAGCGGGAACACAAGGGACGCCGCGTTGCCCAGTGGAACCGGAATTATGCATTCTTTGATGCCCCGGTCGGTCTATTGTTTTTTCTCGACCGCCGCATGGGCCGAGGTGCATGGGTGGATATGGGTATTTTTGTTCAAAGCGTAATGCTGGCGGCAACGGATTTGGAATTGGGCAGCTGCCCCCAGGCCTCCATCGCCGATTACCCGGATGTGGTCAGCGACATTCTCGGCACATCCGATGATCTGGTATTGGCATTTGGACTGTCACTGGGCTACGAAGATACCATTGCATCGGTAAACCAGTATCGTGTAACGCGCGAAAAAGTTGATGCATTCTGCTGCTGGTATGAATAGACGTGACGGGTGGCAGATGTTGTCGCCAACGTACACGACCCTGATGCCACCGCGCTCAGAGCAACAGGCAAACAGGTCGAGGATGCGGTCGCTCCCCATAATTGACAGACTGCGCCGGCCTATTCAAAAGGTTCCGAAGGCAACGACGCGCACCTGTTGATATATCCGATACTGATACAGGTTACCGGTGACTATCTGCCTGAATCGTTGACGCAAACTATGTAGCTCCGAAAGCGGTCTAATCAGAAAAGTAGTATGCAGTCCTATTGAGTAACCAACGCGCATGATCCTGCATGACTGTATTGACCAGTCGCCACTCCTCGATTTTGTTCGGGTCAATGGCCAGCGCCTTGTTTAATAATGATTCAAATTCCTTTCTGTTTCCATTAATTACGGATACAGATTGCGCATAGGATAAATACGGCGAGGCCAGCCCGTCTTTTGAAATTGCTATTGCGCGATCCAGATGCAATCGGGCGCGCCTGGTATTGTCAGCCAGTGATCGTGCCTTACTCATTTCGTAACTGATAAGAAACGTATGTATCCCACCGTTATCATAGGATTCATCCAGCTCCTGTGCGCGATAAATCAGCGCCTCTATTCTGGGCAGATCTGCTATTAACATGGGATTGTTTTTGCCAACCGATACCGCGGCGCCCCAGGCTGCGGCGGTCCAGTAGACCAGTCCAATATCTTTTTTCTTCAACCGTGTAACCGCGGTAGCGGGTGACTTGTTTAGCTCCTTATTGAAGCCATCATAGTTAACCTGAAGTCCGCGTAAACCATAATCACGCGCGCGAATATATAATCTGCGGGCGCGGGTACGCTGCTGATAGGCGTGGGCCACATCAAAAGACTCTTTCTTGTCTGCCGGCAACTGCACATAGGCATAGGCATAGGCATAGGCATAGGCATAGGCATAGGCATAGGCATAGGCATAGGCATAGGCATAGGCATAGGCATACTGGGTAAAGCCCCTGCTCAAGGCAAGCAGCAAATCAGAATGTTTGGGTTGATCCTCAAGAATTGTCTCCATCAGTTTCAGGCCAAACGGTATCGCCTGCCCCACCAGTTCTACGTCATCATCCGATGCGTAAACCGTGCTCGGACCTGAAAGGGCATCAGCGACCTTTTTCTTAACCAGCTGGTTCATTGCGCAACCGCTCAGGAACCCGATTGATAAAAATACGGTAAAAATAAATTTAAAATATTTAAATGCGTTGCGCATGGCCAATCTCCTTAATGGTGAGTTTACCGAGGCAGCAATCCAGGAAGCAGGGTAGACAGGATTGGCGTATAGGTAATGATTACTACTCCTGCGGCAAAGATGAAGAACAGTGGCAATGTTGCACGGCAGACTCGATTGACTGGTTCCCCAAACCGGGTTGCGGAAAAAAACAGGTTCATCCCTACCGGGGGAGTCAGGTAGCCCAGCTCAAGATTGGCCAGAAAAATCACGCCCAGATGGATAGGGTCAATGCCATAGGCCAAGCCGATGGGCAGAATTAACGGGGCGATAACAACAATTGCCGAGAAGATATCCATCATGCAACCGACCGCCAACAGGAACAGATTCAGTGCCAGCAGAAATGTCCATTTGTTCTCAATCAGACGGGTAACCAGGTCGACCAGTTGATCCGGAATTCGCGCATCGACAAGATAATTGGTGAAGCCCATTGCGACACCAAGAATCAACAGGATGCCACCAACCAGCAGGCCGCATTCGCTAATCACCCGCGGTATATCCCTAATCAGGTGCAAGTCCCGATAGACAAAAGTTTCGATAATCAGCGCATACATTGCCGTAATCGCCGCTGCCTCAACCGGGGTCGCCAGACCGCTGAATAGTGCCCCAATCGCGATTACCGGCAGCATCAATTCCCATCTGGCTTCCTGAATCGCCCGCTTTGTTTTCTGAAAGTCAAAATGAAGATGGTCTGATTTGTGTGGGCTGGTGCGCACTGCCCATATAGCTGCCAGACCCAACATAACAAGTGCCGGGAGCAGGCTACCGAGAAACATTTGACGAATGCCGATTTCGGCGACGATTGCATAAAGAATAATCGGCAGGCTTGGAGGTAACAGGACTCCGGGTGCTCCGGCCCCGGTGACCCATCCCAGTGACTGGCGCTTTTGGTAGCCCGAGGAAATAAGCAAGGGCATCAGGATGCCACCGAGCGCAAGGATGGTGACCCCGGATGCGCCGGTCAGGGATGTGAAGAATGCACAGGCGACAATTGTTGCAATACCGATGCCACCGCGAAAGAAGCCAAAACCCTGTTGAAACACGTTCACCAGTCGCTTTGGCGCACCGCCTTCCGCCAGTATGTAGCCGGCAAGCGTAAACAGGGGGATGGTCGGCAGCATTGGATTTACAACCAGACGGTAGTGATCCAGCACAATCGAGGCAATGGGTAGCTGGTCACTCCAGAACAGTATCAGTGCCGCTCCCGCGATCGTAACAAAAATCGGGGTACCGAGAGCGGTTGCGATGATTAACACTGTCAGTGCGGGTATTTTTATTATCTGGAGGTCACCGTTCCAGCTGGAAGCAAAAACAATGAATGCGGCGGCGATAGCCAGTGATAGGAGTCGTATTTTTAGTGTCGTATCACTGTGTGCAATCAACCGTACACCAATTAAACCAAATCCAATCGGAAAGATAAGCTGTAACCACCACGCATAAATTCCCTCGGTCAGCTGGGTGCCAGCAATTATTTCTGTCTTGATAAAAATAATGCTGGCGTAGGCAAGAAAAAAACAGACTGTTGCACCTACTGCTGCGACAAACGCCCGCCGGTACAGTTGTAATTCGTTTCTCAATTCCGTGGAAGCGGTTGCAAGCGAAAGAAGACGTTTTTCGCGTGCAGCAATTGCTGCCCCCATCAAGCTGACTATCAAAACGAGATGCTGTACATAAATTCCGACGGCCGGGAAGTTCACCAAGCCAATGGCGCGAAACAGGACAGCTATTACCGGTAAAGCAACAATCAACGAAACAACAATGCTAATGGAAATATTTTCTGCTTGATGCCATTTCCCCGGATCCCAGCGGTGTCGACTGACTGAGTCAGATATTTTATGTAACTGTGCTACAGGAAAAGTCATCTTCTGATTTCTCTCCTGTATTTTTCAATCAGTCTTATGGTCTGATCAAAGGTATCTTCCGGAACCTGTTTGCCCCGAATCAGTACGTATGCACGTTGTTTTACCTGCTGCCAGGCAACCCTTGAAGGAGCATCCAGTGAATGGACTTTAAGTCCACGCTGCTGCATGGCGGCAATCGCTTCCCGGTCAAAACGTTCGCGTTCTGGACGCAGTTCAATGCTTACTTTTTGCGAGGCGTTGCGCAGTGCTTCACGACCCGCAGGACTCAGTTGATCCCATTTCTTGCGAGAAATTATCACAGCTGCTGCTATAGGCGCCCACTTCATGTCGAGCATATGCGGGGCAGAGATATCAATCTGTGCCGACAGCGCAAACATCGGAATGGTCGGTACCACGTTAATAAGACCCGTTTGCAGAGCCGACAACATATCGGTCGATTCCAGCACGACCGGATGATAGCCCATCGCATTCATCGTACTTAGATGCTCCCGATCGCCCACCCAGGCAAATATTTTCCGGGATAGATAGTCATCGGGATGGATAGCCTTGGTGGCCGAAAAAAATCGTACCCAACCGACTTCGGTCCATAACAGGATAATGAAACCTTTGTCGCGGAACCGCTTCTCCAGAATTGGCTGCATATAATCGCGAACATAGTCGAACTCGTCCCATGATTCATACAACAACGGTATTTTCTGCAAAGCAGAGATCATTTTATCAATTTTTGACAGTTCGTTAGTCGAAATCAACGCCGCATCGAGCTGGCCGATTCTTATTCTGCGAACAACATCGGCTTCACTGCCCTGTGAACCGTCGGTATAAACAATGAATTGCGCGTTGTTACCCTCGACCCGTCGCCAGGCTTGTCCAATTTCTTCAAGCTTCTGGTGATAAATTGAACCGCGAGGAGCGATCGTTCCCAACTTGATGCGTTGGCCGGCATACGCAGTTATACTGAGGAACAGCAATACTGCTCCCGTTATTAACATGGCGAGCCCGAGCAGGAAGCGGCTGGTTATACGTACTGGAGTGTCGACTTTCATTTCTGCACCTCCCTGGTGATTACTATCGGTAACCGGTTGCTGTGCTGAATAACTAATCCGGAATTTTTGATTGCACCCCTGTGTCAGGTTGCAACAGGCGCAAGTGTTGTTTCGGTAGTACTGATATTGATCTGGCTTGAGTTGGAGGTCGTTGCGCGCTTTCCACAGATCCACCATCTTGCTGGCAATAGGCAAGTGAACCGACAGCAAGGTAGACGACCAGCTTTGCTATCCATCGTTTCGGATCATTCAGTTTTTCTATTAGTCGCATTTCTGTCCCCGCAAGATGCTTTTCCGATCACTTTCCAGGTCAATTTTTGGATGATTCCAGGATGTGTGATGCCGAGTTCTTTACAAGTCCCTATTTCAATTAACGTGCCATGCGTATTCCGGTTGGGCACGCAAAAATGTCTCTAATAATCCGTAACTTACGATTAGTTGGAAAAAGTATGGAGTGTGGCCGGAATTTAGTGTGTGATTGGTGTGGTGTAAAGGTGTGACAAAAAGGTAGGGAGGTCGGATGATTTTCCGGGTAAACGGGTCAGTTAGTTGTTTTGTCGAAAAGAAAAATAAAGGGATCGCCCATAAGGCGTCCCCTCAAATTGTCGCTAACAATAACCGGGACAGGGCACAATATTCCCTGATATCAAAAACATGTGCCCTGTATTTTGGTGTTGTTTTCTGGTTGTGATCTAGCTGCCTTGCTTCTGGTGGGCGACATCCTTACGCGTTTTGACCACTGTCACCGTACAGGGAGCGTAAGCCAGCACCTTTTGCGACACACTGCCCAGAAGTCGGTGCAATGTTCCACTACCACGCGCGCCCAATATGATCTGGTCAACCAGGTGATGGCTGGCGTACTCAATTATTTCTTCTGCCGGATCGCCATAGTGAATCTGGAAATTGACTTGCGATTGCGGCAAGTCCAGCAGTTTGAACCAGTGGCGCAATTCCACTTGCGCCTGCACATGCCGCGGGCTCTCATCTTTCCGGATCAGCTCAGGATCTTCACTATCGGTATTGTCGTTTTCCTCCAGGATGACGAGGCAGGTGAAAAATGTCTGCCGCTGCATTTGCGAGTATTGCCGCACGACATCACGTATCGCGTCCTTCAACGCCAGTGAGGCATGCCCCAGATCCAGCGCCACCAGTACATGGGGTGCGGTAGTCAGTCGTTCAGCAGGATGTAGCCTGGAGTGCTGTGGAATGTCGGCACCCAGTGAGCGGATCCACCGACGTGCTTTTATCAGCAGGCTTGCCGGGGAATTATCATAAGAGCGCTTTCTCAGCGCAACCATGTGCGGGTGGGAAAGCATGGAGGCCACTTTTTGAGCAGTGGCATCACGAGTGTCCGGATAAATTTCCATGCACGTGTAAATAATTTCCTGCAACCACGGCGGGACTCCGGCATTAATGGCACGCGGGGGCAGAGGCGCCGAACGTAACCTGCGCTTGACGCTAAATATGTTTTTCTGACCAAAGGGTAATTTTGCCGTCGCCATCTGATAAAGCATGATACCGATGGCATAGATGTCACTGCGGGAATCGGTGCGGATATGGTGAACCTGTTCCGGCGCCATATAGGCAACACTGTGAGGTGCATCTTCGTGTGCGTCTTCGTACATATCGGGCAAATTCGTGTGATGCGCCGATCCAAAATCGATGATGACAGCGGTACCGTCTTCGCGGTTGCGAATGTTCGCCGGCCTCAGATCCAGGTGAATCACATTTTGCCGATGCAGTTCATGAACGGCCTTGCAGACGGGCGCTATCAGGTCCGCCACACGCTCCGCGGGCAAGGGCACTTCGGTAACAGCCTGAAGCAGAACTTTACCTTCTATATATTCCATTACCAGATACGGGCACTCGGCCATATCACCGGATGCAATAAATTTGGGGGTATAAGGGCCTTTCACTCCCGAAAGTATGCGGATCTCCGATTCAAAGCCGGAGTAAGTGCTGGGTGGCAGCTTTTTGTGGAGCTTCGGCACTTTCATGACCATCGCCAGTGGATGGTCGGGGTGTGTTACGCGATAGAGTATGCTGACTTCACTCTCTACCATTTGTTCGACCAGCTTGAAACCGTCTACGGTTTCTCCAAGTGTGACTTCGTAAATTGTTTCATCGTGATGGGCGTGGTGGGTGGAAACTTTTGGCGTTTTTTCCATGAACCCTATTTCGCACGCGACAGGCGCTCAGCAAAAGCGGAACTCAGGTTGGCTGCCAGAATCTTGCGCGCGGTCTCAACATAATTATAAACAACGCGATGAAAGCTTATCCTGCGCTTGTTGTCGTCATACATGACAAAACAGGAAGCGCTGTCGCCATCTCTTGGCTGGCCCACCGAGCCGACATTGATGACATAGCGCCTATTGGACATCAGCGGAATCAAGACCTCCTCTCTCGGTTTAAGCTCGCGCACATCACCGGAACCTGTCTTATAAAATACGCGCGGAATGTGGACGTGTCCGATAAAGGTCACATTGGTGCGCGCCGCTTCCATACAATGCTCGACGGTGTCACCCTGACCCAGATACACCCATTGCCTGGGATTTTTGGCGGAGGCATGAACGAAAGTTACGCCATGAGCTTCGAGTAAATAAGGCAGAGAATCAAGAAAACGCTTTTGTTTATCGCTCAGCTGTTTTTTTGTCCATTCGACAGTTTGTTTCAGAGATTCTTTTACTCCTACTGACAATTCTGCGAACAGCGCTTCTTCGTGATTGCCACGCACGGCGATCAGATTGTCGATCGACATCAATCTGTCTACTGTTGCAGCGGGGTCGGCACCGTAACCGGTGACATCACCAAGACACACAAAACCCCCGGCACCCAGTTGCAGAGCTCGTCTATGGC
>SDBS01005783.1_pt1 | contig 12029 bp, 13 predicted proteins | sample 2277091 | NCBI WGS metagenome assembly SDBS01 (sample SAMN10404972, study PRJNA504765) | marine sediment metagenome | isolation source: marine sediment core GS10_PC15, 163 cmbsf | place: Arctic Ocean: Southern Knipovich Ridge | collected 2010 | reverse complement strand
CTGACGTACCTCGTAGGGCTTTTCTATGATGCACGGCTTGAAGCCGAGGTATCAAGCAACGTCTATCTCCCACCCCCGAACGTTTCCACTGCAATCGTTACCCTTCATACCCGTGAACCCGAGGAAAGCAACCACGGGTTGATGCAGGAGCTGTTCAAACAGGAGGACAAGAAAACCGCCAATGCGGTGAGGGAGGCACTCATCTGGGTTGATATCTGTGATACCAAGCGAGAGGCGCGGTCAAAGATTGCTGATATGAAGATACCCGTGAGTATTCTAGAGGCCCCCCTGAGCAGACTGTCCCTTGAACAAGTAATGGAACTGGATGAGCTGCTCAAGTTGCATTAGCAACATTTTAAACTACACAGTCCCCGCTTTATCATCTTCCTCCGGTGAATAAATGGGTCTAAAGTCAAAGCTCGATAACGTGTACTATGGGTACTGGGTGCTCCTCGGGGCTTTTCTGCTCCACTTTCTTGATTCAGGGCTTTACTTCTACGGGTTCAGCGTCTTTTACACACCGATAAGGGAGGAGTTCGGGTGGAGCGCCGCCGTTGTGGCTGGGGCCATCAGCTTCTCAAGGCTTGAGGGTGGCATCGAGGGCCCGCTGGTGGGGTACCTCATCAAACGCTTCGGCCCGCGAAAGATAATCACGATAGGAGTCATACTGACTGGCCTAGGCTACATGGCCATGATCTACGTTGATAGCCCGTTCATGCTGTACCTCGTCTACGGCGGTATCCTCAGCATCGGGTACAACATGGGGTTCACCCACGGCCTCTCCACACTGATAACGAACTGGTTTATCAAGAAGCGCACAAGGGCCATGGGCCTTTACGCCCTCGCAGCAGGCATCGGTGGAGCCCTCATTGTCCCCCTGATCTCAAAATCCATGGTACTGTACGGCTGGAGGACGACCGCGATTCTCTGCGGCCTCGCCTTCTGGGTCGTAGGGTTACCCGCAGCGTACCTGTTCAGGAACAGCCCCGAAGAGATGGGGTTACTGCCTGACGGCCTGAGCCCCGGCGATTATATTGACCCCGAGACCGGGGAGTCCACGGTGGTTGACGACGAGCCCGAGATATCAACCAAGGACGCGTTGAAATCAGTGACCTTCAGACGGCTCCTATTGGCCGAGTCCCTCCGCACGTTCCTGCTGGGCTCCATCGTACTCCACCAGATACCCCACCTGATAAGCATAGGTCTGAGCGCCGATACCGCAGGCGGGATACTCGGCATGATGATCTTTGCCAGCATCCCCGGCAGGGTTCTCTTCGGTTTCCTCGGGGACCGGATAAAGAAGAACAAGCTCCTCGCGGTGGCCATGATTATCCAGGGCATCGGCGTTCTTGTCCTGGCCTTCGCGAGCAATATAATACACGTCTACGCCTTCGTCGTGATCTACGGACTAACCTACGGAGGCTGCATCCCGCTGCTCATGGCTTTCAGGGGCGATATATTCGGCAGGAAAAACTTTGCACAGATGTCAGGCATCATGTCGCCGTTCAGGATGATAGGCAACGTCATCGGCCCCGTGCTGGCTGGCTACCTGTTCGATGTGACGGGGAGCTACAAGGTGGCGTTCGTATCGTTCGCGGCCCTTGCCGTGATGTCTGGAATCAGTTTCTACTTCGTAAAATCCGACCATTTGTAGAACAATTATATATCTCTCCATTACAAACTTTATATTGATTACATGAAGGCTTTCGTTTTACTGAACACTGAACTCGGGATGGAGTCCAAGATCATTGAGGCCTTGAATGGCGTCGAGGAAATCACCAACATACACAGCCTCTACGGGATATACGACCTCATCATCGAGATGGAGGCCGATTCCATGGACAAGATCAAGGAAGTTGTGTTCAACAAGGTACGCCGCCTCGACAACGTCAAGAGCACCATCACTCTCCTGACCTACGGGGATCCACTCCTCAACGAGTAGGTCTCCCTCCTACCCTCCTTTTAGTCACACCACGAAGAAGGCTTACTGTTCATATCAATACGTGAGGACCAGAGCCTAACGTTGTCTGAGCCCCCTTTCGACAGCATCTGGTCCTCGCCCTTGTTTCAGGACCGATTCTGAACAACCTATATTTACGACAGGCTGAATCCTGTTCATGCAATGTCAGATTCAGGCATAGGGTTCGGTGGCTTCCTCCTGGGGCTCGGCGGGGGCTATTACCTCTTCCAGTACGTGGATTTTAGCTTCGACATAATCAGCTACCTCTTGATCCTCATGGGCATCGGGATAATCCTCGGGGCCGTGCTATCCAAGGGAGGCAAATCACCGCTCTCAGATGTTTTCGGAGGGGTCATCGGTGGACTGATCTTTGCCGTGTTCCTGACCCAGGGATTTGGGATCGTAGGTGATTTCACAAACCAGTGGGACGATATATCATCAAGCATCTACCGGGCCACAGAGACGGTATCCCTGGAAGCCCCTATAGAATTGGATGAACTGGTTCTAACCGTTGAGAACGTCAACGGCGTGATCGATGTATCTGAATGGAGCGGCGACAGCGTAAAGATATGGCTGGAGATCAGGGCCAGGGGAGACAACGACGCGGATGCGGAGAGAAACCTCGACGATTTCATCTACGACCTAGATGACACGACGGTCGGCGCAACTCAGGAGGTATCATTGACCTTCCCAATCTCATCGACCAAGTGGAACCTATACACGGTCTCCGTGTCCATCAGTGTACCCGAGGGACTTGTGACCAAGCTTGTTCTGGACTCCACAAACGGTAGGATCGATGTCACCGGCATGGTACTCCAAAGCGTTGACGTGGAGACCACCAACGGCGCGATCAACCTTGACCATGTTACAAGCAACAGCATCTACGCCGACACGACCAACGGCGGCCTATTCGGGACGATCACGTCGCCCCTGACGAGGTTCCGCACCACCAACGGAGTCATTGATATCGAGCTATCTGCTCTCTCAGGGGAACACGACTTTGATACCACCAACGGGATCATCGACCTCACCCTGCCCCGTGGCACCGATATAGGCTACAGCTTCGACCTGGACACCAGCATCGGGGTAATCGACGTGAACCTGCCAAACATCGACTACAGCGTGGACCGGACACGGAACAAGATTGGGGAGACAAACGGGTTCAGCTCAAAGGAAATCCAGATAACAATCAACGCAGACACCACCATCGGGGCAATAGACCTAAACTAACCCCCTTTATTGAGGCAAACACCCGTGATTGTCCCACGAGGATTTAACATAACGTTTTAATAAGATGTATCTCCTAAAACCTAGTTACACTGACAGGAGATCTCAAATAATGTCAAGAGAATTCAATTACATTGTCAGGCTCCACGGCACCAACATCGATGGAACCAAATTGGTGCCCTTCGCCCTAACCGACGTCAAAGGTGTAGGCGTAAGACTCGCTCGATCAATCGTTAAGCAGTTGGACCTGGATGCTACTGAGAGACTCGGTAACCTCGGTGACTCGGACGTCAAGAAGCTGGAAACGGCTATTGATGATCCAGCGAGCATCGGTTTACCATCCTGGATGCTAAACAGGCGCAAGGACCCCATGACGGGCGAAGACCTGCACATGATAGCAGCCGACCTAGACCTCAGAAATCGGGACGATATCGAACTGATGAGGGAGACAAGAAGCTGGAAGGGCGAGCGACACGGTCGTGGCCTGAAGGTACGTGGACAGAGGACGAAAACCACTGGACGTACTGGTCGGAGCGTCGGAGTCAGCCGCAAGAGCGTACAAAGTAGGGCGCGTGAATAATGGGAGACCCCAAGAAGAAACAGAAAACCTACAAGACTCCAAAGCGTCCCTACGATAGCGACACCCTCCTTGAGGAGCTTCGAACCATCGGAGCTTATGGCCTCAGGAACAAGCGTGAGCTATGGAAGGCCCACACCGAGCTATCCCACATGAGGGGCAGGGCGAGGGAACTTCGGAGCTTGGACGCAGAGGAGAAGGCAATCAGGCAGGCGCTTATCATCAACAAACTGGCCCACCGTGGACTAGTAATGGAGAACGGAAGGCTAGAGGATGTCCTGACGCTGAGCGTCGAGGACCTACTTGAGAGGAGAATCCAGACTTACATATACAGGAGAGGACTGGCGGCAAGCCTATTCCAGGCACGCCAGCTAATCACACACGGCCACATCTCAATCAACGGCCGAAAAGTGACCTCCCCCAGCTACCAGATCAAGATAGCGGACGAGGAGACACTGGACTATGCCATTGGCAGTCCATACAACAACCCCGCCCACCCCCTGAGGTTGGAGCTTGAGGTAGAGGAGGCCGCGGCACCAGAGCCATCAACGGAGGCAAGAAAACTTGAGTGAAAGTGAACGTGAAAGATGGGCGATAATCCACATATTCAGTAGCTTCAACAACACCATCATACACATGACAGACCTGACCGGTGCCGAGACCCTCGGCATCGCCAGCGGCGGCATGTTCGTCAAGGCAGACAGGCTCAAGCCGAGCCCCTTCGCCGCTATGAAGGCAGCGCAGCAGATCGCAAACGTCGCCAGGGACAAGGGCGTCAACGCGATCCACATCAAGGTCAGGGCACCAGGCGGTACTAAAAGCAAGACACCCGGACCCGGCGCACAGTCAGCCATCAGGATACTTGCGCGAAGCGGTTTCAGGATCGGTAGGATCGAGGAGACGACACCGATTCCCCACGACGGCACACGCAAGAAAGGTGGACGTAGAGGAAGGAGACCTTAGGCACAGGGTGGGGTAACCTTGAAGACAACCGTAATCAGCCTGACAGACGACACCATTAGGTTCATCGTCTCAGGCATAGACAATGCCTTCGCTAATACACTGAGGCGGGCCATGGTAGCAGAGGTCCCCATCATGACCATCGAGGATATCTTCTACTTCGATAACTCATCACTAGTAGCCGACGAGGTCCTGGCCCACAGGCTGGGACTCACACCGCTCACAACAGACCTCGACAAGTACGTATTACCCGAGGACTGTGACTGCAACGCCGAGCTGGGATGCCCCAATTGCAGGGCCGTCCTGACCATGGATGTTGAGGCAGACGAGGACATCATCACCGTGTACAGCGGCGATCTCGTGCCCGATGACCCCGACACAGCTCCGGTGAGCGACAAGATTATTCTGGCCAAACTCGCGCCGAAACAGGCCATAAAGTTCGAGGCATACGCCCAGCTGGGCCAGGGCAAGACCCACATAAAGTGGAGCCCTGTCAGCATGTGCGTCTACCAGAACGTATCAATGGTCCCAGTTGAGGACAAGGCTGCGGCCGAGGAGTGCATCATGGACTGCGGAGGCGCAGCGGAGATGGTGGGCGACATGATCAAGGTAATAGACATTCAAAAATTCGAGTCATGCAAGAGGTGCAGGGAGCTAGTCACAAGGGACACCATTATGGACAACCTTGTGCCAGACGAGTTCCTGTTCACCGTTGAGAGCAATGGCGCGCTCACGCCTAAGAGGATCGTGACCGAGGCGGTCAAGATACTCAAGAAGCGGCTAGTTGAGCTAACCGACAAGATTGACGCGGATGATCTGCACACGCCGATCAGCGACTTTGATTTCACGAGTCCAGTGGAGCGCAAACTCTACAGTGAGGAGCCAGAGGTCAGCGAGGAGCCTGAGACCAGCGAGGCGCCAGAGGCCAGCGATGACTCCGAGGACACCGATGAGGAAGTAGAGACCACAGGAGACAATTAACAATGAAAAATCAGACACTTATTGAAACGATCACGACATTGCGGAAAGCCAACAAGTCTTCTGGCAAGGCCATCTGGAGGGCACTAGCCATAGACTTGGACAAGTCCAAGCGCAACCGCGCCTCAATCAACCTAAGCAGGATTGACAGGCACACCGAGGAGGGCCAGTACGTGGCCGTCCCAGGCAAGGTGCTTGCGGCGGGCAACCTCACGAAGCCAGTGAAGATCGCGGCTGCCTCGTTCAGCGAGGGAGCCATCGCGAAGATCACGGCGGCCAAGGGCGAGTACATGAGCCTTGTCGAGCTTGTCGAGTCGGGCGTTGAGCCCAGCAAGATCAAGATCATGAAATAATCCCCCCTTTTCTAACACCCTTTCTATTAATATTATCCATAATACGCCAGATTATGCCATGCCGCTTTAACCCGGCTTTCAAGGGTCTTTTGGCGGCGTTAGCTCACCGTAATGGACACTGCTTATGGTCCGGGTTAACCCGACCCCCACAATGGTAGGCGTATAGAAAATATCCGGGGGTGATAAAATCCCGGTTACTCGGTCTTGGCTTTCTCTTCAGCCAGCCAGGCCTCTAGAGCGGCCGAGTCATCGCCCTTCATGAGCTGCGTCAGGTCCCCTTCAAGGTCACTGGGCTCGATGAGCGCGACCCATCCGTCGTCGTATGGTGCGTCGTTGATGATATTGGGGCTTCCCTTTAACGCCGGGTTGATCTCCGCGATGGTCCCTGAGACTGGTACTTTGAGGCTTCCAACCCATTTACCTGACTCGACGCTTCCCAGAGTCTTACCGGCCTTCACCTTCTTACCGGCGGGCCGGGTCTTTATTGATACCAGCTTTCCAGCAGCGTCCGCGGCCCAGGCGTTGTAACCTGTCCTAACCTTGTCCCCCTCGACCCTGACCCACATGTGGTCCTTGTGGAAGTACATGTCGTCCGGGAAGTCGAATCCATCCAACTTAACCATGATTATCAAGTTACCATTATTCTTCGATGTTATTTATTGTTGTCTCATCAGTGTGAAACATTTTTAACCGGGTTCGCAATATGGAGTAGAAGCGTATGGGTCTGTAGCTCAGCAAGGCCAGAGCGGTGGCCTCTTAAGCCATTGGCCGTGGGTTCGAATCCCACCAGACCCGCCACCTTTTATTAAAAGTAACAGTAATGTGATGTGAGGATAAAATCATCGATAACATCATTAATTATTTTACCCTAGGGATAAATAATGAACAATCAAACGAAACGCGAAGCATCTGGAGATAAATGGTTTCAACTATTCGGTATAATTCTCTGGATTTCGATATTATTTCTTTCACTTGGAAACTATAATGGCTCATTATACTCAATAGAATCCACAATGAATCTAGTTGGCTTAATTCAATTCATTGTTGGATTATCAACGATGATATATGCCCAATTAAATCTCGGACACAACTACAGTAGCTTTTTAGTAATAAAAGAAGACCACGAGCTAATCAAACATGGGTTATACAAGCATGTAAGACATCCCGTATATACAGGTGGTATCATTGTTGTTTTTTCAATCCCAGTTTATACTTCAAGTGTCCTTGGTTTTCTTGCTGCAATATTGCTTATTCCCTTGTTAATCTATAGAATGGGGATTGAAGAGACAATGTTGATTGAGGAATTTGGGGACGAGTATAGAGAATATATGAGTAATACGAAACGATGGATTCCATATTTGTATTAAGTGCTTGTATCCACTTGCGCGCGCTTACAGTAGGGTTCGAACCCAACTCGAGGAGGAATTGTACGGGGGGTTAGTTTTCCTCCCGCTGCATACTCGTGATGTGAGGATAGAATTATGGCACACACAAATGGGTTTTGTGCTGACTGCGCGCGCGCTTGGCACAGACGAGGGTTGGGTAGGTTACCACGCTGGGGAGGAGAACAAGCCATACAATTGTGGGCCCTGCCACACTACAGGTTACAAGCCAGAGGGCAACCAAGACGGATTACCCGGATTGGTTGGTACCTGGGAGGAGACAGGAGTCGCTTGTGAGGAGTGCCACGGTCCTGGAAGCAACCACGCAGAGGACCCCTATGGGGTTGCTCTGAAGGTTGATCGAACATCTGAGGCTTGTGGAGACTGCCACTACAGAGGGGACAAGACTGTCATCGATGCCAGCGGCGGTTTCATAAAGCACCACGAGCAGTTCGAGGAGTTTATCCAGACCAAGCACAACTCGTTGACCTGTATCTCATGCCATGATCCTCACGAGGGAGTTATCCAGGCGAGGAAAGAGGGCACTGATACCACGAAGGTTGACTGTGCTTCTTGCCACTATGAGGAGGCGGAGACTCAGGCGTCTAGTGTGATGAAGGCGGCCGTTGATTGTATTGACTGTCATATGCCGAGGATTGTTAAGAGTGCGAAGGGTGATGCTGATCAGCATTCAGGCGACATCAGGAGCCACCTATTTGCCATTGATCCAGCTGCAGATGCGCAGTTCAGCGATGACGGATCATCTGCTGTCAGCCAGATTACTTTGGACTGGGCGTGTAAGTCATGTCATGGTGCAGAGGGATGGGCGACCGAGTACTCGGACGCGGAGCTACTGGCGGAAGCAACCGGCTACCACACGGGTTAAAACCCACTAATTTTTTATTTTTTTTGTTTGTTGAAATATTTGTGCGAACACGTATGAATTTAAAGTTTATAGATTAGCACGCAGTAAATCGGAAATTCAATAGTACAGTTACTAGTAACTCGTTACTATTTGGTGCATTTTTATTGAGATAAAAAGAGAGGTTTTTCGAAGTGCGCGCATTCATTCGAAGAGTTAATATCTGTTAAGCAGGATAAAACAGCCTATGTCATTCAATGATGAATTAAGGCAAATCATTCGAGATCTAAAGTATCGTACTCAGGAGCTGGACGCAAAGACAGTTAACGATAAAATTGATGTTCCCGAAGTGACGGCTAAGATAAATGAGATTTATAGTCTTGCCGAAAAACTTCAGAAAAACTGGAAGTAAACTCAGGCTTCCTTATCCCAGTTTAATATTTTCTTTTTGAACCTGTAAAAAAATGAGTTGAAAGAGTGAACCTCAATCAAATTTGGTCATACAGAATTTTACCGATCACTGAAAGGGGCTTGACCCCCTTGACTTCATACGGCAACAACGGGACGTGCGCGATTATGAGTTCACCTTCATAGGCATCCTCAAGCTCATCGATATACTTTCTCTGCACTTCAATCCTTTGCCGGTTAAACTCAGAGTCGGCAGCGTCCTCGGTTAAAACACGATTTAGGACGACCCCCCCAATAGTTATTCCGAACTTTTCCAGGTTGGTTACCACTCTCTTAGCTTGGCTGACACACAATGCCTCGGGGATGGTCACCACGAACCCCATTGTATCACTGTTTCTCATCATGTCAAGGACGTTTTTCGATAGCTGCTCCCACTCTGCTATCATTTTCAGTGGGTCCCGCTTGGTAGTCCCCCTGTTGAGCTGATTCAGTGTAGCTCTGACCTTTAGGTATAGCTTGGCAGCCTCTCCGAGGTGTTTGTAGAACGTTTCCTGGACGTTTAGCAACGCCAGGGTACCTCCTGCTGGCGCTGTGTCCCAGACGATTATGTCATACTCTCCACTCAGGTAGAGCTCGTAGAGGTACCCTAGGGCGTATTCCTGATCCATCCCGGGTACACCGGCGATATAGTCGATGATGTCACGTTCAACTGGGAGGAACGAGGATGCCACTTGGTATACTTGATCTCCATACTTCTCTTTCCATAACTCAACGACCAACTCGTAGTCTAGTTCAACGACGTATAAGTTTTCGACTGACTCGATTGAGGTGATGTTGCCCTTAACATCAATATCGAACATATCACTGAGGGATGGGGAAGGGTCAGTGGAAATCAGAAGGGTATTGTACCCGTGCTCGGCAAAGTGAACAGCGGTCGCCGAAGATGCAGTCGTTTTTCCAACTCCACCCTTACCAGTAAACATAACAATTTTTGGAGTAGAATCTTTTACAAAACTCAAGTTTTTTGGTGAAAGAGATACCATTATACACGCGCATCCATAGCCACAGATAAAAGTTGCGATAAGGAAAGGCCTCGGTTAAAACCCTTTATCAACTTGATTTTGATGGCTTAATGAAAGAAAATATGGTCGTTTTGTGGATTATTCGTTAACAATAACGGCAACATTCACCCACTCACTCAGTAAACCTGCGGTGTACGATAGACATTTTGGTCTATAAATTAAAAAATTATTAATAAACTGTAAAAAATATTACATTGTTAATTACCAATACATCAATAATTTAGGGAAAAGGTTCATATAATGTTATGTGGATTCCGTATAGATATCATTAATAGTGATTATAATGACGAAAACGACTAAAAAACTGGCACTGTTGTTTCTTTTGGCAACATCTCTCTTAGCAATACCTATGGGTCTCGGATGGGTACTCACGGACGATGTCTATGTAAGCACGGCAGACGATGAGTTCAAGTTCGGATCAACCGATGTGGCAGACGGATATCCTGTTCCTCCTGAAGGAGACTGGAGTCAAGCGGTATCCGCTTGGAGGCATCCTTCATGGAAACGCGTGGATGGCATCCAGACTGAGCTATACCATTATGACTCTAACTGGATTTGGAGAGTCGAGAAAGCCACAGTGGACGAGGCAAAGACGGGCAGCGTCGTATTCTTCAAGAAAATAATTGATATTCCGGAGGGCACGGAAATAGAGACGGCCACATTAAGAATAACCGTCGATAACGCGTTCTACATTTACATAGCAAGCGAGGCGGATGGGGCCTCTGATGCCACATGGAGCGGAACACCACTTTACAGCGATGGCTTCACTGGAGCCCCTGCGGGGGCTTGGTCGGATGAGACAGGCATTGTTCTTCCACTTCCTGGTGCAATTGACATGGATAGCAGCGTCGTTAACTCGATAGAGCAGATCAATCTGTTACCAGCCGGAGAGGGCGAGATGGGGCTCAAGCCAGGTAGAAACTGGCTCAGTATAATAGCAGTGAACGCTCAGCCACAGCCAAAGGATAAACAGACCTCTCAAAACACGGCTGGATTAATCTACAAGCTGGATTTCTCGTATGAGCTTCCGCTGGAGATCCCTGACTCAGTGGGCTTCACTTTCCCACTTGATGTCCAGATACCTGAAAACATGGATTATCCTATACCAGAGTACAAGCCCATCCCAATACAGTCGGCATGGGAGCCTGATATGGCAGGAGATGGATCAATTGACCTTGTTAGGTACAAGCCGACAGCGGTTCTGGTCAAGGCGCCTGGCTCATTAAGCGTCACGGTAAACCTTGATGGTGTTCCGTTAACACCGGCATCCAGCCTTGATGGTATATTCTTTTTCGAGAACTGGACACCCACGGAAGTCGGAGTCGGCATTTTAACTGGTACTTATGATGGTGCCCCTCTAACCCCAACAGATTACGAGGTTTTCGAGACATCTCCCTTGAAGATATCATACTATAACCTATACAGGACAAGTCGGAAAGGACCCGTCGATTATGGTGTTATCCCAGATACCACGGAGTTCGAAACAAAGACCACGGAGTTCATTGAGGCCAGTTTCCCAGTAGCCGAAGTGATTGTTGACCCGGTGGAGAACAAAGGCATCGCTGGGTCCAAGCCAAGTAGGAAAGACCCGTTCGCTGGCATGATCAACGATGCAATCGCTGCTGCTCAAGACGCCCAGTTAAGGCTTGGCGGGAACGCGATCGGGGTAGCTATCGGGCCAATGGAGCCAGGATTTAAGGATTACTTTGAGTTCCAAGGATTCCCAGGTGCAGCTGGCATCAGCTTTGGCCCAGCTGTAAAAGGAGTCATAGTTCTGGACGGGTACTGGACGAGTGTCGCTCACGAGATAGCCCACACGTTTGGTCTATACTGGGGTGAACCAGAGCAATACCAAGTATCACCTGTACTTGGCGCAAACGCCAGTGGAGTCTGGGTCAACAAAGTTGATCCCGTATTCGGAACGGTCAATGAATGGAGCACTGGACTCGACATTATGGGTGTTGGACCTGATAGAACACTGGACGACACATGGATAAACAAGGACTCCTACGAGGAGCTGTTTTCTCAGCTGGTGAAAGTCCCGGATGACCCAGAGATATTGTTCGTAAGCGGCGTGATCAACCAGACCGCAGATGGCAGTAAATATGTAAACGCATCATTCGATTGGATCTGGATTCCCTCAGGTTACCCGAGCATTCTGGAGACCACTGAGGATGAGTACTCGCTTAGGTTCTACGACGAAAACGGAGAAATCGTAGGTCGAAGGGTCTACTTTGATG
>SDBS01005782.1_pt1 | contig 12029 bp, 5 predicted proteins | sample 2277091 | NCBI WGS metagenome assembly SDBS01 (sample SAMN10404972, study PRJNA504765) | marine sediment metagenome | isolation source: marine sediment core GS10_PC15, 163 cmbsf | place: Arctic Ocean: Southern Knipovich Ridge | collected 2010 | reverse complement strand
AGCCGCGACATCGTTACCGGGGCACACCGTTATCCGTCGGATGTCGCGCGTCCCGACATGCTGTACGCCAAAATCCTGCGCCCACCCTCTTACGGCGCAACGCTCGAATCAATCGATCTTTCCAAAACGAAAGCGATGAAGGACGTATTCGTCTTCCGCAACGACCAGTTTGTGGGCTGCGCTGCGCCCACTTCGTTTCGTGCCGCCCAGGCGCTGGCGGCCGTTGCCAGGACCGCATCGTGGAAGACGGTTTCGCATATCTCGAGCAAGGATCTGTATTCGCATCTGAAAAAAAACGCCCGGTCGAGCGGAAGATACCGTCCCAGAACCACCGGTTCGGTTGGCGAGGCACTTGCCGAGGCAAGCAAGGTTCTGAGGGAAACATATGAAGTGGCTTTCGTTCAGCATACGCCGATGGAGCCACGGGCGGCGATTGCAGAGTGGAAAGACGGCAAACTGACCGTGTGGACGGGTGTCGACGGCCCCCAGCGCGTGCAGGGGAGCCTGGCCCGCGCCCTGGGAGTTTCTTCGGATCGAGTTCGCGTTATCGTGCCCGACATGGGCGGCGGATTCGGGGGCAAACATACCGGCGAAGCCGCCGAAGAAGCCGCTCGCCTGGCCAAAGCGGCTGGACGTCCCGTGGCGGTTCACTGGACGAGGGAAGAAGAGTTCACCTGGGCCTATTTTCGGCCTGCCGCCGTCATTGAATGCCGCGCAGGGCTCGATAAGAAAGGTTCGCTGATTGCCTGGGACTTTGTCAACATTAACGCCGGAGGCTCCGCTATTGATCCGCCCTACCGGATACCCAATATCAGCACGCGATCGGTCGGTTCCGATCCTCCTTTGCGCCAGGGTTCGTACCGATGTCTGGCGGCAACGGCCAACAACTTCGCCCGAGAGTCGTTTATGGATGAACTCGCCGCCGCGGCGGGAGTGGATCCGCTTGCCTTCAGACTTGCACATATCGAGAACCCGCGCATACGAACGGTGCTTGAAGTCGCCGCCGATAAATTCGATTGGGCCGGGCGCAAAAAGAAGCTCGCCGCTGATACGGGCATCGGGCTGGCCTGTGGAACGGAAAAGAACTCTGTGGTGGCCGTGTGCGTCCAGGTTCGCGTTGATATCAAGCGCGGCCAAATAAAAGTGCTCGAAGTCTGCCAAGCCTTCGAATGCGGTCCCATCCAGAATCCGGCCAACCTGCTTTCTCAGGTGCAGGGCTGTATTATGATGGGAATGGGGCCTGCACTGCGCGAGGAAATGCTGTTTGCAGACGGCAGGATTCTCAATGCCGACTTCGCCGGGTATCGGGTTCCGCGGTTTGCCGATGTTGGCAAAATCGACGTTCATCTGATTAACAAGACCGACACACCGTCCGCCGGCGGAGGCGAGACACCCATTATTGTAATAGCCCCTGCCATCGCCAACGCCGTCTTCGCCGCCACGGGTCGCCGCATTCGTTCCATGCCGATCCGCCTGGAAACCGACGGCAAGGCGTAAGCGGACTGATTATACCCTTCAGGGTAATAAATTCCCGCGAGTGGGATTATAAGTTGTTATTCTAAGACTACTTAGCCGCGTACAAACGGGAATTTTCAATCGTGAACAGTATGTTACGGGAGCCATACAAGTGGACCACGAGCATTCATCGGCAAACCTCTACGAAAGGATCGTCCGGTTCATTGATGAGGGGCGATGTTTTGCCCTGGCAACGGTCATCGCCGCCGAAGGTTCGACCCCCCGGAAAACCGGGACGAAAGCGATCATCGATGACAGCGGCCGTATATGGGGGACAATCGGCGGTGGTCAGGTTGAAGCACAGACGCAGCAGCGCGCCGTCGAAGCATGCGCCTGTAAGAGACCCGAGGTTTTCAAATTCGATTCCTATGGTGAAGATGCAAACCAGCCCGTACCCGTCTGCGGCGGCTCCATGCGAATTCTCATTGATCCCTGCATTGAAAAGGACCGGGCTGTTTATCAAAGTGCGGCTGTCGCAGTCGGCCGACGCCAAAGCGGTGTGCTGTTGACGGGCATTAGCGGCGGTCAGGAAACCACCGTCAGCGTTCAGTGGCTTCAACAGGGTGAGTTTTCGGGCCAATCACCGCTGGTCGCCGCTGATGAGATTGAATCATGTATGAAGCGCCAAACGCCAAAGCTTATCTCGGGCGCTCCGACTGAATCAATCTTACAGGAAGTGCTGATTGAGCCGATTATCCCTCTGCCGCTTGTGCTTGTCGTGGGTGGGGGACATGTTGGCCAGGCGGTGGCTGTCCAGGCGTCGTTAGTTGGATTTGATATTGCCGTACTCGACGACCGCCCTGAGTTTACAAGCCCCGGTCTTTTCCCGGAAGGAACAACGACCTTGTGCGGTCCTGTTGCGGAACAACTTCTGGCTTTCGATATTTCAGCCGACACATATATCGTCATTGTCACGCGAGGACATCAACACGATGGCGAGGCCCTTGCGGCATGCATCCACAGTCCGGCGGCCTACGTGGGGATGATCGGCAGCCGGCGGAAGGCAGGCATGATTCGCCAGAGCTTTATTGACTCAGGTACTGCCACCGAAGAGCAATTCGACCGCGTCTTTTCTCCCATAGGGCTGGATATCGGCGCAACCACCGTGCCCGAGATCGCCGCAAGCATTGTCGCTGAGCTTATTGCCGTTCGACGGGGCGGCAATATTCGAGGCAAAAAACCGCAGGGAGCATCCCAATGATCTGCGGTATTGTTCTTGCCGCCGGTCGGTCTCGCCGAATGGGGACAAACAAGCTGGTTCTGCCATTGGCAGGTAAGACTGTAATCGCACACATTGTCGATGAACTGCTGGCAAGCAAAGTAGACAAGGTATACGTCGTCACAGGATTCCAGCGCAAACGAGTCATTGAAGCACTCTCCGGGCGTTCAGTGTCATTCGTCGTCAATCCTGATCGCGACGCCGACATGCTGTCTTCGGTTCGATGCGGACTCGGAGCAGCCGCCAGTGATTGCACCGCGACGCTCATCGTGCTGGGTGATCAGCCCTCGCTTACGTGCCGGCTCATCGACGAAATGATCGGGGCCTTTGAAAAAACCCCCAACGGCATCGTGGTGCCCTGTTATGGGCACAAGAGAGGGCATCCGATTCTTGTCTCCACCAAATACCGGGATGAAATTCTGACCCGGCACGACAATGTGGGACTGAGAGGCATTTTGCACGCCCACGCCGCCGACATCTTTGAGATGGATGTATCCACACCGGACGTACTGTCGGATATGGATTGCCGTGCGGATTATCATCGCGAGAAAACATCCTTTGGAAACCCGACAAGAGACGAGCATTCCCACTGATTTCTGACGCCTGTAAACTGCAGTTGTTCAGCTTGCAAAAGTCTTGTTCTAAGGTACGGTCAGCATCCACTCGCCTGCAAATATCGCCAAGTCGCCGAGGCCCACGTGTTCGCTGAAGTCCAGGTCAATCCCGCCGCACCAGCCCGGCCCTGAACACGGATCAAGCCACTTGTCGGCCATTTCCACTAGGTCGGAAACACCCACCGTCAAGCTGTCGTCGAAGTCGGATCTGTACGTAACTGTCAGCCGGACCTGACGCCGGTACTCGGAATCACCGCCGGGATTGCACCCGACTGAGAAGACCAGCGGGCACGTATACGTCCCTGGCGGCAGCGTCTGGGCAACTGCATTGACAGACACTATTGTCGACGTTTGACGAGCGGGGCTAAGCGTCCCGAATGGCCAACCCGGCAGATCGAGCCAGTCGACAAGTGCGTCCTTTGTTACCGACCAGTTCAACCTTGTGCTGCCTGTGTTAGATATAACGAAACTGTGTTGATTAGGCGAAAACCAACCACCCTCCGACCCGGACGAGTCAACCGTGTCCACAGGCGATACCGTCCAGTCGATACTGTTGGCCGGAGGAATGATTATTTGAAATGCACCGTCCTTCTCAGACCGTGCCGCATGGCCGCACTCCGGCGTTACAATCACGTTCCAGACACCGGGCTTGGCGCCGTTGACATCCACCTGACACGTGATCGTATTCTCGTCAACGACCACAACATTGGTTGCATCAATCCTGGCGACGTCGTCGCGGTACACGATCAGTTCGGAGTCGACATTGATCAATCGCCGGTTGCCGCCGGTGGCATTGGTCTGGAAGAATTCGATTTCCTCTCCGCCGCCATTTTCGAAAAAGTCGAGTTGCAGAAAGTAAGTCCCTTCGGTCGGGAAGTCAAACGTCATCGTGCCGGCAGTCAGGTTTCCATTAACGTCGCTGGTAGCAGCGGCGCGGGCATTGGCGTATTCTCCGACGAGCTGGTCGTTGATCCATAAACTGAATCCGTCGTCGCTGTTGACGCCGAAGTAACGCACTCCCGGCGAGGCGGCGTAGATGTATCCGGTGAACCGAACGGCGAAATTGGCCGGGTCGCCCGAGTTAAACGGCGGCGCAAACGCATCGCTGGGAGCAAATACACCTTCGCCTCCGCTGTAGAGGAGATTGATGACCGGATGGACCGCCTCCACCGGATCCCCAACCCCGCCGGAAGGATCGTCCAGCAGCACCGTCGCCGCATCAATCCGGTCAAACGATGCACTGTTCTGGACATAAAGTGCGTCAAAGCCGATCTCATCCGAACCAACGGTCACTGCAACGGTTGTCGCAGATCCCGGCTCAAAGCCGCTTCCATGGATCGTAAGTTGTGCAGTACCGGTGTTGCACAGCGTGCTCGGCGCCACAGAACTGATCATACTCACCGGTATACGGGTAACCGTGATAGAGTCGGTTGCCCCTTCTACGAAATTGCCCACGCCGTCGAGTCCCTGAAGGACGAGCAGAGTCGTCCCGATATCGATGGGGACATCCACTTCGAAGGTGTTGTTACCCGAAAACTCCGAGGGCAAGGGAGTGCCGTTGACCGAAATACCCGCTACCTCCAGCGGTGCAACACCACTGATTGTTACCGTCGAACCGGATGTGCAGAATCCGTTGCCGCTGTTTGTAGTGATCTCGAATATGAATGATGGAATCTGCATCAGGATGTAGGCACGACGGTCTCTGACAAACTGTTTGATTGAGTTTCTTCGGCTGGCGTCGCCCCCGGGGTCGGCAGCCAGAGCATCTGCGGCATCATCCAGGAACCGATCGAAAGCTGTCGGCGGATTCGGCGTGCCGTAAGATGTCTGCCACGGGCCGTTGACCAACTCCGCAAACGCCTGCAGGTACATCCTCCGGTATTTTGGGTAGTTAAAAAACTGATAGACCTCCGGAAACTGGCCGGTATTGACTGAAAACAGATTCGTACCTGTCCCATTGCCCGATCCAAGTGTAAAATCGATATCCCAAGGCAGTAGATACCACTTGCCTTCCGGCATGGCATAGTAGAAGTAGTTGTTCTTGCCGCGGTTGTATCCATAGCTGTCCCAGTCACCGACTGCGTGGCGAATCGCCAGAACACGGGCGAAGTGTTCCGGGTGAATGACCGACTCGATGGCCTGTTCATAGCCTGGATCGCTCGACGGCGTGTTCATCGCAACGGCAAAATCAAAGAGGTGATCCCAGTTGTCATCTTCGCGGTGTGAACGCTTCTCGAATCCCCACCGATAGGTCTCTTTGAGCAGCGGATGCCTGGAGTCGTACTTGAGCCCTTCGTCCAGGTTCCTCTTATCCGTCCCCGCCAGGTTGTACTCGAAGTAGTCGTCAATCTTGTGAATGCGCCCTTCGTTGTCGTTCGGCCACCAGGCATCAATATATTCACCGTCAATCTTCCGGACGTCCTCGTAGTTGGCATGGCTGCTGCCGTTCATGATCGGACGGACGTACTCCTGCCTGGAATACTGCAGGCCCATCTTCTCGTAGAACCAGTACGAAGCGCGTTCCTGGAGCGGACCGCGGTTGCTTCCCTCGGTCCTGTCCAGATTAATCTCCTCACGGTCGCCGAAGTTCTGATCAGGATTGAACTCAATCCGGTACGGACGGCGACCGATAGGGTTCCAACCGGAACCACCGCGGATAAACGGGCTGCCTCGATAGCGTAAACTGGCGTTGTAGAAGACATCGGTGTCGTCGTAGACAAACGTGCAGTCCATCAGTTCATTGGAAAGATTCGGTCGGTTGGCACTGTCAAAGACATCGATGACATCTTTGGACATCCAGATGCGGTAGGTGGCAAACTCGCTGTTTACCAGCGTGTCGCCGACACGAACCAGGCAGGTCCGGTCAGGCACATCCGCCGTGGGCTGCAAAACCGTGGGGAACCGCGTCGAAGCAGAGCCGTCGGAGGCTTCAATATAGAACGCCCGCATCGTGCCCGCGCCTGCGCCCGGAATCGTGCCTGTAAAGATACTGTCTCCGGCGATCGCGTCATTGCCCGAAGCATCGTCGACCATGGGTGTGCTTGTGAATCCGCTGCTGCCCTCGGACCGGTAGTACAGCGTAACCGCACCCACGCCGTCGTTGTCGGTTACCCGGGCGGTGACGACAATGTCTTGATTTTCGACAGGCAGCGTGGGGGAGTGTTTTGTCTCGTTGATGTCAGGTCCGCGGTTGGCCACGTACGCCGTATTCTGCTCGCCCGGAGTGCCCTGATTCAGCGGCATATCGAGTTCGAACGAGCGTGCCGGTCGCGGCGGCTGGACAGGCGCTCTTACCCTTGTTGTTCGCAGAAGCAGGTAGCGGCTTCCACGCAGCCATCGTGCCCAGCCGCGAAACGTGACCGTCCCGCCGGTGGGGCTGGTGTTCAGCAGTTGGTTGATGCGATTGGCCCCGGGATCGCCATGACCGGTCGCAATCAGGTGCAGCACGTTTGAGGGCAAATCGTCGTGTCCCTCCGCTGTGATCACATGCGACTGGACATGATTGCCGATCATGTAGTCCCAGTCCGCTTCACCGCTCTCGAAACCGCCGTTGGTGAGGCGCTCCGTACCCTGGATGATCAGTTCAAGGTCGTCGATGAGAATCTCGCCGGTATTGAGCAGGAAGAAATCAAAGATCGTGACCTGGTCGTGCGTGTAATCAGGATCACTGCCGTTAACGGTAAATGAGAACTGCTCCCAGACGGCCTTTGTGCTCTCATCGCTGTCGGCCCAGGCGTCGGGTGCGTTGTTGTCGCTGTCGGGATCGCGCAGCTCCATGCTCGTCCCCATGCCGTTGGCCCAGCTCGGCCATCGCCCGCCGTCGTAATAGGTCACCTTGTCGGCGGTGATCATATAAAGGTTACCCTCGTTGTCGAGCTGGCCTTCCGAATTAGGATACGACAGGCGAATACGCTCGCTGTGATTATCCAGTCGCCCCGTATACGGCCCGAGCAGGTTCGTCCCGATGACAAGATTGTCGTAGACGCTCTCAAGCGTAGCCGGGTCCTTGGCGATTACAAGATACGAACCCGACGCCATCTGCGTACCGGCGAAGGTAAAGTCAACGCCGTCGGTGAAGGCCCAGCCGCTAAGTGATACCGTTGAGCCGCCGCGGTTGTAGAGTTCAATATACTCGTAGCTGTCGTCGCGCGTGCCGTGGTGGTACATGATCTCATTGATCACGATATCATTAATCCGCGGCCCAGCGTTTGCCCCCCCCTGCGTGGGCGCGCTCTGAGCGACAAAATTGTCTGCGCCATCAGGGTACCTGCCCAATGTAACACCCTCTTCCACCATCCGGAAGCGCACCGCATCCAGCACTCGTATCAGTTGGGGTATGGGGTCATCCGTTGCCTGGGTCAGGAAAACGGTTTCGCCGGTGGAACTCAATCTGAAACCAAGCGCACTCTCGCCGACAGTCCGGAATTCACCCGGCTGCATCACTACCGCCGGGAACCGATACTCGTCGACCAGCTCAAACCGGCCGTCGCTGAGATACACGTTAGTCAGATCAACGGTATTCGGGCCGGGGTTATATATTTCAAGCCAGTCAGCGCCCGAACTGTTGCTCAGCAGTTCGTTGATCACCAGACGCTCCTGCGGCCCCTTGCCGACGGGCCCCGGTTCGGGCTCCGGCTCGCTGAACTCCGGCGAAGGTTCTGTGCGACCCTCGAAATACCGTCCCGTGTGCCCCAGGTCGATGAGCATTTCCGTTCCGCCGGTGTGCACTCCCCACAGGATCGGAGACAGAACAAAATCCGAACTGCTACCGATATTTGTATTATGCCCTTGAACGGCAAGAACATTATCACCGGCAACAAGCAGACTGCGTTGGGGGGTCAAATCAAAATCCTTACCGCCGACATAGTCACTGGCCGTTGTGGAATTCTGGCTATATGGGGGTGGATTGCCGGCAATGTTTCCGGAATCGCCGACACGCACACCATTGAGATAAAGGACAAAGGCGTCGTCATAATGGACCGTGGCCTGGAGTTCGGAGAATGAGTCAATCTGATTCTGGGTCAGCGTAAACGGCAGACGGGCATAGACAGAAATATAGTTGTATCGCATACCGGGGAGTTCGGTCTCAATCCATGCCAACTCGTTGTTCTCGTTACTGTATCCATATCCGCTGGGAGCCTCAATCCATGCCGTTGTCCCCGGGTCATCGTCGAAATCAATCTCGGTCCATGCGGTTGTGGGTTCAGCGACAGGGGGAGCAGGAGGAGGAGCGGGCTTGACCTGAAAATAGTCCAGTTCACCCGGTGTGCCGCCGATGTATGTGCTGGGCGCCCAGCTTGAGGATTCTTCCGGATCGCCTGCCCGCTTTGCCAGATTCAGCGAGTGTCCCGTCCCGTCAGGCGAGTTCGGCCAGGGCCACGTATCGTTATACCTGAACGTTATGACTATCTGCCCGTGGTGGTCCGACAAGTCGACGCGCTCGCCGTCGTTGTTGAGCGAGCTTTGTTTGGTGCCCGCATCATTCAATTCAAAGGGGCCGAATATCTTCTCTTCCGGCAATTCCGGATACGCCAGGCGAAGAGCATTGGGGTCCCTGGCCACCACCAGACAGTCCTTGGCGGGCAGAATCGTACCGGCCGGGAAATGAAAATTAATGCCGTTGGTGAAGGCCCAGTTGCCCAAATCTTCGAAAACAGCCCGATTGTTGTACAACTCGATGAACTCCAGCGACTCTTCGCCGTCGGGCGTGCCGTCGTCCTCGACCGGGTGGTACATCACCTCGGTTACCACAAGCGCCATACAGGGCTGACCGGCCAACAAAACGACTGCCAGGACCGCTGCAAGCAGTCCGTACCGATACCGGCTCTTGTCCGTCATAATTATCCGCTCCTTTCAACAGCATGATAATTGTCAGGTCAGTCCCGCCCGAATGCGCGCATGACCCTCTCTCTACCATACCATTATACCGATAATCGTCGAAATGTCAAGGTCTTAGCTCACTTTGCCGACACGTAACACAAGAGGCGAAATGAGAATCGCAAACCAGTTATATGCCGCTTTTGCAACCAGAATAGTCAAATAACCAACAAATAAGCCCGCCTCTGCAGGAAGTCGCGGCGAAAAGGGTTGACAGCACATACAGCAAGCTGATAAAGTGCCAGCCTCTGAACGCCCACGGGAGTGTAGCTCAGTTGGTAGAGCAACGGCCTTTTAAGCCGTAGGTCTTGGGTTCGAGCCCCAACACTCTCATTCCATAAGCCTTTTGTCTGCAAGCAGTTATGGTCCAATTCTGTGCCGCACAAATCCAGTATTAGCCCAAGAATCCCTCCCGGCGTCTTTTTGGCGTAATTCTTCAGTGTGTTGCCAGTATGTCGCCAGTGTGTTGCGAGTGTGTCGCCAGTCTTCGTGATCCTTTTATCGCCTATCTGTGCATCTTCTTCGCAACACTTTCATCAGGAATTTGGCTGTTTTGCAATGGTCCCATTGGTGCTTGACAGACGGAGCCCCTGCCGGCCGACGACGGAGGCAGGCGACAAATCGCCATGGCGCTGCGTCGGTAAAGAGCCGTTGTGGTGAGCGGTCTGAATCAGAAAATGTACGAACGGATCGAGAAGTGGCGTAACCGGAAAATAAAAGTGAATTTAACGGAGACTGTAGCATAGTTACCGGGAACATTCTATTCCATTCCTCACATTATGAAGTATCTGTATTGTTTGCAAACGGCCTTGAGCCTGTTCTTCTCGTTGCATATCAATTGCAATACGCTGGCTAATATGTTTTTGCGTTCGCACTCGATATACGCTCTTTTGCATCTTTCGATGCCGACGATAGCCTCGCTCCACAGCATTGGATGTCGAGGGTAACTGTGAATCATCAAGGAAAGTTAACGCTTTTTCGATATTGGCCGTAAACAGTTTTTTAAGAGTTTGCCCCAACGTTTTGAACCTACGAACACGGTAACGTAATTTGGCCAGTTTTTCCAAAGCAGTTTCTGTTCGACAGCGACGGTCAAAGAGGCAATAGACCTGATCCATAATTGAACGCAAATTTCGCAAATTGTATAAGCCTCGCGTTATGCATAGAAATATCTTTTTTTCTTTGGGTGTCAGTGAATGTTTTACAAATAAATACCGATGCTCAAACAGGTTGCCGATTTTGTCCTGTAATCTTTTCTTTAGGCGAGCAGCTTTCCTGGCAGCCTGCGATGAGGGACGCCCACGTTTTAGTTTGGGTAACTTTTTCTTGAGTTCTCGACGAACAGCAGTAACGGCTTTGAGAATTTGCTTGTTGATTTCCTTGATGACATGAAACTCACATGCTTGATGTGGAACTCCAGAGAATATCTGGGCCAATGGTTCCGGGTATAAAGGTGAGCCATCGGTAGTAACACCCAGCAACTTCAGATTTCGTTGTTCCAGTTCCTTACGGAGTCGACGAAAAAATCTAATCATGTCCTCGTGAGTCGGATCGTGGTCGAGAACCTCATAGATAAGCCGCCTGAAGTTGTGATTGTCCACAATAGACAATACGCAGAAAGGCCCATCGTACAGTTCATCAGCAGCTATGTAGCCGGAGAAATCTGCCAAAGCACCATCGAGATATTCTGCGCTTGTCAAGCGTCCATAGGACAGTCGAAAAACAACTGCAATTAGAACGATTGCTCTTTGAAAATCGAATACGCAGTTGATGTTATTTGGCAAAAGTCCTCGTGCATATCAAATTCAATCAAAACACAAGAGTGATGCCTTCAAATTTGAGATATTGATAGACCTTGTCCGTGTTGAGTGAGCAGTTTTATAAATTGAAAAACAAAACTACGCAGCTTTTGTGAGCCTATAACCAGTGATCCGTGTTTGGCGGAAGAAGTGTTGTTCGATATTGCACGAAACTGTTTTGGCATCACGTTTTGGCTTTTCTGGCTTTCTGTCATAATAAACATCATCAGGACGAAGACCATCTAAAGTCATATGTGGGCGCCAACTGTTGTACCAGGTTTCAAACTCCTTGCACAGTTCAGTCAGATGATCACAATCCTTGATGATGGCAACTCGTTTTAGCCACTCATATTTTAGGGTTTTATTCACTCTTTCTGTAACAGCGATTGAACCATGTTTTCCTATGGCTCCAAAACGGTGCAGTATTTCATAAGTTGCCAACAGCTCTGCAAAAATCTCTCCGATAAATACACCACCCTGATCCGAGATAATATGCTTTGGTGGGCCGTATTTTTCAATAGCACTTTCCAAAGCATTATTGATCCAGCCGGCATTGGGGCCTTCCAGTGGTACTGCGGCCATTACTTTCCTGGAATAATGATCAATCACAACGCAGATGTTTATTGGCCAAAGTCCCCAGCAAGACACCATTGTGGTGTCAATAGACCAGACATGATTCGGATACCAGGCAGGAATTGAGCGGGCTTTTTCATCTTCAGTTTTTTCGGGTTTGGTTTGGGATACAGGCTGTTTTGGAGGTTTTGGCCTATTGAGAATATTACGCACTGTAGAAGCTGAAAGAAAGATATTCAGCAATCTCAGTTGGTTGGCTATTCGAACCCTACCCCAACTGATATTGGCCTTTGTAATTTCCCAAACAAGATCACTACTGTCCGGTTAACTTTTTCTGAATTGCTATAAGTTACTTATCTTCAGTCTGTTACGAGAAAAATGTCTGTTTTCGACTTGAAATCATTATCATGTTATGGTCAGACCTTTACGAAT